>Ga0209185_1002621_pt1 | contig 11819 bp, 11 predicted proteins | sample SidtaG_2_FD_187425 | JGI IMG/M metagenome (GOLD analysis project Ga0209185, IMG submission 187425) | Marine algal microbial communities from Sidmouth, United Kingdom - Sidmouth_Asex2 metaG (SPAdes) (version 2) | ecosystem: Host-associated > Algae > Red algae > Unclassified | place: Sidmouth... | reverse complement strand
TTATACGTTGTACCAACGTTTGCGCCGGGCAGGTAGCCCGATACGGAGCCTAACGGCACTCGTTTTGCCCCTGTGGGGCGTTTGGCAACCAGTAATTTTCGCTGCATTCCGTGAAGTTGATTCGACCAAATTTTCCATAAAACAACTCTCCTTGCTGATGCAAGATGATGCGAAAGGGATGAAGAGAAATTTGTTCTACAAACGCTGTGGCTGCTGCGGTGATGCAACAGCAGGGAAGAATGGCTCTATTGCTAATGAAAAGAGAATGGGAGAGCGTGTTGTAACAGTTTTTCATTTACTATGGGTACAGCTGATCCGAGATTAGTTTGATAGTCCCAAACTGCCGAACTCCATGATAATCGGCGACTTAAGAGCCGTTTGCTGCAATGATGTGATGATGGCATTGCTCGACAAAATTACCGAGCAAAATATCGTCATCTCTGCTACGAGAGCCACCAACGCCCAATACTGCTTTGGATGCTAACACCATGACGGGTCCAGAATCAGGTGAAAGGGTGCGGGGTGGAATCGCCACCACTGCGCCACCATACTGATTCTGGATGAGCGTCATACCAAATGGACCAGCAGACGTAATGCCAAGCCCGTCATAGTTTGTAACCGTTTTGACTTTGCCCCAAGGGCCATCCAGAAGTGGCGTGCCATTTGACTCAAAGGGCAATAAATCGTCAGGCTTTTTTTCTTGGTAAGTTCTGGCCCAGTTGATTGACATGCCAAAGGGTTCAACCATCTTTGCCATTGTGTCACCAAGCCCAGTTAGCCGATAGGGATCTTCCATCGCAATGAGCGCACAACCACCATCTGTGACAAACTGCTTAAGTGATGATTGCTCCTCTGCTGTTAGGGCAGCACCTCGCCCAGGTGCTAGTAACACGATATCAATCTCTTCGAGATATCGGTCTCTAAGCGTGGAAATCTCTGTAAAAGTAGATTCGGGATATTCGTAGGTAATCATCGTGATACCCTCATTGACATGGCGATCATTGGTCTGTTCAAGATAAGCAAAACGTAGCGGCACATCTTTCATATAGGGCAAACCACGATTGAAGTTTTTGCTCCACATGGTGTCAGAGACTCGGGTTGGCATCACCGACGGCACTGTTGGCGTAACCGATATGGTCAGTTTGCTGGCGGGGGCAGGGACGTTACTGTCACCAAGTGCATAGACTTTTGCCTGAAGCGCTAAGTCGATGAAGTTCAGAAAGAGATATGCATTATCACCTCTTACCAAGCTTCGTAATATTTGCTTAGGAATGAAAAGAACCATGCCTGAACCGTTCATCAAAGCATCCGGCTCAATAATCGCGCTCATTGGGTCACCTGTACCACCTAATATCAGGGGCTGTGTATATGGGCCAAGATCACCAAAGGCAATTGGTGCGATTGCGTAGACTTGCCTTACATCGCCCCACGGTTCGTTCATCACTCGATACTCTTCTGGTGTAATCGCCATATGAAGATTGGGCCATTTCGGAACGACTGTCGTGACTTCTGCATCAAAGGCAGCGGCAATATCGCGGGCGCTTTCAGTCGAAATATCGATAAACCCGCCGGGTTCAACGCTTAGAGCAGCAAGCAACCATCCACCATTTTCGACAAATTGACGCAAGGCCGCCTGTTCTTCAACATTTAGCTTGTCATAATGATTGACAGTATGACCGTAACCATCTGCAATCAAACCAGAGGTAATGATAAACACATCGACCTGTGACAGAAGCTCTGATGTAATCCGCTCAAAGAGATAGGCTTCTACTTCTGGATATTCTTGCTGCAACAAGTGTCTTGCCCTGTCCATATCAGCTCCATTCCAGAAGGAATTTCTGCCCTCTCTATCATTTGAGAGACTGCCGATCTTCAAAGTTAAATTCTTGGAATAACCGCTGCCTCGCTCCATTCCATACTTTCCGATATAAGCGTGACTATTGTGATCTGCTGAGAGGGTAGGGGGTGGGCTGTAAGAATAATTCTGCCCGACCGCAGTGGCTGTACTGATGGCTAAATCAATTTCTTCACCGCGAACTGTAGGCTCTGGAACGGGTGTCTCTGTCCGTTGCGCTATAAAAACTGCTTCCGCTTGCTGTAAGGGGATAGGGGTAATGGTTGGTGTCGGTTTGGTCATTTGAAAAAGTAGATTCCTTGCTGTCAAATCGTAGGTTTCGACAAGGGAAGTCAGTATAGGTGCCAGCCCGACCATCATTACAAGGATGATGAAAGACGGACTTAGTCGTTTTCGCATAAAACCTCCTACTGCTAATGGAGACCCAAAGCGTAAGCATTTAGCGTCACACTCTGGGTCTCATGCTATAGTTGAACACTGTTTTGGGTTAGTCTTGCAGCGATTCCAGCCATGCTCGTGCATCAGCAACAAGTTGCTTGGCTTTTCGCTGTAGCCGCATCAGAGCGGGTTGCGCATCCTGATAGAAGGCCATAATGGTCTCTCGAACACGCCAGGCACCTGCACCGATCAGCAGCAGTGCCAGCATCAGACCGATGGTGAAGCCTCGCAGCAGCGGTGAGCGCCGTCGTTCCATTGCGATGTTCTGCGTTTGCGCAACAGGCTTAGATGGAACAGCCGTCACCTGCACTTCGACCTCGGCATTCTCGACTATCTCAACAGGATCTGTGACGTCGGTCTCTGATATCTCTTTAGCGACGGCATCAGACATTGTCTCTGCTGATACGATGGTCTCAGCTTCAACCGCTGAAGCGACCGCCTTTTCAAGTTCTGATGCTACATCCGTCTGGGGAGTCGGCTGTAGCGTTTGTTCGACAACTTCAATAGTGGCAACATCAGCGGCGTCAATTACAGTCTGCGCCTGCATTGCTGGAGCAGATGCAGCGGCCACGTTGCAGGGTTCCAGAATAAGCAACCAGAGTTCGGATGCAGAATGGACGGGGCCGAGCAGGTCATAGATATCAATCTGAAGTTGATTCGCCCCTGTCGTAAAGAGTTCTGTTACCTCCTGCGGTGAAGCAGCCGGAACGATATGCATGAAATCAGCGCTGCGAAAATCCCACTGTTTACTTTGACCGCTTGGCTGAACAGTGAGCAGAATTAGATCATCTGCCACAAAGCCGCTGCCTTCTTTTGAACCAGAAAGCAGGAGCTTGGTGCTCTCGCCGATGGTTACCTCTGCACTGGTTGTCACAAAGGGCGACGCATCCAGCTGACCATTGACATATCGGCTGGGTGACTCCGGCAAGCCGTCGCTGAGCTTCAGCGCATTCGTTAGTCGATATTCGACACCATCAGCCATCGTTTGGCAGTCGGGGCCAGTAGCGGCCTGTGCCACCTGTGGCTGACAGGCCAATAAGCTGAGCAGGATGCCGATAGCAAAGAGTATCAGCGCTGCTCGTACGGAAACTTTAAGATAGTCCAATCTTCACTTGTCCTTTTTGTTTTGTGATTTAATCGAATCTTCACTGTCTTCTAATTGCCATTTATGTCCGTTTTTTGAGAGTTGACCTCCTTTCGCTAGCGCTTGTAGATGTTTACGGGCAGTATCCCGGTGAATGTCTAATGCAGTTGCTATCGCCGTAGTGCCAAGCGGGCCTTGCTCTGCCAGCATCGCCACGATTGCGGCCTCACGTTGTTGCGTCTGTTCATGCAGCAGTTCGGCCCGTTTCTCCTGCGCCTTGGGCAGATTCTCTGGTCCAAAATGCTGGTGGACTGGACTAACTTCTGGTGAGCTATCCACAGGAATCGTGGATAAGTGAGAGGTGGGTGCAAGTTGACTAGCAACTGCATCGACCTGCGCTTTGACAATGGCATCCACTTTTGTTTCCACATAGTGGCGTACCTTTGAGACATCCACATCAGAGAGCGCCTCAGCCACACATTCTGCAATGCGTTCCGTCGTGCCATCGGTCGCCATGCGGATCTTCTGGCGTCTCCTGGCTGCGATATAGGACGAGGTTGCAAATGCGAGCAATATTTCCCCGCCGATTGGCAATCCATACCCAAGCCCGATAGCGGCCATTGGTTCCAGATGTTTGGCATATTCAGCGGACTGAATACCGCCAGAGACAAGAGCCAACACAATGCCTGCTGTGAGTAGCCACCAGAGTGCGGAGCGATCATGCTTCTGGTCGATTTGAGTTAACATCACCGATGTTGTCAGCAGAGCCATGCCCAGTGCGCCGCCAAGCGTGTACGCCACATTGACCGAGTGACCAGCACCGATGAAGTAGACGGCAATATTCTGCACACTCACCGCCCCGAAAATCATCATGACAAAGTGGCTAAGATGCTTCACTAATCACCTCCGCCGTCTGCCCACTTCTCCTCTATGCCGTCCCACCCCTCATCATCGGGGGATGAAAAACCGCCATCAAAGATGCGTAAGCTCTGTTCCTGATACGGATCATCGCCACTCTCTAATTGCCAACCTTGGGCAAGACACCAGCAGCGCAAGCTTTCGATGAAATGTTGAGTCTGGTCCATCTCACGAGCAGAGAGCTTGTCGCCATAGCTGACCATCCACAGGGTAATGGATTGCGCCTCGGCATCCCCTTGCTCAATACACAGTTCTTGGTGAATCTGTATCATGATTGATAGTCCTCGTTGGCTTGTTGGTGTTGCGCCTGCTGGATACGATCTGTCTCTATTTCAGCCTGCTCACGCTGCAAGCGTTCCAGCTCTGCATCTTGAAGAAGCTGCGCTTCTATCTGCCCCTCTTCCTCCATGCGCTGATCCATGATCTGGGTGACGGTTGCGGCAAAGTCTTCCTGCGTCGCAATTTCATCGCTATCATCGTCTAACCCCAGCGTGGTTGGCACCGTAACGATCTGGCTCCAGCCTGCCGTCTTGTGCTTGCTTTTACCCTCTAGCTTGCCCGACATAATTGCGGCCTCAATGCGACCATCCACTACGTCCAACACCCGATCCCGCATCCGATTGAAGACGTAATTGTTCTTTATCAGCAGACAGATAGCGCTGATAAGGATCCAGTTAGCCGTAAAGCTGCTGTAGGGACGTATCAGCAAACTGGCAGTAATGCAGATAAGCGGCTCTACCCAGCGATACAAAATCGCATCCGACAGGCCCAGAAAGGCAAAGTGCGAGATGCCAAATGAGTAGCTATGCCACGTGATCCCTTGGCGATTGCGCTGCCAGATGCGGAATAGATGGTACATACTTAACCCGATGAAGCCCCACCAGTAATAGCTGCTTATCTGCGGGTAGACGCCGCCACCAACTAGTGGTAAACTATGAAAGAATCGTAAGGTACCTAAACAAAAATTAATGATGAGCAGCGAGGAGATAAATCTGAGCCAGTTCATGTAGCGCTCACCAAACTCTCGTCGCATATATATTTCGGTGGGAATACTGAGCGTGTGTAATATTTCGAACATCACTTTAGTGATATCCGGGGTCTTTGGCCCCATAAGATGTACTCCTTTCGGGCAATCTAGCCCTGCTTAAAAATCGTCTTAAGATACGTTTCTCCCGTTGCCTTCCAGATTCGACCACCCTGAAAGACAATGGCGTCCACTTCTAAATTGTTATTTGGTCCTCCTTTTCGTAAGGTTGTGAAGGATGAGGGCAGGATTTTGTATTGAATCGTGTCGCTGCCCCCGCTGCTGCGTGATCCCGATCCAGACTCTCCGGCATTGCTGCCGAAATTGTACTGGGTAGTGAAATGTTGGCCGATGCGCTTTGAGGCCCATTCGTTGGTTGCCTGATCTGGATTGGCATGGAATATTAAGGTTTGAAATAGCCCCAAAAGGGCATCTGCCTGCGCATGAGCGCCAGAACCAAGCGCAGAGTAGTAGTTGCTGATGTTTTGCGTCAGATAGACCGTGCATGCACGTGCCGAACGCGCAGTAGACTGGTATTCGTAATCGTATTGCGAGATGAAATGCTGACTTTCATCTGCCCACAGAAAAACGGGACGAGGATGTTCTTCAACATTGCGGGCAAGGACCGCACGCTGCCAAGCGTACTTAATAATCCCTTGGATGAGGCGACCAACACCGTGATAGCGTTGAATCGACAAGTCTAAAATGGTGATAGCGCCTTGAAAACTTAACTCTGGGAGCCAGTTTGTTTCTGTGCTTAACAGCTCATAGGCCATGCCATGCAAGAGGATGTCAGCAACGCTCTCGAAAGTCGCAACGATGCTACTGCGTGTCCTATCCGCCAATGTCGGCCAAGAATTGAGCCAGTAGCGTATCGAGACATCACAATCATGCTCTTCTTGCCGTGATTTAGGTTTGGCATCCGCCTCGGCAATGCACTGTGCTGTAAAGCTGCTTTGCCGCCACTGCTCATCGCTCAACTGTTCTAGGGATTGCGGCGCTTCCAGAACAAATCGGCAGATATCTTCAAGCGTAATGCGCCCTTTGGCAATGGTGATGATTTCGATAGCGTTTCTCAGCAGCACACGCATTGACCTGTCCCAGAATTTATCGCCGCTATCAATTCCTTTTGCGCCCTCTGCCAACGAAGTGACAGTCGTGAGCAATTCAACAATATTTTCTGTGAGACCACCGCCAAGATGTTTGGAGCGATTCAATTCTGCATCGATGAAGTTGTACCGCCATTTTTCTTGCGGATTGAAGACGATTACCTGTGATTCTCTGCCAGTCTCTTTAGCATAGTTGAGCCACAGATCTTTCTCTTCCGGCTTGGCACAGAGCACTAAGCCGCCCATGCCGTAGCGCAGAAACGCCTTGGCAATGGCTTGACCGCTACCCGACGTTTTACCAGAGCCGATTCCACCTTTTATCTGGACCCCTTCACATGCGTCTCTAACGGTCCAGCTATCGACCTGTGAGAAGTGCAGAAGCGGGGTATCTATCTCCCAAGGACTTGCTCTTGGTGGGGATGTGGCGTCGTTCGATACTCGACGTTTGAACATAGGGTTGATGACCTCCTTTTGTTTTGGAATTTGATAAATTGATTTGTAATTCGTCGTTCCAGATGTGGAACTGCCTAAATCATACAGGGGGGCTGGGCGGCGTTCCATGACTTCAAAGTCATTGACAAATCCGCTCTAAATCTTTGCGCCATCGCAGAATTTCAAGGAGAACACTATGGCAGAGCGCACCTATGGAGGCCGGTTGCTGGCATTAATGCGTACCGATAGAGGGCTGACGCATGAGCAGGTCTCCCTTGAAAGCGGCATGATTGCCACTCGAACAATTTCTAATCTTGAGACAGGTAAAAGTGCTTATCCCAAGCGGGAGACGCTGGAAAACATATTGGAGTGCTATGACCCAACATTTAATGAAGTGCAGCAGGCTCTAAAAGCCTTTGGCTACCTGCCGGAATATCCGCTGCCAGATGCAGAAGCGGTTGATGCGATTGTGCAGCAGATTCAACCGACCTTGGATGCCGCACCCGTGCCGGGCTATCTGGTTGATTTTATGACGCATATCCATGCATGGAATGGGCAGTTTGTGGCACTTACTGGGCTTGCAGGAGATGAATTAGAAAGCTTGATGGGGAGAACGATTTGGGAAATGGCGTATGAGGAAGCCTACGCAGATCCCAGCAACCTTGATCCTAAGTTACTGGAAGAAGCAAGGCTGATGCGACTGAAGCTTGCCATCTATATAGGGGAATTGTGGTTTGAGCAGTTTTTGGAGGAAGTGGGCGAGCCGTTTTTGACCTACTGGCACGCAGCAGAAGCGCAGGTGTTAGATGAGAGTCAGCCGATACTGCTCTTTGAGCCAGCGCATTTAGCAGCCAGTACATTTATGTTAGAGAATGTGCCGCATGAACTTAATTTCTATTCAAATGAGCAGCCAATACCGAGCGATGATAGGTTTCGTATTTGCTATCTCATGCCCGCAGATACACCCACAATGGAATGGCTGACGACGCAACACGTCGATAGGATCTGGGCAGAGCCTGAGAGTTTAACATCTCAGGCTCTGCAATAGCGGCTTATTTTGATTTCCTCCAGCTAGTTTTGTTTTGTAATGGTCTTGGACATCGGTTCCCGCTGGGTGACCATACTTTGGTTGTGGTGAAAAGGCTCTTTACAACAGATTGTTTCTGAACGGACGGCTGAGGCTGAGAACTGTTTTTCGACACGGCATTTCTCCAGTAAGAAAATGCCTGTCTGGCCAGAAAGGACTTATTAAAATAAGGTAGAACGTTCTGGCTATATTATCGGCTTAGAAAGTGCCAAAATTGTGAGCGGGTTTGTAACAGGAAATGTAATGTTTTGTTACATCAAGGAAGTAGTAAGTAGTAAGTAGTAAGAGGAAGGATATAGAAAATTCATCACTAAGCGCGAGTTGCGCCAATATCTGGTCCTATTTCTTGATATAGCTGGGCTAGATGATCTTTGGCTTATCGCTCTACCATCATTACATCAGAGCGACGCGAACCACTAGGATTATGTATGTTGTAACAAACATAAAAGAGTGGCAGATTTTTACTACCTCTTTCAGCTTCAATATAGTGATGTTCTCCCACATACGGATCGGCATTTCTGCCTGCAAAATCATTTGTAAAGACTGACTTTTGTTTTCCTTGTGATCCTGTAGGTACAGTGGATTGTTCAGCAATCTCATCTACGGATTTACCAAATTCTCTAGCAGAGCCAAAGTCATAAAAGAGCTTCTTATTTGATCTTGAGGCAACCATGTCCAATCCAGAAATCATTCAAATCAACATCACCTAAAGAGAAATAGAATATTTCTCAAAGAATTTCATCCTTATAGTCAACGGACGTGAGTATGGCGGATTATACAAAATTCAAAGACTTATTGAGTGGACATCTACATCAAAACGAGAGGACTGGAGCATGGCTTGCAAGAGAGATTGGAGTGTCTAATGCAACTACATCTAGGTGGCTATCCGATATCACGAAAAGACCTGGAAAGGCAGTAACTATTGTCAAAATTGTAGCTGCACTTGAGTTGAATATTCAGCAATGCAACGAGTTGCTTACTGCGGCTAAATATCAGGATAGATTTGACTCATTACAGTCAGATACTTCCGCTCCAGATGTCGAAGCGGCTCTAGACAAAATTGCATCCAGAAATCTTGGAAGTAGTATTGAAGCCCGACCACAAGGATTAGCAGTTGGTTCTGAAGCTAATTCCAGTCAAAATATTAAAAAACTTTTTGGGGCATGGTATCAAGAGCTAGAAAAAATTGGAGGGCTTGATGGGATCGATTTTTCGATTGAGTCTATATTTACAGGATTAGGTGAAAAGACTGAGCGCCTAGTGCTTGAGGCACGTGTGACATCTTTGGATGCTGCGACAAATCCTGCACATTCATACTTTGCCCGTGGCGAACAATATTATAAAGATGGGAAGTATGAACTTGCCTTAGCCTATTATTCTGAAGCCATAGGAATCGATAGCGAATTCGTTGATCCAGTGGCAGGGCGCGGCATTGTCTACTACAATCAAAATGATTATGAATCAGCACTAAATGATTTCAACAATATCTTAGAGCATAATCCTGAATCTGAATTAGCATACTATTGGATTGGACTCACTTATTGGGGTATGGGGAAAAAGAATTTAGCTTATACAAACTTAAATAAAGTCATTGGACTCAACCCGCAGCTTGTTTCTCCATATATTGATAGAGGACGTCTTCATGTGTTTGATGATAACTCAAATGCTGCAATTTCTGATTTCTCTAGGGTAATCGAAATTAATCCTCATGAGTATTATGGATACAAACTTAGAGGTTTACTCTATTTGGCACTAGGTGATTATGAAGCAGCACTGCGAGATTTGAAACAGTCAATTCGGATTGCGCCAGAAATCGATACCTATCACGCTTTAGGACGCGTTTGCTATGACCTAAAACAGCATCAAGAAGCCATCTTCTATCTAACGCAAGCAATCGACCATGATGAGTATCCGCGTTACAGAAATTTATTTTTGCAACGAGCGGAAGTACATTCTGAATTAGAAAATTACAAGAAAGCATTATCGGATATTAAGACATATTTTGGTCTATCAGAGGCAGAGCTTTTACAAATTATGCCTACTGGTAACCCACGAGAAGCCTTTCATAAATTATTAAGGCGTTCAGCTCAAGAAATAATACCAGAGAGAAAAGCCGTTATTCTGGTTAATGGTCGCAACATTCATCATCAAGAGATATTTTGCTATCTGCAACTTCCCTTTAAGCATTACGAGACCGTAAAGCAAAATTTGGCTCTAGAAATGGAGTTTGATCTTCGAGACTATGGAGAGGTTTTAGCAGTGGGTATTGGCATACCAGATGATGATTTAGTTGAAAAGATGCGAAGCGAGCATGATATGATTCCCATAGAACCACAATCCACGAAACAAATGTCTACAAACTCAGCTCTTGTCCATTCACTTGAACAAAAACTTTATGGCTGGGGATAGCATGTAGAGTGCGTACTTATTGATACGATAACAACTTATATTTCTAGTTGCTACCACGGCCTTGCAACCACCCCAATCCCCGAAAACACCGCCCGAAACCGCTCCACATCCTCCCCTAGATAGAAAAACACATTCCCATGCACGGGGCTGGCTTGCTGCTGGCCCTGTGCATCGATAAACTTGATGCGCTTGTTGGTGACGCAGGACGCAAACTTCCCCGCCAATTCCTGAAACCATGCACTTCCCGGCGCAGGCCGGACCAGCAGTATTGCTTGGATGATATCGCCTTGCTCATAGGCAGTAATGGCTTTGCCCGTCCATTGTTGGATGCCAGTGCCGTAGGGTGGATTGAGCCAGACACGACCATGCCAAGGCTGGGTTAGCCCGTTCTCTTTGATGCCGTACCACGTTTCAGCTTGAACCCACTTTTGTGCGACTTCGTTGCTGGCTGGGTCGCAGTCAATGCCGCCCATAACCTGCCATGCCAGTCCGATGTATTCGGGCGGGGTGTACCACTCGTCACTGGCCGAGGCGCAGATGGTGGCCCGTGGGGAACGAGTCAGCTTTTCCAAGTAGGCGATTTCTTTGCGTAGCTTGCGTAACTCCCTGCCATTGCGGACAAGCTGCTGATAGTGGTCAAGTTCGTCAGGCGTTAGATGCTTGGAGCGCTTGCCGTGCGGCAGCGGTTCTTTGCTCCGCAACTGAAAGTAGATGTTGTCTCCGCGTGCGGTGCCTCGTGGCCGATACTGGCCGATCCAGCAGTTCTGTAAATAGCCCTCTTGCTCGATGGTCTCGACCCGTCGCTTGAGCCGTGAAATATCTTTCCGCTTCACCTTGATAATTCGTGTGGTTGATTCGTGTGCAAAATGGCAGTTAAGCCCTTCATTGAAGCTGATAAATTATCTGCGCGATTGATGCAACGACAAATGCAACGACAAATGCAACGACAAATGCCTAATTGTCGTTGCCTACGTTCTTGCCATTCTCTCACTCCTCTTTTCGTCAGGAATAGTGTTTCACCACTAGAATGCCGCAGCATCTCTCTGCTCCGCTAAAAACCCATACCGCGACCCTTCATGCTCACATATTGGTTGCGCCCGATGACAAGATGATCAAGCAATTCAATATCCAACTGTTTGGCGGCTTCGGCTATTTTCCCAGTCGTTTGAACATCTTCGGGCGACGGCTCAGGGTTTCCGCTTGGGTGGTTATGTAGAAGAATCATCGCAGTACATTGCAAGCTAATGGGCATTCGCATGACTTCTCCAACTCGTAGACCAATGCTATTGACCGACCCCCGATAGACGGTCTCCATCCCTGCAATCTGTCGCTGTGCGTCGAGGCCGACCACGCGCAACTCTTCTTTATCGAGCAGCCCCATTTCAGTCAGCACAAGATTGGCGACATCCGTCGGCGTGCGAATTTTACGATAGCGCCCAGCATCCAGTTCGCCCAGCAGCAAG
>Ga0209185_1002620_pt1 | contig 11823 bp, 4 predicted proteins | sample SidtaG_2_FD_187425 | JGI IMG/M metagenome (GOLD analysis project Ga0209185, IMG submission 187425) | Marine algal microbial communities from Sidmouth, United Kingdom - Sidmouth_Asex2 metaG (SPAdes) (version 2) | ecosystem: Host-associated > Algae > Red algae > Unclassified | place: Sidmouth... | reverse complement strand
AAAACCTCTAACTCTTCTGTGTAGGCAACTCCCGCTCCGGCTGCAAACTGGTTACAATTAATGATTTTTAAAGTCTCATTAGCATCACTTGAAAAGGCGTAAGTAAAAGTAGATTCTACCCCGCAGGTCATTGATACGTCTTTGATAAAATCCTTAGCCCATATTTCGCTTTGCCCATCCACGCCTAACGCCACTGATATATCTCCAATGCATATTTGATTAATGCTGATTTTATTCTCTATATGCACTTTGATATGACACGGACTTCCATTTCCACATCCATCCACTGCTTGATAACTTAACAGATGTAAGCCTGCTGGAAAAATATGCGAAAAAGTTGCTCCAGCACCTGATAAAGCCGAATCAACTTTACCGTCCTGATGTAAATCTATTGTATATGAATATTCTAAATCACCAAGGGTGCAAGCATCTTCCGCCATCATTTGCAAATTGACAAGCGCCTCACATGCCCCGTCGTCTAATTCGATGAGGATATCCTCGCAGCCACTGGTAAATTGGGGTATCGTTTCATCGTTCACTTTTATTTGTTGTACGTGTGTCCAGTAACCCTTCGATATATTCGAACCTGGATCATATTTACACCAATCTATGACTGCCCAAGTTCTTAGTATTTTAGCGCACGCCTCATCCGTATCATAGAATATTTGGTCTTCATAAGTAAAGCCAACATTACCACAGTCTTGATGGATAATCTTGGGCTCTCCTGTCTCTTGAAGATGCTCCCCAGTATAGTGACATACTGATAAGACTTTATTTCTAGGCCATTTGATGTGATGTGCTTGCAATGGGTCATGATCGGACATCTTTATATGCTGAATGCATGTCTCCCAATTACCATGATAATCCGACACTTTCCACTCGCGATAAATGTCTCCAATCCCGCATGCATTCATACCGGATACATTATCCTTGTATTCCATCTGCATACTACAATTATCATATGCTGCTGGCTCACCATTCGTAAGAGCTGTATTATGATAATCATCATAGCAATGAAGCGAGATATCTGTCGGACAGTGTTCAATAATAGGCTTCACCTTATCCTGAATACTGATCTGAGTGTGACAATCAGAAAAATTACCAAAGGCGTCAAATACGCGCAAAATAATTCTATGATGATCTTGATCAGTATCCGTGCAGCAAAAATGTACTTCATCACCAAATTCAGCATCTGCATCTCTACCATTACAGTGCTTATTGTCTCGCTTTATCATCTGGTCGACGATAGCGCAGTTGTCGTAACTAAAATGATTTACTTTATCGGCGATAAGCGTGGCAGACCCGTCTACAGAGAGAGTGATGACCGTATTTTTTTCGCAAATAGCGATAGGGGATTTTTCATCCTTAATAACAAATATCTTATTGGCCATGGATGTATGTCCACATTCATCCGTAATGGTGTACACCATATAGATGGTGTCCAATGGAACCTCAGAAAATCCAAAGCTCCCATTTTGATGGCGAATCAGGCCCTCTGAAGTCAGACTGTCATATGGATCAGATGTATCTTTTTTTATTTTATAAGACAGCTCATAAGTTGTCGGAGAGCAATCATAAACTTCAAATGGAAAAGGTACTGTATCAATAATTCCAGTGCAGTCCTCACTATTGAGAGAAAAATACAATGGTGAATCGTCGTGGTGGATTATAATAGGAGCTGCATCATCTTCCAATTTAATAACCTGATCTCTCACTAAACTCTCCCCTGTACACCAATCTATAACATGCCACTTTCTCAAAATCTTAGACTCATTTCCACATGTAGAGAATTGAGTATCCTCAAACTTTAGCTTTATGTTGTGACAAAACTCGCCCCCTGGAGATCCAGTACCACGAGGGTACGGCAAAGTCGATGGGAATCCACTTTCTAAAAATTCTATCTGATTAGCTCTGCCCAAACTATCGTTGGATATTAATCTGAAGTCACATGAAATAGCAGGGTAATGTCTCCCATCATAGTCAGGTGGAAATTTATTGTCATCAATGCCCTGCTGCTTGACATAAATATTTTGTGTACAGGTATATGCATAGCCTGACATATTAATTATAGTCCAAGTCCTGTGTATGATCTCGCTGTATTTATCCTCAGCGCATATAAATTTTTCTATGCTATCCTCATACGACATCTGATAGACTCCACACTTAGAGCCGATTAACTCAGGCTCCTCCATGTGCTGTAGTGTATCAGGGTAGCTGCTGCATGGTACGACGATATCACCGCAACCCTGAAACTCAGGAAAAATCTTACTATCCACTATTAATGTGGACCAACAAGAGACTGATGATGTCGGATCTGTGACGGTCACTTTTAATTCCTCACCTACTTCGGCAGCAGTGACGATGTGATCTGGGATGATATATCCGCTGTTATCCTCTATCTTAATGAGGTAATCGATATAGCGATCTAGATTTTCTAAGATGTGATCAGCTCGGACTTCAATCTGACAATTTTCTTTGAGCGATATTTGGATAGACTCATTACAAATAAGTCCTCCTTGAGCACTGATCTGAATTTGACTGAATAATATTGAAGCACCGATCAATAGACACTGACACAGAAATTGCATACTTGAATATTTTGTAGTGGTGATCATCAGGTGGTTTGAATTACGATTTGCCCTAAAAAAATCAACCTGCACCAGACTTTTCTGGCGCAGGTATCCTCCTAAGTAATTATCGAATCAGGAACATCTTCTTGGTAATCGAATGTTCCTCATTCGAAATATTGTAATAATATATTCCATCTGATAATAAGTCTTCAGCGGATATGATCCACCGAGAATGACCAGATGGGAAAAAGCTTGACTGCTGCGATATTAGCTCACCGTCAACTCCATAAATGGAGATAGTCATTTCTGATTGAGCAGGCAGATAGAAACCAACCGAGGTAGTCGTTTCAAAAGGATTGGGTTGGTTCTGATGTACAGTTAATTCATCTATGATTTCAGCTTCATGATCAATAAGAAGTGCAAATACTTCCAAATGATCATGACTGCCCGCCACATACATTTCAGAGCTAAACGGTGAGGGGCTGATGACAGGTGGTTCAGTCCTATCGTAACCGCTCACAGTAAATAGCTTATCTCCTTTCTGCATCCTTCGAGAGAAAGCATCAGACATCGAGATTTTTATGATGGTTCTACTATCATTCAGACTGGTGGAGAATTGTATGCCATCAGGAAATAAATCCGAGATGACTTCCAGATCCATATGTGATCCTTCTAATATCAATTCTGCTTGCAGTCCTATTATCTCTATTATCTCTGGTACATAGAATTCAATTTCCTTGCCAACTTTTCTATACCTTATGCTTTGGGCACTTATTTCTCTTTTTTCTGGTCGATTTAATTCTGACAAATAAGAGCCGTTAACATCTCCCGTCTTGATAGCTATAATATCTCGCTCCATGTCAGCAGCGTCCATATCCATAATACGGATGGAAGGGCTGATCGGAAAAGGATCAGAAGGATCTGAAAAAGGGACCTCTTTATCTACAAATACCCAAGCTCTACCCCCAGGTAATTTTTCAGTCTTCGCAACTAAAAGACTTCTCAGCGTGACGAGGTCCGTAGCAGATATTCCATTAGAATAATTAGCATCGGCTGCAATGATCTGATAGGGAGACGTAAATGGCTTAATGCCTAATATATGTTGCTGTATAAGAACTAAATCAAGCGTACTAATACCCATCACATGATCTCCTTCTTTCGAGCAATCCAGCTGATAATTCGCAAACATCTCTACGCCTTCAAATACAAAGTTACCATGCGTGCTGGTCATCGTACGCTGTGCCTTCGTCTCTGATAAGAGGCGTACTTCCACATCTGAAATCATAATGTCTTGTGGCGTATGAATAAATCCTCTGATCTGACCCGAAGCTCCTGTAGCAACACTATCACAGGCTATACCATTATTCTGCAAGCGTATGTAGGTCTGGCAGAAATCTTGATTGCCTGCTTGATCTGACACGTAGATATATAGCTCGATCAGAGTCTCTTCCTTCTCGTCGAGGTCGTCGCAATCTAGACCCATGGCAGGTATTAATTCTGTTTCCGAAAATGACATAGTGAGCTCATCTGCGGGAGTACAGTTATCTTCAGATTTCAAATCAAAGTCGCTGGCCCAGACCTTAGCTGACTGATCCTCACTGTCTAATACTACCACTAAACTAGACACACAGATCGGACTTGGAGCTTTCTGATCTTGTATGCTGATTTGCTGACTACAGGTGCTCTGATTACCACAGTCATCTTCTACCATCCAAGTGATGATGTGCTCCCCTACCCCAAATACTTGCCCCACTATCTGATCACTCTCTCCGCTAAGATCTATCTCACCATCCGCATTAAAGTCGATATGGTGCGACCACCTTAGATAATCATTGACACAAGAATTATCAACTGCAGCAGCCGACAACTCAGGCACTTTAAAAAGACAGACGGACTCAAAAATTAGATCTGCTACAGCGATATCGTCACACCCTGCGGTAAATACTGGACTATTGGAATCTTTGATCTTAATGACTTGAGTGTGATTAAACACTCCATGAAAAGTGGTCTGCGGATCGAAGCGACACCAGTCTATCACCGTCCATTCTCTTAGTATCTTGACACATATATTATCTTCTTCATGATAAAATTTAGTATCAGTATAGTTGGCCTTTGGTTCAGAACATGGCAGGTCAATGAAGCGCGGCTTGCTGTATAATTCTGGCAAGTCACCGGACTCATAACCATCAGATGCACAATCATCCATGATAATATCCTCGGGCCAAATGATGTGGTAAGCCTCTGTCCCAAATGCCTCGTCAGATCCTACGTGAATGACCTGAGTACAGCTGCTCTCATTGTCCCTATCATCATATGCCCTAAATAGCCTCGTGATCTCTCCGACACCGCATTCATTCAGATGATACGAGACGCTATCATCTATCATTAAGGAGCAAAAATCAGAAAATACTGCTTCTCCATAAGGTCTAAAATCTGTGATAAACTCGCCACAATCTATCAGCGTATCTTTTGGACAGCTGATTACTTTGGGCGCCTCATTATCTTGTATTTTTACTTTAGTACTACAGATATTATTATTGCCGTGCTGGTCAGTCACCTTCAATTCTACCTTGATGATCTGACCAATATCTTCGCAGCAAAACTTGATTTGTTCTGACCAATTCACAATTGAGTCACAAGCGTATCCGTCTACTTTACGGAGTAGCCGAGATGCGATTCGACAATTGTCCCAGCTACCATCGTCAATAGCTCGGTAGTCGGTCCACGACTGTCCATGCTCGCTCAGACCTATTGTAGTCTCATTATCACAAATGGCGATGGGAGACCTCTTATCCTTTATGGTGATCGTACTGTATGCCGTGCTAATATTTCCACAGTCATCAGTAATACTATATACGACCCAAATCGAATCAGACTTAACTGCTATTTCTTTAAATTGTATCTGATGATTCAACTCATCAATGATGACACCTGTGGTACTAATATCGTCGTAGTTAGGCTCTTCAGAACTGATTTCTTGATATCCTGCATCCACACGGTAATGAGAGCAATCATCTACTTCTGGATATGGCAGTGTAAAATTAGCATCACAATCTAAAGCATCAGAAATGACTTCAATATGAGACTCCACATATACTATAGGCGCGGTACGATCATAGACATTTATATATTGATCGTGCTCTACTACATCTCCTGTACACCAGTCTACGATTTCCCATGTTCGCTTGAGCTTATACGCGGAGTGGCCGCAGCCGTCAAATTTAAGATCGTTATATCTGACTTCTATATTACCACATAAGAGGCCTTGAGGCTTTCCTGTGTACTCAGGTGAAGGCATACCATCTTCGAGCATTGGCCATCCACCTTCTTGACCTCCTTTCCTGCAGTCTAAGGAAAGTTCTTCATCCATATCATCAGGATAGCTCATACCGTGTATATCTGCTTTATGGATGTAGATTGTATCCATCGAGTGTACCTTTTGCTGAGCAGGAGTCGTAAGCGTCCATTGTCGATACATGACATTGCCATATAATCCGACACAGTCAGAGACAGACATGGAGTCCTGGTAACTTAAATGCATATTCTCACAATGATGAAAAGCAGATACTTCATAACTATGATCGTCAATAGCTTCCACATGTCCATCCATTGGAAATGCCTTCATCATATGAGGACTGTCATCCTCATGGCACTGTATCTCATATCGATGATGCTTCAGTTCTGGTATGTTTTTATCCTCAGCAGTGATGTATCCCCAGCAGTTATTCCCAGAGCATAGCTGAGAGATGATGACTTCGATATACCTACCAATGTGCTTACCTTGAATTCTTTGTCCTGGAATGATGCTACCATCCGTATCTTTCAGAGTGACTTCATAAGAGCCTACATCATACTGCATATCTTCTAAGATCATATCAGCTGTGATGAGCATATCGCAGTCAGCATCCAGGGATACCTTCACTGACTTATTACATGCTAAGCTTTCGGTACTTTCTATGGTGACAGGATATTCTATTAAAGACTCGCTACCGCCGTTGTATATCAGCTTAATGGTTTGGTCGGTTAGACTCCCCCACTCTATGGTAGTTTGTGACGGGGTGTTCTGGATAATGGTACCTGCCATAGGCGGATGAATAGACCAGGGCGAGTCAGATCCTGCGATACTATTGATCGAATATATTTCAGTGGATCCACTACATGTGAAGAAGTCTCCTGATATGTTTTGCGTGTAAACATACTGTGATAAACATACCAGGAGAATCGTCCTCAGTGCTATAAGTAATGGTTTGTACATTAAATCTCAATTTTAAATGTAGTGTCTTCGGATGATATAAATTGACGTGCTATTATTCTCAGCGGTATGATCAATGACCATAGCTTTGAGTGCTATCAGTGAATTCGTCAACGACGTCTCATATTCAAATAAATCTACATCTGTTCAAAAGCCAAGAACTACGCCAATTGTAGGATGAAAAACACTAATCTGTCTGTCTCAGTAACACATTAAAATTTTACTTAATGCGTATGCAACTCAAGATCAAATTGATAAGGCCGAATTACTTAAATTGATGATATGATGAAAAAAATTAATAAGTATTGTGGTATGATGGATTGTAGTTGTCGGTGGTTGTATTATAATTTAAAAAGTAGCTCTCTTTCGCTTTGGTAGGAAGAGTATTTTCTGCAAATTCAAACTGGAAAAAGGGTAAGGTCTCACACACATTAAATAATTTCATATGTGTATGTTTCTCGTAATCAATATAATATACAAAAAAGTAAACCTGTAGAGCAGAATATAGTATCATATTAATTATAATTAAATGTGTATGTAACTCATATTCAGCCTAATAGACCGAATGCTTTAATTCAGAATTGAGCATTCATTACATATTTAGTATTATAATATGTGCACATAACTCATATTCAGCGGAATAGACTGTACTATAAGTCAAAAATCAGTACTTGTTATCATATTAATGATTAAATTATGTGTATGACATCTATATGTAGTGCTTTAGGTGACAATACAAAGCAGGCAAGTTTTGATTTTAGTATAAGCTATATACACTTTATACTATTACATAATGTGCATTAATCTCATAATCAACCTAATAGATAATATTATTAGAAAATCGATAAGTATCGTCAAATAACATTCTGATCGGGCACAATCCAATCATTGAAATTACCAACTTCAGCGACCGAGCTTATTATTTGTCCATATTTATTTATCCTTAATATATCATACAACTGAGATTGATGCATTGAGCATGATCAGGCATAAACCAAACGAACTTTACTGCCCACCACAGCCATCGATATAAGCATGAAAGACTGCATCATCTACCACTTCAAAACCAGGATTAAGAACTACCTGACTGCCCGCATCATAAATAATATCACTGTTTTGAATTCGGCTCGAACCATAAATTGAGGTGGCAGCTTCAAATTTTTGAACTCGCTGGTCTATCGTCGTTAAAAAATATCGACCATTAGGACAAATACAACTTACTTCAGCGAGCGAAATATCCTTTAGGTAAATATTATGAGCTATAAAATTTCCAACATTAAAACTCAAATAGCTATTATAGTCTGAAGGCTCATTCATGATAAACTCAAACTCGTATTCCGTAGGTGTAGTGGTGATCTGTTGGCTTAGGTAGGCATAGCCCACACTGCCATCTCTTTTATTTGCTATGACTGACATTTCTCTAGGATCATCAGCATAGGCTGTAAACTTTATCCTGTATGTCTTTCCAGTTTTAAGTACCAAGCTTTTATGCCTCATATTAAGATTCCAGTTAGACGTACCGAGAGCAGAAACATTGATGGTGGCTATACCATTATTAACAGAAAGACTTCCATCAGCACTACCATGCTTAAACAGACTCCATGCAAAGTTATCTCTTTGCATATCTCCATTCTGAACCATATTACAGTCGATGCAAGATCCATCTATATATGGCCAAAGATCGAGATAATAAATATCTGGATTGTAGTTTACATCACAATTTGGATTACCATTTTCGGGGCTAACAATAGTGTCGAGGCAGCCCTCCTTTGTCAGTACGACCGCATGATTATTAAGAAAACTGACTGCTTCATGTTGCCTATAATTTATTGGAATACTTGTGGTCGTTCCACCAAAAAAATCATCACCTTCAAAGCAAGAAAATATCCAAATGCGCTCATAGCTAAGTAGAGTCAGTACCTTTTTATTAGGACTTAATGCGGCACCTACGATCTTATAGCGATTAGGATTCATGTCAGTCGGTAGTATAACCTGCTTAGTATCGTGCAGTAATGCTGTATGATTAGCTCCGCCTGCAGCAGGACTATCAGGTATCTTATAGACATAGGTAAAAGTCGGATCTAGAGAAGGGTCAAAGTTAGGATTGACAGTTTTAGAAAAAATATAAAGATGACCATTTAAATGTACCATCGTTTCGGCATCAGTGACACCATTTGTAGGATACTCGTACTTTATTGCTTCTATACTTGGTGGGATAGCGCCTGTAAAATTATTGGGACCTGGTATTTTGTAAACGATTGGATCATTCGGGTAAACAAAATTACCGAAGTCTCCTATATAGAGATTTTCATCATCATCCATTGCCATTTCTTCAAAATCGATGTATGGTATATCTAAATCAATCGTACGCTTGATGGTGGTGATATCGTCCAATTGGATGCTATGGATTAATGGCTCATATCTCATACCATAATCATTATGCATCCAATATTCGAAGTGTCCGTTCAAAGGATTATAGATAAACTGCATCCCAGAGGGTTCCGTGAGTTCTACAGATAATTCTCCTAATGAAGAAAAATTAACGACTTGGCCTGACAGGATGATCGGAAACAGCATTTGAATGAAGCTTAAGTATCTTACCATGTAACAAAGGTATCTATTTGTAGAAAGCCCCTGTGACATTATAGCACCATTTGTCTTCTCGCTTGATACATTTCTCAATTACCCTGATCTCAATATATTATGATTAGCTTTAGACATGATCTCCACCTCATGGAATTTCTTGATGAGCCTAACACTGACATTTGTCAGTTTATATGTATGCTGGAATCAGGACGTTCAGTTGCAAATGGTCGAGATCTGTGATAACGCCATTGATGACGATGATGATGGACATATAGATCTGAATGATGATGACTGCACATGTATTATTATTGAACCTGTATCCCTGATTCCAAATCCTTCTTTTGAAGATATGAACTGCTGTCCAAACAATAGAAGCCAACTGAACTGCGCAGACGTCTGGATTCAGGCGTCTGAGCCGACGACGGACTATATCCATGACTGTGGATGGGAAGGCTGGGAAAATCTCCCTCCACCAAGACCTTTCCCCGATGGAGATGGGATCTTAGGATTTCGAGATGGTCGGCAAGGTGGTAGAGATAATGGAACTAATGATGAAGATCAACTCAACTGGAAAGAATACGCTGGAGCTTGCCTGCTCTCGCCTCTACGGGCTAATGATTCATATCGATTTGAATTTCAAGTAGGCTTCATAGATTTCATACAGTCTCCCGCCATTAACATTACATTCTTTGGAACAACGGATTGTGATCATTTACCATTTGGTGTAGGTGATGCTAAATTAGGATGTCCGACAAATGGACCGAACTGGATTCGCCTTGGTTCAAAGCTTATTTCCTCGGCGCCTAACAGCTGGCAGCAAGGCTTTATAAATGTCACTCCTACGGAGGATATCTTTGCAATTGCAATTGGACCAGACTGTCCTGCTACGAGAGCTTCAGTTAATACCTATTATTTCTTTGATGAATTGATTTTAGCAGACGCCAAGTCATTTCAAAATAATATTGTCGAAGTGGGTCATCCGTGTGAGGAGGACTTCCGCTTATCCATTCTACATCAAGCTGGCCGAGACTACCAATGGTACAAAGATGGTGTGGCTCTATTATCCGAAACCGAGCATGAGCTTACTCAAATATATGGTGAGGGCCAATACCAAGTTCGGATGATCACCGATGGAAATTGCAACCTCGTGGCACCCTATACATTTTTAATACCAGTGATTGATCAGTCGATCACAAAAATTATCTGCGAGGATGACATTTACTTATTCGGTACTCAAGAATTGACTACTTCTGGCGCATATACCCAGACTTTTCAAAATCAAAATAATTGTGATAGCATCGTCAATCTCATATTAAATGTCATGTCACCCGTATATGATACTCTAAATGCTAAAATTTTTGAAGGTGAAGATTATGATATAGCCGATGCCACTTTTACTTCTTCAGGTGACTATCCAGTCATATTATTCTCGGATGTGGGTTGTGATAGCATAGTACAATTAAAACTAAGCTATTACCATCTATACTTTCCTAATGTTTTTTCTCCAAATAATGACGGCATTAACGACACATTCACAGTTCAAGGCGACGAGGATCTAATCAATATCACAAGCTTAGAGATTTTTGATCGCTGGGGGACTAAAATATACTCCTTGCTGAATATAGATGGAGAGGGTCCAGGGGAGATCAGCTGGGATGGAAGTATCGATGGCAAAGTCGTGCAGCCAGGCGTCTATACCTATGCTGTAAGTGTTATTATGGATGATCATAACGATCGGCGCTTTATGGGCACAGTCTCAATAATGCTGTAAAATTTTTTATGATATAGTCTGTGGAGCATTATAAGCAGATCTAATGGCAAGCCGACATTATTAATTCACCGTCTTCACACTAATTATAATTATACACATTTTACGAAAGCGTAATTTCTCTATGATTCTGTCTTGAGATTTAAGAGCATCATTCGATACACCGATTTTACTGATCACCTTATCCTGATCATTTTACTTGTCTCTGAGAAATATTTTGATTCCAGATTGTAAAGCAGCACGCCAGTACCAGCCAGTTCGCTCAGATCAATAAGCAACGCATTATGACCAACAACTCCATGAGTTGATCGGCTCATTACGATAGTACCATTTACATCATATACTGTGAGCTTCAGTTCTTGTGGAGAGGACAAAACAAAGTTAATTACTGTCAAGTCTCTAAATGGATTTGGTTCATTTTGATGGACCACAGCTTCATGCAGATGTGCATCCGTAAAAATTAATTCGACAGCTGTTGGCATGGTGCTATTGCCCACATAGGCTCCGTAAGGTTTTTTAGTAGGTTCAGTAGTCTCAATAGATAACTTATCAGAAAGTAAGCCAGCAACCTTCACACGGTACTCGAGCTCGATAAAATCATCACTACTTTTTTGATCTGAAAATTCGTAACCCAGCCAGATAAGCTC
>Ga0209185_1002619_pt1 | contig 11829 bp, 9 predicted proteins | sample SidtaG_2_FD_187425 | JGI IMG/M metagenome (GOLD analysis project Ga0209185, IMG submission 187425) | Marine algal microbial communities from Sidmouth, United Kingdom - Sidmouth_Asex2 metaG (SPAdes) (version 2) | ecosystem: Host-associated > Algae > Red algae > Unclassified | place: Sidmouth... | reverse complement strand
TTCCAAACACAGCAATCCCTATCCCCAATAAAATCAAGAAAAACCCGAATATTTTCAAAAGCTTTTTCATGGAGTACAAAGATGCCACTTTATTTCTAATTTCCAATGAGTTCCATAAGGAGAGAACGGACAAAGCTTCGTCGTCAAGCATGGGCCCGCTGTCCGCTACTACACCAAGCCACCGCAAAATCATCTGGCCAATCCCATTGGTATAACGCTACCATCGGGTCTATTCTGCATGGTCTCAACTTTTATGAACTATTCGCATGAACCGCTTATATCAACTTATATGAACTTATATGGTTAATCAGAATTTACCAGCCCAAGCCAAAGTCCCAAAACTCACCTTCAACCCCTCCACCTCCAACAACTGCTCCGCACAAGCCAACAAAGTAGAACCCGTCGTCATCACATCATCAACCACCAAAACATGTGTGTTCGTCAATAAATCCACGTCCGTCACCGTAAAAATACTCTCTACATTTTCCCACCGTTCCGTGCGAGATTTTTTGGTTTGCGTCTCACTGTGCGTATTCCGAATCAGCGCATGCGACCACAAAGGAAGGTCCATCGCCTTTGCCACACCTTCCCCAATCGCATCACTTTGATTATAGCCACGCTTCCGAATTTTTTTAGGATGCAACGGAACAGGCACAATCCCTGCTAACGTCTGCCAATGCGCCACCCCTTTCAACTGTCGCCCCAACTGCGTTCCCAACTTTACCCCAATCTCATAGCGTTCCTCATATTTGAGTTGATGAATCAATTCTTGTACCCGACCTTCTTTCAAAAAATAATACAAAGCTGTCGCATGCTCAAAAGGAACAAGCCCCGCCAAATATTTAACCATCGGATTCTCTACGTCTAAATGAAAATTCGTTTTGGGCAATTGAAACAAACAATGATAACAAATCAATTCTTCTTGTTTCGTCAAACGCTCCTTACAAGCACAACACAACTGAGGATACACCAACCCAATCATATCATACAGCCAAGTATTTTTTAAAGCAAGCATAAAAAGTTTTTTTAGGTGAAATTATAGGTAGGGGACGAGTGACAGGTGACGAGTAGTACTTTCTGTCTGTTTACTCTTGTCTACTTACCATACATAAATAGAATGCAATTACCCCAATTTTGCAAGCAATACCAATTTGTCACCCGTCCCTTATCACCCGTCCCTTATCACTACACTTGCATTTTTAGAAAAAAACATTGTACTTAAAAAAGATGAATCTAAATTTAATCGCTATAGAAACGGAACTGAAAAAACGCCTGAAATATCCTTACCAATGGAAACGAAAACAAAATAACTCTTTTGACCAATCGACTAATTTCATTTATACCATTCATAACTTTGAAGAAGTTTTGAACGAAATAAAATACCGTCATAGCCATAAAAAAGATTATGACGATTATTTTCAGTATGCCCTAAATCGTTGGTATAATTTTTGGTCAGCGAAAGCCATCGAACAAGTATTTTGTAGCCTTCCAGAAACACAAGCTGCGCACAATAAATACGATAAACAAAAAGATTTTTACATTCAAAATATTCCCTTCGACCACAAGACATCAGTATTTCCAAAAGGGTTTCGCAACACCATTGAGTATGCCCAAAAACATCCCAAAGAATTAATACAATGGCTCTACAATAACCAAAGTCAACAAGGACGCAAGCATTTTAAAAATCGGCTTTTTCTCCTTCTTTATGATCGCCAAAATCAAAAGCATTGGAAACTAAAATCTGAAATTCATTGGCTGCAAAAAATCATTCAAAAAGATATGAGTAAGTTTGATGCTAAAAATTTAATAAGTATTTATTTTTCAGATGATTGTGTCACGAAATCTACGATAATATTTGCCGTAAAATAAGCTCTGAAAATAAAAAAAGAGTCACAACCCAAAAGGAACATGACTCATTAAGATGTAAGGCATTTTCAAAATGCCTTACATCTCCACATCTCCAAGCGTTGTGACTGTGCAAAATAGACTCGATAGTAACGGTATGGTGGCGCATGTTCAGACACACGGCCGTGTGTCTGAACATGCGCCACCATAATAGTGGATAGCGAGACCCTGCGTCACGACGAAGCAGTAAACCGTTCTCTCCAAAAAAAAATAAAGAATTTACTCTACAAATTTTAATTTACCTGATCCTGTTACTTCTGAACTAATGGTCGGAGAACCTTTGTAATAAACCGTTCCGCTTCCTGTGATTTTGACCTCTAAATGATTGTTTACAAAAACTTCTGTACTACCAGATCCAGAAATTTTAACATCACATTCATCCGAGATTAAATCAAAGTTAGTTACCTCGCCAGAACCCGTAATTTCAATATCTTGATTTTTGGTTACACCATTTAAAGAGACATCACCACTGCCTGTGATTTCGATAGAAAGGTCATCACTATCAAGCGTACAATCACAATCAATATCGCCTGATCCTGTGATTTCTAAATCCAATTTATCGACAGCAATTCCGCCTGTAAATTCAATGTCTCCTGATCCTGTAATACTTACATTTTCAATGTCTGGTAATGTAATCGTGATAAGCATGTCTTCTAAATCTTCATAACAACGATCTTCCATTTTGATACACCATTCCTTACCTTTCACATCTGTTTCAATCTCATCAATTAAATTAGCATAACCCGTTACTTCTACTTTTTGAGATTCGCCTTGTTGTAACACAATATCAATGCTTGTCGATAAAGAAATGCTGTTGAAATCATCTAAAGAAAGTTCTTCTGTGACAATAGCCCCATCGCCATCTTCACAATCTAAAATTTTATTGCAAGCAGTAGCTGAGGATAAAAGACAAAGTAGGGCAAAGACAAAAAATGATTGATTTTTCATAAGAAAATGAATTTTGAAATAGAAATTACGCAAAAGAATCCAATTACGCAAAAAATGCGTTTATAAGTATTCTGAACACTCAAGGGTATTTAGAAATTAAAACTTAGAATTTAAAAACGTGGATTCTACAAAATTTCTACGGTTAATAATTTATATGTTTGACTCTTGTTTTGAATCTAAAAAAAGTGTGCTTTTAGAATCAAGTACAAACAAAAGACTACACAAATTTTAAAGGGTTGGAAAAAAACAAAAAAAAAAGACTGCATCCTCGGAAGATTGCAGTCTTTTGTAAAACTATGTGTGTAGTAATAAGGTAAGTTAAAGTTCAATAACAGGGTCGATAAAACAAGTACTTTTGGTAAATTCTCCACGTTCGCCATCTCCATACATCACTATGATTTTTACACGTCCCCGTTTTGTATAACCATCCATAATAATGCGTCGTCCATCTTCAGAAAGTTTTCCTTTAATGGGCGTTTCATCCTTGTCATATTGAAGCTGTTCAATAGAAATGGCTGGTTTGTCCAAATAAATTTGATGCTGCTTAAACATCTTTATGTCCTCATCATCCATGCGTTGTGATTCTATTTCTTTGAGCGTTTTTTTCTCAGAAGGTTCTGGAGTTTGCGCCTGTAAGAAATTGCAGGAAAAGAGACAAATAAAAGCTACTAATAAGTATCTCATGTAATGTTTTATACCAATTTTGGTGAAAGAAATCAAATTCTTTGCTTAAATTAACCAAAAATTTTTTCATAGACAAAAAAAAAGACAAAAATGGCTTTAGATAAACACGGAATTGCCCGTAGAATTGCCCAAGAACTCCAAGATGGCTATTATGTCAACCTTGGAATTGGTATACCTACATTAGTATCAAATTATATACCAGAAAATATGAATATCGTTTTGCACTCGGAAAATGGTCTTTTAGGAATGGGTCCATTTCCTGTGGCAGCCGAAGTCGATGCGGATCTTATTAACGCTGGAAAACAGACAGTTACGACTTTGCCAGGTAGTAGTTTCTTTGATTCTGCAACAAGTTTTGCGATGATTCGTGGGGGACATATTGACCTTACAGTTTTAGGAGCAATGGAAATATCAGAGAATGGAGATATTGCTAACTGGAAGATTCCTGGAAAAATGGTCAAAGGTATGGGCGGTGCGATGGATTTGGTCGCAGGTACAGAAAATATCATTGTAGCGATGATGCATACTAATAAAAGGGGAGAATCAAAGCTCTTATCCCAATGTTCTTTACCCATTACAGGCTTAAATTGCATTAAACGAGTCGTTACCAACTTAGCCGTTTTGGACATTGCAGATGGCGCATTTCACCTAAGAGAACGAGCACCAAGCGTCTCTGTTGAGGAAATTCAAGAGAAAACAGCAGGGAAATTAGTGGTAGAAGGCGACATACCAGAGATGAAAATATAAATTTTTTAGAATTTAGGAATCAAGATGTCATTTTATTCGTTATCTTTTACGATAAACCCGACTCTTGATTCCTAAATCCATTTCTTGAAAACTTACTACAACATATTAAAGGTAAAGCATACGGCATCTGCCCAAGAAATCAAAAAAGCTTATCGAACTCAATCCAAAAAGTACCATCCCGACTTACATGGGGGTAAAAAATCTTTTGAAGAAAAATTTAAGGAGATTCAAAAAGCTTATGAAACCCTCTCAAATCCCATCAAAAAAGGACAATACGATACTACTTTAACAGGACTAAGACTCAAAAAAGGTAGAAAAGGCCTCAAAGTTGTTTACAAAGACCCACAAGATCCCCGAAATCCCGACCGCAAAAAGCCAATTTACCGTCCAAAACCACCCACCAAACAAGAAATCCTTTTTGAAAAAATCATTGGGGTTGCCATTGGCATCGTCTTCTTGCTACCCATATTTTTTACGATTTTTCTCATAGTATCCCAAGACGGAGATAAAGACACGCCCATTCTTTCCAAAAACATCATCAGGAATGTCACCATCAAGAACGAAATAGCAGAATATATGGGTGCACGAAAAACCCATACTTGGACAATTCCAGATGTTTTTGAAGGGATAGAGTTAAAAAAAGAAAACCCTGTCTGGAAATATCTTTCAGAAAGCCTTCATAGATACCCACAAGCCCAAATCGAATTAACATTATATGCTCCAAACAATACAAAAGAGGTGATGGAACAAAAAATGGTCAGACTTCAAAGCTATTTCTTTCGTAATAATATTAAAGAAAGCCGAATAAAATATAAACTCATTGCTACAAAAACACCCCGTTACCAATACATCAAAAACGATATGGTCTTGATAACCTTAAAGTAGATGGGGAATTAGGGAATTGGTTATAAAACCACAGTACCAAGCACCAAGCACCACAAAAACTACAAAAACCACATAAACCACAAAAACTACAAAAACCACATAAACCACAAAAACCACATAAACCACAAAAACCAAATCCCTATCTTTGCACCATGAGTCAGAATATCAACAAGATAGCGACAGCTATGAAAGGCATGGGCATGGGCATAGCAGAAGTCATACCAGGCGTATCAGGTGGCACCATTGCCTTTATCACAGGAATTTACGAAACCCTTTTAAATACCATAAAATCCTTCGGACCCTCCCTTTTTACAGCGTTCAAAGAAGGCGGAGTCAGTGGCGCATGGAAGCACGTCAATGGCACTTTTCTCCTCTCTTTAATGGTAGGCATGGTCATCGGCATCGTCGTAGGTGTACTGGGCGTCACCTACCTTTTAGAACACTATCCAATCATGTTGTGGGCCTTCTTTTTCGGCTTAATCATCGCCTCCTCCATCTACGTCGGCAAACAAGTCAAAGGCTGGAATCCTGTCACCATCCTCCTCCTCATAGCAGGTGCAATTTTAGCCTATTATATCACCATCGCCTCCCCTGCAGAAGGCTCAGAAAGCTTAGGATTCATCTTCTTTTCAGGTATGATAGCCATCTCCGCCCTTATGCTACCAGGCTTATCAGGCAGCTTCATATTATTACTCTTAGGCATGTACAAATTCATCCTAAGCGATACCCTAAAAGTAGGCGTTTTCAGAAACCAAGACCCAGAAGCCATCGTCATTATAGGCGTATTCGGACTCGGTTGTTTAGTAGGACTCATGACCTTCTCCCGTGTATTATCGTGGACATTCAAACACTACCGCAACCCTACATTAGCCCTCCTCACAGGCTTTATGATTGGCTCCCTCAACAAGGTTTGGCCCTGGCAACACGTCCTATCCACACGTATCAAAAACAATGGAGAAGAAGTAATCCAGTTTTCCCAAAGCGTCCTCCCCTCCACCTTTTCCAATCTCCAAAACAACTTCCTCTATGGCAACGAACCCTACCTTATAGGAGCCATTATCTGTATGGTCATCGGCTTCGGTTCCGTCTTCCTCTTAGAAAAATTCGGCAGCCAAGAAGAAACCGCTTAAAATACAATATTCGTTTGTCGCTTCATCATGCTATTGCGTCCCATCGCTCCTTCGTCCCATTTTAAAAACTCATCCCTTCGTCTCATACATCCCATTGCGCCCCTTTTATAATAAAAATAAGGAGAGAACGGTCAGTCTTTCATCGTGACGCACAGTCCCGCTGTCCATTCTTATGGCAAACCAAGAGTATAAATCATGCAAGAACCGAACCACAGCACTAAGAACCAAGAACTACAGCACTTGGTTTGCCATACCATTACCATCGGGTCTATTTTGCACTGTCTCAACCCCTGCAAATCTGCCATAATCCCCAAGCTTTAAACAGCACACTCGTCACCTGTCACTCGTCACCAAAAAACACTTTAACATATTTTTAACCGCTTGAACCATACTACCAAAGAACTTATTTTTGTTTATAAAGTGTTAATATTGTAAACCAAACACACTTTTTATCTGTCTATTAAGATAGAGTGTATACCAAATAGGGAAATTAAGACAAAAACACATCACTTGTCACCTGTCCCTCATATCTAAAAAAAATTAAACAACATATTAAAACCTACAAAATCACTATGAAGAATCTTTCAGCCTTATTTTTCGCTGCAATTCTTGGTAGTTTAATCACCTTAGGCACATACAAAGGGTTAGGATTAGACAAAAAAGTAGTTACTTTTCAAGAACAGGCAGCCACACCAACTGTTTTTACCAACAATACCGCTTCAGCCCCAGCCGTAGCATCAACACCAGCTCCCGCTCCCGCCAAAACTAATGCGAGAAGCAGTGCACCCATAGATTTTATAGCTGCTGCTGCCAAAACAACCCCTGCCGTTGTACACATCAAATCTACCATAACAACCGCATCCTTAGGACAACAACAGCCAGGTTTTGACATCTTCAAAGATTTCTTTGGCGATGATTTTAACCTCGGAGATCCTTATGGTGGTCAAGGCGGAGAGAGACAAGGTGCTGGATCAGGCGTTATCATCAGCAAAGACGGTTTCATTGTCACGAACAATCACGTTGTGGCAGATGCAACAGAATTAGAAGTTGTCTTAAATGACAATCGTAGTTATTCTGCTGAAGTAATTGGTACAGATCCATCGACAGATTTAGCCGTTATCAAAATCAACGACAACAATTTGCCAATATTAGAATTAGCGAATTCTGATGATGTGCAAGTAGGAGAGTGGGTCTTGGCTGTCGGTAATCCTTTTAACTTAGCCTCTACGGTAACAGCAGGAATCGTCAGTGCCAAAGGAAGAAATATCAATATCCTAAGCGATCAATACGCCATCGAATCTTTTATTCAAACAGATGCAGCCGTCAATCCTGGAAACAGTGGAGGCGCATTGGTGAATGTTGATGGTGACTTGGTTGGGATTAATACAGCGATTGCTTCTCGTACAGGTTCTTACTCTGGATACTCATTTGCCGTTCCTGTAAATATTGTAGAAAAAGTGGTTGATGACTTAATGAGTTATGGAACAGTGCAACGGGCGTACTTGGGCGTTATGATTCGTGACTTAGATAGCAAAGTTGCCAAAGAATTAGCTTTGGATATTTCGCAAGGCGTTTATGTTGATGATCTTTTGGCGACAGGTGCAGCAAAAGGCGCAGGCGTTCAAAAAGGAGATGTGATTGTAAAGGTAGATGGACAAAGCGTAAGATCTGCTCCAGAGTTACAAGAATTAATTGGTAGAAAACGTCCTGGAGATGACGCAAGTTTAACGATAAATCGTCAAGGCAAAATAAAAACAATCAGCGTATCGTTAACTAATAGAGAAGGCAATACAGATATTGTAAAGTCAAGTGTAAGCAAAGAATTAGTTCAGCGTTTAGGGGTTGAGATGGAGGAATTAAATGATGATGAGATGAATCTTTATGGCGTTGAAAATGGTGTGAAAGTTAATCGCATTTATCCTGGCATCATTAGCAAAAATACAGAAATGAAAGAAGGTTTTATTATCACAGAAATTGATAGTAAAAAAATAAATTCTGTAAATGATATTAATTCTGTATTGAGTAATAAAAATGGTGGTGTTTTAATCGAAGGAATTTATCCTGATGATCCTACTACTTACTATTATGGATTCGGATTGTAAAAATAAACAAATAAATATATTTTAGTTTCAAACCTTTTTAGTTTTTTGAACTCTAAGATATATACACAATAAATTAGTTTTTGTTTTTCATAAGGTGGATGTAAGGCTGTGCCAATTTGGTGCAGCCTTTCTTTTTTGTGGTTAACCATATAAGTGATATAAGTCCATATATAGCAATCCTAATTCGGTTCAGGAATTTTCTTTCACGCAAAGACCGCAACGCAAAGAAGCGCAAAGCTCGACAGAAATCAATCTCTTTGTGACCTTTGCGAAAAACTCTGCGACCTTTGTGTGAAATACATTTTTTCTGTTTTCAAATAGGACTGCTATAAGTAGTTCATTTAGGTGGTTTGTCTTGATGTTGTTGTTGTAAGGGTTAAGTGCTTGTATTTGAGGTGATTGTGATAGAGGTTCTGTCCTTTTAAAATAGACCCGATAGTAGTGTTATAGCAAAAAGTATGGCTGAATGGTTTTGGGGTTGGCTTGCTATAGTAGCGGATAGCGGGAAGCCCCTTTGCGACGAAGCAATGAACCGTTCTCTCCTAAAAAAAATCATAAAAAAAAGCCGATTACTCATTGTGAGCAATCGGCTTTTTTTATTGTTTTTAAAGCATTTATTTTTTCTCGAAAATAGCGTTTAAATTAAGTGGATTATTGTCTTTATGTTTTATGTCAAGAATAGGTTTTTTGCCAGTCATATCGCCGTTCCATTTAACAAAACGATACCCTTCTTTTGGAATAGCAGTAATTTGAAGGGGCATATTCATAAAGTATTTTCCAGTAAAAGGATAGCTATTCGGTGTAATCGAATTTATTTGGACTTTGCCACCGTTGGGTTCTACATTTATAATTATTTCTTTTGTGCCACCCAACGTAAAATAGTCATTAATGAATTTGTACATGGAGTCAGGACGTTGTGTAAGGAATTCCTGTAAATCTACAATTCCACTTTCCCAACGCTCCATGTTTTTAAGATCGACATGTCTTTTGGTCAAAGGTTTCCAGCGTTCAATATGTTTAGGCACTTCTATTTCGTAAGGTTTTTTCATTTCCTCTAAGAGAGCCAAAGTGTTTTCTGTCTTAAAATTGGTATTGAGTAAATCCGCAAAACGATTGACAAAGCGATTTCTAAAAGTCTCGTTTTTTATTAGATTTCTTAATAGAGCCGTGACATCCATCATGCGGTCTGCATAGGATTCTGAATGGTGAAGGTTTTCGCCCATTCCATATCTGATGCCATCTAATTTTACTTTTCTTTTTCTAAAACCGTGATCCATATCAAAAAGCAGCCAACGCCATTTGCCATTATCTTGATGTCTCCAAAAACGAGTATTGTTGATGGGCCAATCTGTATTTCCAGAAAAAAGCTCTGCAATTTGATAATCAATAAAATTACTCATATCAATCAAAGATTCAGCTTTAGCATAGTTTTCAGGATCAGTAAGATCAGCCGTTTGTATAAAATAAGCCATCTCCCGATAAGCTTTATCTGTGCCGTTTTGGGTATGAAAATTTTCCCCAATAAGAATGTCTAAACTATCGCTGTTAACGCCATGATTTCTTTCGTAATAATGTTTGCATTTCTTTTCCCTCACATTGTAAAGACCCCAATATTTTCCATTAATATAAGCCGCTACAGGACGGCCTGCTAAATAATCAACGTCCGTATTATTTTGAGCAGAAACCGTCTGCATAAAAAGATCTTTGAAATAGATTTTGGGAACGGAATTACCCGAATTTCTCAAAACCATACCTCTATATCGTTCTGCATCTCTTTGGGGAAACATCTTATAATCCATCCATTTAGAGCCATATTCTGGCCCTGTATGTATAGAAATCGACTTTTGGCGGTGTCTTCGAGAACCACCACCTGCTAAAGAAAGTCCTACATCTTCTCTAAAAGTACGGGCAGTATCTGTTGCAAAAAACTCTACTTGTGCAAAAATTTCTGCATTGGTTACATTATTATCTTCGTTGTTGTAGTATGCATCAAACCCATCAACAGATAAGGAAAATACAGGTATCGTGTGATTAACATTAATAAAGAAGGTGCGATTAATCACTTCACTCACCAAATGACCAGGAAAGACAGAAGCGGCACGAATAACGGTGGTCGAATCAATCTGAATAGGACGAGTATAGGCTTGGCATTTTTGAGGGTCAGGTAAAGAACCATCTAACGTATAACAAATGTATGTTCCCTCAATATTATTGTTAGTGAACAATGCTACTTCAATAGAGCTTTTATAAAAACCTGCTTCTTGCGAAAATTTGGGTTTTTTCAAAAAGCTTTTAAAACCATAAGTTGTATTTTTTTCACCAGGTGTTGGTTCTTGATAGTAAACTAATTCTGAGTTGTTTATGTTTTTAATTCCCGAAGAAACGTTAAGCCGTTGTTTGCCAAAACTCAGGCTATCTACAAGTACACCACCTTCTAAAAAAATGCCTATTTGATCTCCATCTTTACTAAGCTTTAGATCAACCATATCACCCCGTCCTTCCAAGGGCGTTTCAAACCAAAAAATTCTATAACTTTTGGCATTGACAATGGTAACATCAGGAAATTTATCTGTAATTTTATATTTTTGAGGAATGTTTAAATCGTCTGTAAAATACATCCCAGCCATATTGATATTGGTCTCCTCATCATTGTAAACCTCTACCCAATCCCATTGATTTCGTTGGCTATTGGCCATAAATTCATTTATAAATAAACGAGGGGGTCTTGTTCCCAGAAGATTAAGAGACATGCAAAAAAAAGAAAACGCATATGCAAAAAAGAGTAAAGAGTGTTTCTTATTCATGGTCTGTTTTTTCATAAACTATATTGAGAGAATGTATAATTTTAGTTATTAAATGTTGTTATTTTTATATTTATAGCAATGGAAGTTTTAATAAATAGTTGGCGAGTTTAATTCTATTTATTATGACCATCTGTATGATGTAAAAAAACTTTGCAAAAATATAAAATTCATTGTTTAATCGAACTCTTTTGGATAATTTAAGTTTTAATTTGAAGAGAACGGTGGATTGCTTCGTCGTCACACATGGTCTCGCTATCCGCTATTATGGCTAAGAAATAAGCTATCTATTAAATTAAAAAACTACTCAAACTACTTAAACGAAAGAAAGCCATACCGCTACTATCGAGTCTATGTTGGACTGTCTCAACTAATAACATGATTAATAAGACTTTAAAACAATAGAATAGATTACATCCGAAACGTTTTTATACTGAATTTATCCAATAAAAAAACGAGAACCAACCTAAGTTAGTCCTCGTTCATCAAAAAAACGCTTAAAAAAATGTTTTTATACTTTCTTTAATCCACTTTAACAAATTTTTGCACAAGAGATTGACTACCATCTGTAATCAATAAGATGTAAGTTCCTGCTTGTAAATCACTTGTTTGTATTTGTAAAGTAGG
>Ga0209185_1002616_pt1 | contig 11841 bp, 7 predicted proteins | sample SidtaG_2_FD_187425 | JGI IMG/M metagenome (GOLD analysis project Ga0209185, IMG submission 187425) | Marine algal microbial communities from Sidmouth, United Kingdom - Sidmouth_Asex2 metaG (SPAdes) (version 2) | ecosystem: Host-associated > Algae > Red algae > Unclassified | place: Sidmouth... | reverse complement strand
ATGTGACAGGTAAAGAGGTAATTGCGCCCCAATATTTTGCGGCGTTGGATTATGAAAATGGTTGGGCTATTGTAAAGTCTGATCCGCAACATCAGGGAATTATCGGTATAGACGGAAATCCGATTACGGAAATGAAATATCGTCGTATTATGCGTCAACCAAATGGTACGAGCATTTATTTAGGGCAGGAGCGTTTTTATGGTTTGTTAGACGAAGATGGACAGGAATTGACGGAAGAAGATTATCGCATTATTCAGAAATTTGAGGACGATTTGACCATTGTGGTTTCTAAAAAACGAAAGTATGGAGTTTTACAAAAGGATGGAAAAGAGCTTGTGCCTTCAGACTCGATGGGTTATGATTTAATTGAGTTTGTGAAAGATGGACCATTTATCGTACAATTGGATAGTTTGTTTGGATTGTTGAGTCGGCGCAATACATTGTTGTTGCCGATAGAATATGAGGAGATTAAGGCGATGAATAATGGTTTGTTGGCGGTGCTGAAAGATGGGTCTAAACGTTTGACTGATTTTAGTGGTGAATTTTTGCAGAAGAAGAAAGCGGCATATGATGATGTGCAGCCGTTGAATGCGTCTTTTTCAATTATTGTGCAGGATGGTCAGCAGGGTTTGGTGGATGCTTCTGGGGCTGTTGTGGCGAATGCTGAGTATGCGTCCATTGTGGCGTTGCCGAATGGGATGGTTGAGGTGCGTTCTGCGGATGGTTCTGTGGGGTATGTTGGGAAAGATGGGGAGATGTTTTTTAGTGGGGAGTAGGTTGGTGCTGTGGTGCTGTAGTTCTTTGTGCTGGTGGGGAGATGGATTTGATGCGTTTGTGCTGCTGTGGGAATGGCTTATATGCATTTTGTGCCATAAGGTTTAAATATTTTTTATTTTGGAGCGGACTGTTTGTTGCTTCGTTAAAAGCGGAAAGTCCCGCTATTCATTACAATACCAAATGCCATGAAGGGCGACCACAAGGGTAGCCCCTACAAGCCAACACTATTTGGTATTTTCATTACTATCGGGGCTATTTGGGATGGTCTTAATTTTATTAATTTCTAATGCATACTAATAATAATTCTAAGATTCCTAATTTATGCAAGATTTTATATTAATTTGTTGTTGATACACTTTTTCATTCTTTTTTCCATAATTAATAAAAATATCTATACGTCTATTTAATGCTTTTTTATTCTTAGAGCTGTTATTTTCATATGTTTTAACTTCATTATAATTTAAATCTTTAATGTTTCTTTGTACTGGTTTATATTCACCATAAGTCGATGCAGATATCAATTGTTTATTAGGGTCTAATTTTGTATTATCTTTTAAAAAATCAAATATTGTTATTGCTCTTTCCATACCTAAATGTAGGTTAGATTTATATAACTTAGTTCTTCCATTATCTGTATGTCCTTCTATTATTATTTCTTTTATTGATTCAATATTATTAAATATTTTATCACCCACATTTTTTAAGATTTTTTCGCCCGTATTATCTTTAATAACATGTTTATCTGATTCAAAGAGTATTTTATCTGAAAATCTAATTCTCTGTAAAGTCGCATCATTATTAAAAACAATATCAGGCTTACTCATTCTTGTTGAATCCAAATATAATTTAAATATCTTATCACTTTCTGGTACAACTTTAGCCTTATCATATTCACTAGCAATATCACAAATTAATCGTTTTTGTTGTTCTTGAATTGATTTTTTATATAACTTTTCTTGGTCTCTAAGTTTTTCATTAATAGCAAAAATTATTAGTAATGTACCTAATAAAGTTATAGCTAAGTCTGTACCTGGACCTAACAAACTATTTTCATATATTTTCATCTTTCTATATTGTAAATATAAAATATTATGACTCCTATTAGTAAGAGAATTGCAACAGTAAGCAATAATTGAATAGTTCTATTTTTTTTACTTACATCAATATAAATCTTAGATTCTGTATAAAACTTATCTAAGCTTTCTTTATGAGAAGATAAATTAGAGTTAATTAATACTATATTAGCATTTAAATTATTGCTTATATCTTTTGTTGAGTCTTTTACTGTCTGTACAAGTTGTTTGGTTGGATGATATTCTGTAATGACTTCAATAAATTCTTTTTGTATTTTAACAGAGCTATCAACATAACTTGCCATTGAATTAATTCTATTACTTAATAAATTAAAAGTTTCATTAGTTTTAAGAATAGTCATATTTAATTCTGTGTATTTTGCATTAGTTTCTTCAAAATATTTAAAGGTTGCTTCTCTTAATTTCTCGTTTAATTCCTTACTGATCATCTCTGGTGAGAGAACATTATAGATATTTTGCATTTTATTGATATAGTCTAGTTCTGCTTTTGATATATTTTTCAGGAAAGCATCAAATTCATTACTTTTTAATTCTAATGATTGCAAACCTATATTAATAGCATCAGTTAACCCTTTAATATCTTTTTGCTGTTCATATAAAACCTCTGTATTAGTATTAATAGCATTTGTAATATCTTTAAATCTTTTATAATCTGTAGCCGTATTCTTAGCACTATAAACAATGGATGTAAATATAGAAGCAGACTTCTCCATAGCCTTAAAGTATTGTTCCTTTTCTTTATTAACTAATGAGAACATTACACCTATAAAAATAGCTGCAACTAATCCTACAATACTTGTACTAAATGAATATTTAAGACTGCCTATGATATCTTTAATAACATTATCATCCATATTTGTATTAGAAAATTCACTAAAAGAAAGGACCAAACCAATAAATGTACCTAAAATACCTAATTGAAGAACATTTCGTTGATTATTTATGACTTTAAAAACATAATTATCACATTCCTGTCGATAAATTTCTGTAGTAGAAGAAATAGGGTGAAATCTACGATCTTTTGCCTCAGAATGTATATATTTAAACATTCTTTCCATAGCACTATCATATTTTACATTATTTAATAATATATGCTCTACATTATCAAGATCACCTTCAAATTTGCTTGTTGGACTAGTATTCTTTATTTCTTCACACTTATCAATAATTCTTTCTGCATATGCCTGTTCTATTTCTATTTTAGCTAAAGCAATTATAGAAATAATAATCGCTGTAAAGAAAAATAAAGCAATAAAAATATAAATCAAAATGGAAATAACATCTTCTCTATTTTTAATATTATTGCTATCTGAATTAAGTATATCTACATATAAGAAATCATATACAAAAAGATAAAAAATCACTGTACTAAAGACTATAACTAATAAAAATAAAATATTATTAAATATAACTTTAAAAGACATGTTAAATAAAGACAATGTTGCTTTCCTAGTATATTTATCCTTCATCTTCAACAGATTTATTTATCTTTTCTCTCATCAATGCTTGTCGTAATTGAAAGTGTTGGTTTATTTTTTTTATTTAAATCATCAAGCTTCCCTTCTTTTTTCTTAATTTTTTTATTTATCTTTTTTAATTCTTTTTTATCACCTATTATACCCTCTTTTAATTGATCTTTCAAAAGATTTTTCTTACGATATAAATATTTTAATTTCTCTTTCAGTCTTTTCTCTTTTTCCATCTGCGTATCAATAATATTCTCTATTTCTTTATATATATTTGCTTTGCCTAAATTCAATCTAGCTATATCTGTAATTTCTCTTTTAGTGATAATATTCGCTAATATTACTTCTAAGCCTAAATACCCCCCTATTTTCTTTTTAAAATTATCTTCAATCTTTGTTCTTAGCTTTTCATGTACTCTAAAGTCATTTGAAAGTAGAGTATTTCTATCATAATAGGGCAGCATTTCCTCTAAAAATAAATTTAATTCTTTTTGAATTACTTCCATTGTTTTTTCTGCGGAATGATTTTGTCTTACAAATATATCAAGATTATAAATACCAGTTACATAGAAAGTTCCTTTAAATATTATGTATTCATCCTGAGCTGTCATTTCTTTTGGTAATATTTTAACAATAAAATCTCCCTGCTTAAGTTGAATTTTCTTTAATCTACTATCAATTACATCTTGTTTCCCAGGTCTTATATCAATTGATATATTCACAAATGAGAATTGTATTATAAGTATATTTTCAATTTCTAAAGTTAAATCTTGTACTATTGAATTATAGAATTCTCCATATGCTTCTTCAAGAGGAATTGGACGAAAATATTTTTCTATTACTTTTTCAATAGCAATTTTGATTTTTTTTATAAAATCAAAATTGGGTTTAATATAACTTTTTACCTTATGTAAATTACTCACCTGCCCATCAACTGTAAATTCAATTTGAATATCTGCATCTTTATTTTTTGTATTATAAAATTTAGTTGATTTTATAGATAGTTGTTCTAACCATTCTAGTTCTGGCAAATTAGGTGATATCAATTTTTGTTCCACTCTATAACCATGAAAAGTTAAAAAACTTTCTATTTTATTATAAATATCTTGCCTATAATTTTCTTTATAATCTTTTTCATGAGCTGTCTCTAAAACTATTTCATCATAGGTTTTAAATAAAATGGTTTTTTGAATAATAGGATTTATATTTTCTTCAATCCAGTCTTCTAAATTTTCAATTTTAGCATCTTTTATTTTCTTTGAATTTTCTACTGTTAGTGACAATATAATGCTAACATATATCATTGCATTATTTTCCAATTTACATGCTATGTCATTTTTATAAATCTCTTTACTTTCAGCTCTAAAAGGATCTATACTATCTAGAAATAAAGAAAAATGTATTAACTTCCTACCATAAATACTAAATTCTTTGTTCAATATTTCTATAATAGCATCATTTATTTTATTATCAAGATAATAATGTACATCATGAAAGCTTACTGATTTCGTAAAATAATCATCAATAAGATTATTAGCAATTTGTCTTAAATCATTTATATCTCCCACTACTTTAATTACATCAAAAATTTCTAATTTTGCTTCATATTTAATTAAAATCTTCTCTTTAGAGTCTTTAAGATTGATTTCTAATGGCCCAACATTAGTAATCACTTCTTTTACATTGGTATTTTCACTTCCTTGAACTCTACTTTTGACCTTAATTAGCAAACCTATTGTTTCACCAATAGTTTCTTCAATATATCTTTCATGTTTATATTCTATTGATAATTGACCCTCATTTGCAAACCTATAATTCTCAAAAATACTTATATTACTTCTATCATACTTTTTGAAAAAGTCTTGTGAAATATTTTTAATTGTATTATCTAAAGATTCACCTATTGTATCTCCTTTACTATTTATTAAAGCCAAAACTACATTTTCCTCATATCCTTGTTTTATTTCCACTTCATAGTCTATCTCTATTGTCATCTTCCTCTCTAAATCAAACGAATCCCATATACATAGCAACCCCAACTTTCTAGCAGGAATATCATATTTAACTATATAAAAATCATAATCCCCTCCCCAAAATGCAGTTTTTGATACAATAGAATTCTGTTTATAACTATAAATAATTTTAGTTTCATTATCGTCTAATGTATTTTTACCTTTTTTATTTTTTTTAATTATTCTATTTATAGGATGATTATTCATATTAATTTATTTTAAATTCTTACAAAGATATTTCAATACTTTTTCTACAGTCTTATTAATTTTTATCTTCTTAGTATAATCCTTATATTTTTCTTCTGTCCTAGCACTTTGCTTCTTTTCATTATGTTCATGAAAATTAACTATATTCATATTTCTAAATATGGACAAATACTTTATTATTTTGTCTCTCTGAGTGACAATTGATATTTCTTTAATATTATTTAACAATTCGTTCATTTCGTTTGAAGCTGTTTTTGACTTTCCATTCCATTTAATATCTTTAACCAAAAATAAAAACCAATGTTGGATAATTTGAGATCTAAAATAATCAATTGTAATTGGCAAAATACTTTTTTCTGAAACTTTAATTTCTTTCTCTATTTTCCAAAACTGAATTATTTTAAAAAAAAACAAATCCAACTCTTGGTTAAATAATTGATTTACAAAAAAATCAAAAACTGGAGATTGTTTTATTGAATCATTTTCCATAATAAATAAAAATAAAGGATAATCTTTAGACCAATAACTATAATTTGATACAGGCATCCTCTTTACGATATCAAATAACTGCAAAATAGGATGTGATAGAGCAATTATACTTAAATGTTCATTGCTATTTTTGTGCAAAACTTGAATCCAATTATTAACTTTAGTGCACCTTTCTAAAACTTGAGTATTATTTGAAGAACTATTTACCCAATATAACAGATAAGAAAATATATCTTGTTTATTTTTATACGAACCATTGTTTAACATTTTTTTTATCCAAATTAATTCATCAAAACTCTCAACATATTTTAAAGAATCTAATATTTTTATAAATAAACGAGAATAGTCGTTTTCAATAAGAGAATTTGTAAATAAATCGACAGTTTTTCTCAATGCATCTTTTTCATAAAAATAAACAAGAATACGAGAGAACTTATATTCTATAGCGAGCAATTCTGTTTTATTTATGTGACTTTCTATAAGCTGAATAAAATCTCTATCATTGCTTCCATTAAATGATATTTTTATTCTATGTTCAATTATATTCCGATATATTTCTTGTATATAGTTTTCTCCTATATTACCAAAATTACAAACTAACTTATCTAATAATTGAACTATCCCTTCAATTACATTTGAATCTATATCATCATTAAATAAAATATTCGATTTCTTAAAAACTATCCAAAGTTCCTCCAATTGGTATTGTTCATTAAAATCAAAATGTTCTTTAAGTCTTTTCCTAATAAATGCATTTTCAAAATCAATAAACCCTTTCCCATTTTCTTGTACTCTTGTTTCTAAAGATAATTTACGAAATAAAGCTTTTTTCTTTCTCTTTTCTTTATTCCATCTATCAACTAAACTTGGATGTTTAACTATTACCTTAACACCATCTTTTTCGATAATCTCTTTTTTTATAGGATTGGTTTTTACTAAATATTCCAAATACAATACTACAAGTTCATCTAATTGCTTATGATTAAGATTATTAAACTGACTTAAAATCAAACATATACTTTCTAATAAATCATCTTCATCAAAAACATCCTCAATTTTTTTCAGATTTCCTTCTGCATCTTTTTTTATATCTTTTACATCTCTTTGTATTCTCTCAATAAACTGTGATGAATAAATCAATGCACTTTTTAATTCTAAATAAAAATATTTATTTGACGCCTCCCATAAACCTTCACTTCTTTGTTCTAAAAGTAATTTCTGATAATTTATATGTTTATCAAAATTATTTTTCAACTTACGCTTAAATAGAGGAATAATAAAATCAATTTCCCATGTAAAAAATGGAAGATCATCTTTATCTTTTTCGTATATATTCTCAATTATTCTTGTGTTTTCCTGATAAGTTAAAGAAAGTAAAATAAAAATTCCTTGTTTTTTTAAATTTCTGATTAGCTGTTTAAATATAACTATTCCTATTTTAAAGATAGAATCATAAAAACTTCGGTCTCTAATATCTACTAACACTATACATTTAGATAATTCATAAGTATTTTTCACAAGAAAAGCAAAATCAAAAGATTCTTTTATATTTACATCTACAAACTTAATATTATAATTATTTTTTTCTGAAAGATATGATAATAAAAAATTATTTGCTTGATCTACTATATATCCATCATAGCTATAAATCATAAATATGTTTTCATTAATAATATTTCCAAAATTTTCTTTATCCCATAATTCTTCTATATATGCAGTCTCTGAGAAAGCAGAAAGATCATAATCATCAAATGTTAATTTAAAGTTCTCCCTTGGTTTAAATTCAAAATCTTTGCCCAAAATATTGACATCACCTATATGGTTATTTCCACCTACATCTAAACTACTATTATCTAAGCTGTTTTTGGTTGGTTGTGTACTCTCTACATTATCTGTGATATTTTGTTTTTGCTCTAATTCTTTTTCAAATAACTTTGTATCTTTATTTTTCAAATTACTCTCAACTGAAGTATCTAAAATATCCTCTTCTGTGCATTTCTCACCTTTTTCCATTTCTTTTTTTTGGATTGTATCATTGGTTGCAATATCCTGTTCTGCTTCTTCCATAACAGTCTTTTTTATTTTTTCTTCTGGCAAGTTACCATCTAAATTATCTTCCATTTTCCTTATTTAATATTATTTTCAAGATTCATAATCATCCCCTAATCTAAAACTCCCTCCTGATTTAATTTTACTGTTTTTAACTATATTTTTCCTTTCAAAACTTTCTTTTTCATCATTTAGTTTTTCATCTCCAATACGAATATTTCCTTTTGTCTCAATATCTGAGTTATCAATAACATTTTTTTCTTTAGATTTTTTTTTCACTTCCTCTTTAGGTATTTGTTTCTCTTCTTTTTTTATTTTATCATTTGTGTTAATAATATTAATAATAGCTTTAGTTATATCTAGTAGTCCTTCATCTATATTTTTCCAAGTAGATAAAGGTTTAGCATCTTTTGGTAAAGCTTGAAACTGCCCAAATTCAGTTTCATTCCAAAGACAAGGCCTTAATATTATAGGTACTATTTGAATTTCTCTTTTTATATACCTTTCTAAAGAAATTTTAATTTCTGTATTATTAATATAATCAGATGCCATAAAATCTGCACTAATCAAAAATAATACAACTTCGCATTCATAAAGGGCTTTTTTTATACTATCATCCCATTTTTCTCCTGGCAGGATTTTTCTATCATGCCAACCATCTATTATTCCGTCTCTTTGTAAATTACTAAGTTGTTTTAATAATTCAACTTTATAGTTATCATCTTTATGAGAATAAGAAATAAAAATCTTCATAATATTTTAATTTGAAAAAGTGATACAATAAAAACCTTCGATTTTAATGACATCAAAAAATATAACTTTATCTTCATTGCTAAAAAGTGGTGTCTGACTCATAACTCTTTTGATTTAACGAACAAAGCAGAAACTATAAGTAATGGCATAAGGATCCCAGCAGCCTACTAGTGTATGCTTTATTATATTAGTATTCAGTGTAAAATAATGAGTAGTTGGTGAAGTAAAATCTATTTTTGGAGGAACAAATTTTGCTTCTTTTGGAAGTAAAGATTTACCGTTATTTACTTCTCTTTGGTCAAATATAATTAAAAAATTGATAAATACAATAAAAATCTTATTTATTTCAATTCCTATAATGTTATTTATATTCTTAACTGTTGTCTTGATTACTTTTTTATATATTTCTTGTATCTTTCTATGTAAAAGGGTTACTTTATTGGTATAGTTATTCCATAAGTTTGTTAAGGCATGTATAATATGGTGTTTGCTTACGACAAGTATCACAAATAATAGAGTGTATTTACCTATTATCATCAAATTGATTGATGTGTCTTTTACTTCTAAATAGACAATTACTTTAGTAATGATAATGAATAAATCGACGAGAATGGGAAAGCTTAATAAAAAATATTGTGCTATTTTCTTCCAAGAGATAACCTTTGCTTTTTGAGCTATAAGGCATTCTAAGCTAAATCCCATAAAGGGGGTAATGATAAGACAAGATAAAAGGCTTGTTTCTGTATTTAGAAAAATACTTAAATCTTTTCCAAAGTGATACATTAAGTACACTTCAAAAGAAAGGAGCAATATGACTCCAATACCCACTAAATAGGTTTTTAATTGTTTTGTTAACATCTGTAATAGATTTTCGTTTGCTTTGTTTGTTCCTGCAAAGAAAATGTATTACGAATTACCTCGAATTATCTTCAGTATTATGGGTTCAAGCCATCCAAAATAGACTTGATAGTAGCGGGTTCCGATGCGTAGCTTCGGATATGAGCGGATAGCAAGACCCTGCTTTACGACGGAGCAATTTACCGTTCTCTCCTAAAAAAACATATTATAAAAAATCTCTAAATCTACTTCTGTACCAACTCCCCCACCTTACTCACTTTTTCAGGAACCAAGCTTTTTTTGGGGAGGAGGATTCTGAAGGTTGTGCCTTTTCCGACGGCTGATTTGTGGACAGAAATTTTGCCTTTGTGGTATTCTTCGACGATGCGTTTAGATAGGGACAAGCCTAAGCCCCACCCTCGTTTTTTGCTGCTAAATCCTGGCTTGAATACGTCTTTGAATTTAGACTTGGGGATGCCGGAACCTGTGTCGGATACATCGACTAATATTTCGTCTTCCCTTTCTTTAATCTCCATATGAATCGCTCCTGAACCTTCCATCGCATCTAAGGCATTTTTCAAGAGATTTTCGATGACCCAATCCAATAAGGGTGGACTAAAATTGGCTTTCATATTACGGGTTTCCTCAAAATTTGTGGAGAATTTGATGCCTTTGGCTGCACGTCTTTTTACGTAATTGAGGGTTTTGTATAAGTAGGTTTTGAGGTCGTGTTCTTCTAATTTGGGCTTAGAGCCAATTTTGGAGAAACGGTCTGCGATAAGCTCTAAACGCCCTGTGTCATTGCACATTTCGTTGGCGACTTGTTGTACATTTTCATCCTCGTTCATTTGTAGCATGTCGATCCAAGCGACGAGGGAGGATAAAGGCGTCCCCAATTGATGGGCGGTTTCTCTTGCCATACCGACCCATACCTGATTTTGTTCAGCTCGTCTGGCAGCACTAAATGCTAAGTAGGCAATGAGTAAAAATGCGCCAATGATGGCTAACTGAATGTAAGGATACCACATCAACTGTCTTAACAATGTCGAATTGCTGTAGTAAACTAAGTTTTTCTTTTCGGGCGTGATTTGACTAACGATGGGCGGATATCCCGCTTTCATTTTCTCCAATATTTTGTAGACATAGGTAGAATCTTCTGCGGTCAATCGTTTGGTTTCGTCTAATCCTATGTTTCTAAATGCTTTGAATACGCCATTTTCTAACACTTCGATGACGGGAACAGTCGTATTACTTTTTTGAATTTGAATTAAGAAATTAAAATTTTGGTTGGAATTGTCCTTGTTCATCTCCTTCCAAGTCTCGGCAATCAGCTCCACTTTCTTGCGTTCCTCATCTTCCAAAGCCTTTGCCAAGTTGTTGTTGTAGTACAAAGAAAGAATCACAATAATGATGGCAAAAATCACTAGTCCAATTTTCCAATAAAATTTCTGCTGGTATATGTTCATTTCTTACTTGTTAAATCTATCTTTTTCCACAAAAATAGTGGATTGTTGTTGAAACATTCTTTGTTTTATTGAAACGACGAAAGGTGCGTGTGTATTTTTCAAAAAAAAATTATTTTTTTTTAAAAAAAAGGTTGCGTTTTAAAAAAATAGCCTTATATTTGCATTCCTTTTTGAAAGAAGATTTTTTAAAGAAGGGAGATTAGCTCAGTTGGTTCAGAGCACCTCGTTTACACCGAGGGGGTCACAGGTTCGAATCCTGTATCTCCCACTTACTGATAATCAAGCAGTTACGATTTTTTTCGTAGCTGCTTTTTTTTTTGAATAAAACAAATGCAAGGTAAATTAAGTAATCTTGTTAAATCAACTATTGGGATTTCTATGTTGATACTATGAGTGAATCCTCTATTAAAGACAAACAATTATGGTAAATATGATAAAGCAACAAAAATTAATGGATTTTAAAGATACTATTCTTTTAAAGCACCAGAAACAAGCTCTTTAACAAGCCAAAAAAATATATGATAGTGAAAGCTTAAAAGCTTTATTACCACAAAGTGAAAAGGAAAATATTATCAAAACTTATAGTTTTTGGTGCTGTGCGACTATAGTAGGGTGAAAATTAAAACAATCACAAATGATTATCAGTTAATTGTATATTATGAAAAACAATTCTTTGTTTTAAAAGAGGGAG
>Ga0209185_1002615_pt1 | contig 11843 bp, 19 predicted proteins | sample SidtaG_2_FD_187425 | JGI IMG/M metagenome (GOLD analysis project Ga0209185, IMG submission 187425) | Marine algal microbial communities from Sidmouth, United Kingdom - Sidmouth_Asex2 metaG (SPAdes) (version 2) | ecosystem: Host-associated > Algae > Red algae > Unclassified | place: Sidmouth... | reverse complement strand
GTGCCGGAGCGAACCGGCGAAGAGGCTGTGCGTGGCGGTGGTGACGGACGAGACGTTCAAGACGGACAGCGGGCAGACGTACATGGTGGTGGAGGGTTACTGAATGACGCGGATGGAAGAGCAGCTGCTGAGCGCGCTCGAAGGGTTGCAGAGCGACTACGAGCGGCAGCATCGCGAGTGGCAGACAGCCTCCGAGGCGTTGCGAACGATGTTCGAGCGCACATTGGCGGAGAACGCGGCCTTGCAGCAGCGCGTGGAGCACTTGAGCGGGCAGGTGACGCGTTTGAGCGAGGTGTTAAGTCGCTGACGGATCGGGTGCGGGGGCGGGAGGTCGAGCGTGATCGGGGGCGAGGTGGAATGGAGCGATAAATCAGCAACATGAAGCGATGCAGCGTGCCGAGGAATCGCACGCAGCGGAGCGCGCTGCGATGATCGCGCGCCTTGATCGACTCTTGCCAGCACCGGAACTTGAGCTAGAGGTGAGCACGGGTTCTAGCGCAGCCAGGTTTCGTGATCGAGTCCGGCTACAAGTTCAGCGTCTCGTTAGATTTCGTTAAGTTGGTCTTTTTTTACGACGAACCGATAAATACCTTTGACCAGATTTATCGTCTTTTACGGGGCGCAAGTGATCAGAGAACATGAAGCCATTCGTTTCAAGAAAAGACTCCGCACATATCATAAGATTTTTGTGATTTAGCTCATTGTTAGAGTCAAATACTAGGAACATATCTTCTTCGTATAATTTACCTTCTTTATTTGCTATATCCAATATTCTTTTTCTAAGATCTTCTTGAGATATCTCATAAAGTGTCGGATTTGGTGATTCCTTTGAATTCATTTTTCATACTCTTGAGTCATTTCTATAGTAAATTCTCGTAACCATTCGATATCACTGGCATTTGAATATTGTGAGTATATATCGAGATTTAGCATTTTATTCTGTAAATATACAAAAGTGCTACTGAAGGCGAGCACATAACTTCCTTGTGCCTCTGAATTTGAATATGTATATCTTCCAAATGTAGCGCTAGAGAGACTGTGATCAGTTTCTGAGAAATATCCAAGAGGAACGATCTGATCTACATTAATTTGCTGTATCACGCCATTCAGTTCGCTTAGATCATTCGATGACTTAGAGAATTGCTCTGCCAATCGAGCAGAAAGAGAGTTTCCCGTAGCGTCGAAATTATCCTTTGCGTATATTTTTAATCGTCCAAAATCAATTTCATTGATGCCAGTTTTCTCACGCTTACGCAAAACTTTTAAAATCACGTACCTCTGTAACATTGGCGCTTCATTCTTTAGAACCCTGCCGATATCGTCTTCAGTGAAAAAGACTCCAAGTAGGCGCTGATCCGGAGGAGTGAACGACTCAAAAATAGATTTTTGTTGCTCAGATATTCTCGTTACTTCATGAAATCCTTTTGGTTCTGAGAACTCAATCGTCTCGTTTCCTACTTTAACTAATATTTCACCTGCTTGAAGAGGAGTAAACGCACACAACAGGAGCGCCACGAAGATAAATTTGCAAGGTAGAATTGGTTGTTTATATTTCATAAATTCTGTTTGTTAGAAAGATCTGATCGTACGAATTACCCGATGAGAATAAAATTCTCAACGAGAATGCTAACAACAGCGCTAACCGGCAATTGATAAAAGCAAAGATTGTGCGCGGAGCGCGCGTTCTTTGGCTTTGTCAATTGACCAATTCAGCGTAATGTTAGGTTTGCGTTTTATGGCACAACCGCTAGCAAAATTCTACATACTGCAATGTTCTCGTAGTGGAATATAAGAAAAATATCTGCCTTTCACACTACGCTCTTCGGAATATCGTTGCCAAATCTTTTCCAGTTATTTCCAAAATTATCTTTGAAAGTTAACGTCAGAATTGGTTTTTTATGAAAATACTTCGGAACTATGCGATGTAGCTTGATTGTATGGGTAGCATTTGGAGCAATGTGCGGTAGAGTTAGATTTTCGTCGGCATGACGAAAACTAAACCAATCAAAGCTGTCGTCCATTTTTTCCATATCTTCATCTGTCTGATAATAATACTTAGATGTACGTTCGTATTGCACAGATACTTTGACAATATCATGCATCCAGTACGCGCGATCCTGCCAATCAATTTTCAGTCTTACTTCATGAATTGGATGTTTTGTATAGTTGTTGATCTCGAAAGTAATGAGGCCACAAGTTGCACCAGTGAAAGGCGGCCACGAAGTAGTTGCTCTTTGGATTGACTTGTCCGGGTTTTCCCTAGATCCAGGTCGATTAGGAAATTCAAAGGGCGTTGTTATTGGATTTATTCCCATTGTTGAACACGTAACCATAGATGGTTCGAATTTTTCCACAAGTTCTGATAATTTCGTAAAATGCAGCTGTACAGCATCAAGCAATTGATCAGGTGTAATTGACTCTGGCGTATTGGCCTGAGACTGCGCGCCCTCTGCATTTGTTTTCCATTCATGTAGTAGTTCAACAGTGTAATTTCGTGGCTTTAATCTATCTATAAGTTTGTGGCACGGTGCGCACAACATAATGTAGTTAGACATCGAATTCCGTTGATCTTGACTGAGATCATCTGGGTAGTAGCGCCATCCAATATCTGCATTTAGTTTACTGGGTGGGAACTCATCGCGAATGTGTGCGATCTCGTGATTCACGATTGTTGCTCCATCTCGTTCTGTCAATAGCGGTACAGCACATTCAGGGTTGTAGCACGTCGTGGTTTTCGAATATAGTCGAAGCGCTGCTGATTCCCCTGATTTAACACTCTTTTTTTTCACGTTATCATTCATATTTTTCTGTAACCAAACCGTGCCAATAGATACTTTTAATATGTTCTGTCTATTTCTTGAGTTGCGATAACTTCACATGAAAAGAAGTCTGGCTAATTGAGTTTTTGGCTACTGTTATAAACTAGCGTTATGGCGTACCTAACACCGACGCTAACCTGAACTTGTGGCCGGTACGCGTTCTGAGGAACTCATGGTTGCGTGCTGGCCGCAAGTTACAGGTTCAGCGTTTTGTTAGACCGCAGCTTAACTTAATAAATAGTATGAGATCGCACTTTTACTTGCTCTCGTTCGATCTGCGATCAATGATTTCCTGTAATTCTCTTTTCCGACATTCACGTTGCCACTTAAATTGCTCAAGTGAGTCAATCGTATTCATTATGCTTTTATATAGACTTGAGGAGAGCTTTGATATAAACCAAATAACGTCGTAGCCGAATAGTCCATATTCTAACGCGGTAAGCACTACGACAAACGCCCTGCTAGAACCAGAAGAGTCCATCCATTTGACTATGAGTTCTAGGCCCATCGCCGCACATGCGATCACTATGAAGACAAATACATTTCGTATTGTTTCTTTTGCGAACTTCCACTCTTCGGATCGGAAGAACTCTTCTTCTTCCTCATTCACACCTCTCTTAAGCGCCTTATTTTTTGACATATCAAAGGCGCCTATAATTCTCTTGCTAGGCTAAGTGCAGATTTTAATACGTAGGTTATAAAAAGTACAAGATCAATAGTCAGTATCAAGTATTCAGTAGCCTTCAGCCCCCAAAGAAGCGCTTCGTTAACTCCAAATGAGTCCAGATACGTGCCGATTAAATTCATAGCTACAGCTGCAGCTGCAATGATGAAAAATATTGCTGCAGCAAAAAACACGTCCTTTAAAAACGTCCAAAGAAGCCTTCCCGTGCTACGGTTCTGAGACAAGCCATCACCGTTCGCACCCTTTTCGTCAGATTGGGACTCGTCGATCACAATTTCACCTGTTTCGGAACACCACTTCAAACTCAAAAGATATGCAACGTTGTTGGCATAGTATCACTGAGCAGTTGTTTCAGTCGTCTGTTGTATGACTTCTTGACGTCCATTAGGCCCATCATGGAGCGTTCCTGAGGTCTAACAAGTGATCTTATGAGTCGGTCATATTTGATATGTCTGACTTATTGATATTGAATATCAACCCAGTTGACGGACACCTAGTAGCATCCCTGTTTATGCGCTCAACTGCCGAGAGCGTGAGTTTCGGGCTGCTCTATCAGTAGATCTTCAAGAGACTTGCCGGCGTCGAGTTGCTTCTCGACCCATTTTGGCTTGCGGCCTCGCCCCGTCCAGGTGCTGGACGGATCGTCTGGATGGCAGTACTTTGGACGAACTGTGCCACGCTTCTTGCCTCTGCCCTTCCGGCCTCCGCCGACCAGTTCGGTGAGATCAATCCCCAAGGTTCTAGCTCGCTGGTGAAACTCCGCCAGTAGCGTCTGCTTGTCTTTTTCGTGGCGTTCTGCGATCAGTTCATTGATGATTTCACGCTCGCGCGAGAGCTCTTCAGTAGACATTTTTTCGTAATTGAATTTTAAATTAGACATATTCTTTTATATAAGTATAAAAATGGAGTATAGACTATTTAGACAAAATGTGAATAGATGAATTGATTATACAATGCGAGAAGCCGATGTATTTCTCTGCCGAGAGAGGCATCAATCGAGCGTCCTTCAGACGGTCTCCACACGTGCCAATGACAGGTAGTTACATTTAGCTGAATGAGCGTTCAGCAGAATGTGACATGCTGGCAGCGTGGACCAATTCGTCGTCTATCTGCGCGTCAGCACCGCCGGACAGGGCCGTAGCGGGCTCGGTCTGGAGGCCCAGCAGGCGGCGGTCAGTCGCTATCTGGCCGGACGCCCCGGTGAGGTCCTCGAGACGGTCACCGAGGTCGAGTCCGGTGCCCGAGGCGATCGCCCTGCCCTGGCGCAAGCCCTGCGCCGCTGCCGCCTGTCAGGGGCAACACTGATCGTCTCCAAGCTCGATCGTCTCTCACGCGATCAGGGGTTCATCCACGGCCTGCGTGATGCCGGTGTGGCATTCGTTGTCGCCGACATGCCGGAGGCGAACACGCTGACCATCGGGGTGATGGCGGCGCTGGCGCAGTACGAACGGGAGCTGATCAGCGAGCGCACACGCGCCGGGCTCGCGGCGGCGAAGGCGCGGGGCGTGAAGCTCGGGGGGCCGAATCTTGATCGGGACCGGAACACGGACACCGGGCCCGCGCGAGCCGAGCGTATGCGCCGCGCCCGGCGACGCAACGAGGAGCTGCGCGCAGTGATCGAGGAGCTACGCGAGGAGGCCGGACAGACGCTCACGTTTGCGGCAATCGCCGAGCAGTTGAACGCGGCGGGCTATCGGACGGCGCAGGGCAAGACGTTCGGTCGTGGGACCGTCCATCGACTGCTCAAGCAAGAAGTCGGCTCGGCGACATGACGACGAACAACGTCATCGTTGGCGACATGGGGCTTTTCCTTCTTAATCCCTGCTTTGGCAGCTTGCGGACAAAGCTTTCTTTGTCCGCAAGCTTGATTATCAAGGCACAACTTGAAGCGCTTGCTCGACTACTTTTGGCTCCTTGTCGATTACCTTTAAGAGTATTAGGGCAGGGCCTTCGGGCTGCCGTCGACCTTGTTCCCAATTGCGTAAAGTTGAGAGAGAGAAACCATAGCGCTTTGCAAAATCAGTTTGGCTTAATTTTAGGCGATTTCGCAGAGATTTAACGTCTATGTCAGCTGGTTCGATCCGGCTTTGTTTGACGTTGGGAAGATTTCCCTGCTTGTATGCGAGTGCCTCTTGTAAAGCATCTATAGTACGATCAAGGGGGTTAGACATAAGTTCTCTCCACTATAATATTTGACAGAGTGCGCAAGGGCACCATCTGCACTTCCTTTTCCCCATTATCCGAATCCAGCTGCAAAGTACGTAATAAAATGCATCATTATCATCTCCATAATTTGTTCTGAATTATGCGAAATATATCGACAGTGACGTATAAATTTTATTTATATAACGAATTTTTATAAAATTTCTAAAAGTTTAATAATAGCCGCCTTGGTGGCGCTGATGAGGCCGTATATAGATATATTCCTAATTAATCCTTTAAGAGTTTTTGTTTGTTTAGCTGTTGGTGGCTGGCTCTCACTGTCGGATCGAGCTGATAGCAATAGTATTTCAGTGAATGAATCCGAGTTTGTAAAAAGTAAATATTCTATTATTACTGATCCATCTCTTCGCCAATCTAATTGCAGGATTTCATTTGGTAGCTTGTTTGAATAACTACCTGCCAACGGATTATTCACAAGAAAGTGGCGCAATCCATCCAATTCATAATCGGATATATATTTCTTTATTACTCTCTCGAAAGTTGGCGTCTCAGTCACTACAATTGGCGAACGTGGCATGAGGTGGCCTCCAAGGCGACGCGGAGCCTTACTATACGCCAATGGCGTAGTGCGTCAATGGCGTCCTCTTGATTTCGGCCGACCATCTCTCACTCTTTAGAAAATATTCAAAAAAACGATATAAAACAACAACATAACAAGATTAAAACTTGGCATGATCGAACGATCGCACTTGATAAGTCTCTTGTTTGCAGCGAGCGCACGCGCGAGGAGCTTGCGGCGGCGAAGGCGCGGGGCGTGAAGCTTGGGGGGCCGAACCTTGATCGGGACCGGAACACGGACACCGGGCCCGCGCGAGCCGAGCGTATGCGCCGCGCCCGGCAGCGGAACGAGGAGCTGCGGGCGGGTGATCAAGGAGCTACGCGAGGAGGCCGGACAGACGCTCACGTTTGCGGCAATCGCCGAGCAGTTGAACGCGGCAGGCTATCGGACGGCGCAGGGCAAGACGTTCGGTCGTGGGACCGTGCACCGACTGATGAGGGGCGACCCAGCGCGAGCACCGGTGCCTGCCTTCGAGCCGAGGGTTCTGACCGAAGTCGAGATAGAGTCGCTCCGAAAAGAGATGGCGGACTCGCTCAAGGCCATGCTCGAACGTCGTAGAACACCGAAGGGGGAGAGACCATGACGAAGACCACTCATCGGTTCGAGACGGAGGAGGCGCGCGAGCGATGGATCGACGCGGCCTGCCAGGGCCATTTGACCAGCGAGCAGCTGGGCGAAAAGCTCGGAGTTTCAGCGACCGAAGCGCAAGCGATCGTCGACGCTCAGCTGCGGGACACGATCAAGACCGTCGTGGACAGCAACCGCGATTTGAGTTCGTGAAGACGGTTTGTCGGATCTCCCTACGCGGCTACCTCGAGCAGGAAGAGCTGCGTGCTGCGGAACGCGACCGCCAGACCCTCGAGGCACTCAAGGAACTCGAGGCCGGCGCCCCGACCGCTGACGGTGACGAAGTGTTCGAGTGGATCGCCTCGTGGGGCACCGAGGCAGAGAGACCGATGCCGCGCCTCAAGAAGCGGTGAAACTGCGCTGAGGTCATCGCCGAGATCGAACTCGAGGCGGAACTACTCCCCTACCCTGCTGAGTCTTTACCCGCGCGCCGCATGCGGTTCTAGCACGGACGGGCCGGTCAGCTCGATGGGCGATCGATCGGGGAAGCTTGCAGTGACGTGCAGTTCACCGCCAAGTGCCTCGACGTAGCTGCGCAGTGTGGAGAGCCTGACATCCTCGCGACGCTCGAATCGGGAAATGTTCTCTTGTCCCACCTCGAGCCGGTCGGCCATCTCGTCCTGGGTAAGCCCGAGGAGTTCGCGCAACTGACGCAACGACAGCTCTTCGGCGGCGAGTTCGGCAGTACGAGCCCGGATCGCGTGTTGTTCACCGGCGGGCAGTTCGTTGATCGCCTCGTTCAGAGTCTTCATGCGGTACCTCCTTCGTTCAGCCGGATCAGATGGTCGCGGTAGCGAGCGTCCGCCTTGCGCAGCAGCTCGCGGTAGAAGCGGTCGCTCTTGACGCCGGCTTTGTCGCCGGCCACGAGCAGTACGGCTTGACGTGCAGGATCGAAAGCGAAGGCAACGCGCCAGACACCACCATCGATCTGAAAGCGCAGCTCCTTCATGTTCGGATAAGCAGAGCCGTTGAGCGTGTCGACTGCGGGGCGACCAAGAGTGGGCCCCTCCTCCGCGAGTCGTCCCGCACGCGCGAGCAGCTCAATACGGACTGCTGCCTCTAGATCTAGCAACTCGACCTCGAACCGTGGTTCGAGTAGCACCGTCCAGCCCATGCTTTATTAATGCCTCTTTAAGCATATGCTCTTTAAGTCATTATAGCAGAGCCAAAGTTCAATTCTGATGCCGATCTGGCGTTTGCGACAGCCAATCTGTTGCGAGATGTCGCGATGCAACACGTTGCGACGCCAATAGGTGTTGCGTCAGGCGCGGCGTCCGGATGTGCGCGTCGGACGTCCTTTGTAGTGTCTCGTGGACGTCCGTGCTCGTTCAGGTGAGCGGCGCGACGTCGCACGACACTGTCCTGGAGCGTTGCATGCGGCGTCCTGCGACAGTCTCTGCTTGGTTACGCTCAGTGCCTCTTTTTGGCGTAGAGGTCGCAAGGTATTTCTCGTTCTTTCAGAACGCGGACGATGTCCGCGACACCGTCGCGCTGCCGAGCGCAACGTCCGCGGACGTTGCGCTACGCGACGTCTCGACTACGTTCGGTGGCGTTTTTGAACGTCCGGTGAGTTGCGCTGAGACATTTGCGCGGCGTCCGCTGGTGGTCTATGCCTTTAGCGTGGCCGCACTCGCGGCATCATCAGGACAAAACGATGCGTCTCACAGTGTCCGAAGCGGCCAAGGCGGCCGGCGTTGCTCGATCGACGTTGTATCGCGCCATCGAGGCCGGAGAGCTCAGCCGCTCGACCGACAAGAAGATCGACACAAGCGAGCTGCTCCGTGTCTATGGCGAGCTGCATGTAGTGGAGGAGGGCGAGGACACCGCGTCTTCCAAATCGGTGCCTGTCGAATCCGGCACGCACGCCGCTTGGCTACAGGATCTGGTCGAGACTCAGAACGCCACGATCGCTCGATTGCACGAACAGATTGAGCGTCAAACCGAGGATCTGCGTGAAGCGGATGCTCGGGCTGAGCGGAAGGAGCAAGCTTGGATGCGACAACTCGACAAGATCACCGCGCTTTTGCCGTCACCAGAACCTGTCCCGGAGACCCCTAAGCCAGAACCCGTCCGAAAGCGGTTCCTTGGAATTTTCTGACGCTACTCGAGGTTGAGTTCGATCTGATCTTCGCGCTTGGCGGCTGCCCGACGACGGCGGCGAGGTTTGGAGAATGGAGGAGTAGGGTCCGGTGCGAACAGCTTGCGCATCTCGTCGTCGAAATCCGCCTTTGCTGCCTTACTGCCGGCGCGGTTGTAGAAGATCAACTGATCCCGGTCGGCGTCGAATTTCATCCGATAGTCAGGTAGCACGTTGGCCGCTGCCACTCTCTTGATTCGTGATCGGAAGAGCTTGAGAGCGCTGAGTGCACCAGATTTTTTCTGGAGTAGTTCAGTGCCGATCGACCATCGAGACTGATTGCCGCAGTGCTTGCGAGCCAGCTCGTAGAGTCGACGCTCCAAGCTACCGCGTAGCCGGAAGTAATCGCGACTGATCGTAAGAATCTCGGTCGACATGACAGCGCGATACAGCCAGTCCGACAGGACCACCTCGATCGCGACCATCGTGTCGTCTTCCTCTGATTTTTCGACAATCTCCCATCCGTCGATCAGGCCAAATCCTTTCGTACTTCGCTCTCCACCGGTGACGACCGAAGTCGTCAACCGAGTTCCCTCGAGGCGTTCGAGGGCTGTGACCAATCGACGGTAGTTGATACCGCCGGTCTCACGGTTCGTCGAGACCAGCAGGTCATACGCTGTGATGCGAACAACCTGGGATGGTGCACGGCCCTGATTAATGCCGGCGACGAGCTGACTGATGCAGTAGATCAGGATGTCCTTATCCCAGACAGTGGCAAGGCCGGTATCAGACGGTCTCACGATGAGTGTATTGCCGTTGTGCTCGTACACACGGCGCGTCATATCCGGCTTCTTCGACAGCGAGAAGATTGGATGCTCCATCGACGCTAGGTCGTCCTTCGGTACTGCATCGAGGATATCGGCGACAAAGAAATCCGCGTTCGGGTACCGCTCAGGAAGCAGGGGATCCATAGCTCTCACCGGGTCGGTCTATCAGAGACCAGAGGCACGGTCTATCAGAGACCAGAAGCACGGTCTATTAGATACCACTCGGTGGGAACAGTCGAGAGCTAGATCCTGTGGATAGGCACGGTCTATCAGATACCGAAACAGGGGTTAGACACGGTCTATCAGATACCCGCCGACTCGGTCTATTAGATACCGAAACACCCCTGAGAGCCAACCATAGTGCGGCTCTCAGAAACCGTAACGCGCGCGCGCGCATCTTTAACTTTAAAATACTTAACGGCTGAGCCCTGTGGATAAGACCGTTCCTGCGAAATCGGCGGGTATCGGGGCACCCCGGCGGGGTTCCCCCAACGCTTCGCGTCGGCTCCCCCTCCGGCTGGAAGGAGCCGGCAAAGCCGGCGAGGGTGACGGCCGACTCAAGGTCGGCCGAACAGCGGTTGATCAGGGCGAAGTGGGTCGTGATTTTCCACAGGAAGGCGTTTCAGACACGCTGTAAGCCTCGATACGGGCTTCAGCGCCAGTTCCGTACTGGCGGAACCGTCTCAGCGCCTGAGAGCGCCTCTCAGGCGCTCTAATCAAGACCCCAGCGTGCGACTTGCAGGAGAGAACCCCATGGGCACACTGACCCTTCGTCTTCAGGATGAGCAGCATGAGCGCCTACGGGCCTTGGCGAAGCAACGAGGCGTCAGCCTGAACAAGCTGTTCGAGGAGTTCGCGACGTGTGCCATCGCGGAGTTCGACACCGAGACACGGTTCCGGGCCCGCCGCGAGCGGGGCGACCCCGCGCAGGGCTTGGCGGTACTGGACAGGCTGGATCAGCACCCCGAAGCCTAGATAACCGGGTGCCTTCGATCGGCCTATCACCCACCGGAACACCCCCGACGCCGCACTCGACTGACTGACTGATGGACACGGTCTATCGCTGACCGAACCCCTTCGCCAGCGATGGCAACGGGCGACTCGTGTGCTCGACAAATTGATCCGCCAGGTCACTGGTGAAGCTCATGTTCCCGTCGTCGTTGAGGCGGAAGCGATCGGTGAATTCCATGACAGTTTCCCTCGAATAAGTGAGCGTTCCGGGCCTGATCCACAGGCCCTCGACAGGGCCCTCTGATGACCGTTTCGGGTAGATTCGTGACGCGATACTCGGCCTGATGATACACTGGCAGGCGTGCGAATCGTGAGTTGAAGCGAGCACACACACAGGGCCCTCCACCACTTCGTGGTTCCGTTCCCTGCGTGAGTCTCGATCAGGGGTCCGCCTAGCGGCCCCCCGATACCCCCCAGCCCCGACCGGAGTCGTGCCTGCCATGTCTGGAGTAGAACGACGCACGAAGGTGCTGAAGGTACGGCTGAGCGAGGCGGAGCACGCCGCGCTGGTGTCGCGCTCGACGCGCCCGCAGCTGGCCGAGTGGGTGCGCGAGACGTGTCTCGGTGCGGCGCCGCCACGACGGCGACGGGTGCCCCCCACGGTCGATCCTGCGCTGCTGCGGCAGCACATCAGCGTGGGCAATCTGCTGAACCAGATCGCGCGGAAAGTGAACGGCGGTGAGTGGGGTCCGGCGGATCGGGTGCAGGTGGTCGCGCGTCTGGCGGCGATCGAACGGGAGTTGATGGCGATCCGTGCCGAGCACGAGATCGATGGGTCGTGATCGTCCGGTTCAGTCGTCACGGATCGGGGGGTGGTGCGGGCCCGGTGGGCTACCTGCTCGGACGGAACGGGGAGCGGGAAGATGCGGCTGTTGTGCGGGGCGATCCGGACGAGGTTCGGGATCTGATCGACTCGCTGGCTTTCTCGAAGCGGTATCTGTCGGGGGTGCTGTCGTTCACCGAGCCGGACTTGCCGGCGGAGGTGAAGGGGAAGCTGATCGACAGCTTCGAATCG
>Ga0209185_1002611_pt1 | contig 11869 bp, 8 predicted proteins | sample SidtaG_2_FD_187425 | JGI IMG/M metagenome (GOLD analysis project Ga0209185, IMG submission 187425) | Marine algal microbial communities from Sidmouth, United Kingdom - Sidmouth_Asex2 metaG (SPAdes) (version 2) | ecosystem: Host-associated > Algae > Red algae > Unclassified | place: Sidmouth... | reverse complement strand
TCTCTTATATAATCCCACTCATCAGCATAATCGAAACGGCATAGAACTTATCACCTACTTGGATACGCTTCGTCCAACAGGACCGAAGATTCATTTTCAATAGAATCTTCAGCCTTTAATGTTATGATCCGTTACTCATTTTTTTGATTGTAGTATCTATAATCATCTTCATCTCTTATATGACCATATAAATTTAGTTCAAGAGAATCTACTTCTTCGTTATACTTTACTCCAACTAATTCTCCGTGTAAGAAATGAAATCTTACCCTTTTTAGAGTTTCGCCTTTAATAGAATTAATTTCAATAGGCTTTGCAGAATATGGACACATTGCTGATGGTGGAGTATAATAAAATTCATCAATCGAATTTCTATTAATTGTTCTATCAAATCCGTCAATACCAACCAAGTAGTTGATTGTACTCTTGCTCTTTATTATAAATTGAACCATTCCTTGCTTAGGGTTGATCTTTGGCTTTATTGTATAGAAGCTACAGCTATTTGATCTAATCTCATATTGTGTATTCGATCTTAATTTCATAATTGCCCAATCGTCTGTTTTTCGATTTAGGGTATATCTAATCGTGTCATAACCAAAAGTTTTGATTGGAATTTTATATACTTTATTTGACTGACTTATATCTATACCATTCACTTCAATTGAATAGGATTTGTTTAAACTGATGGAATCAAAATTGGCTTCAATAAATGCACACTCATTCTGCCCAATTAGCTGAACAGTTAAAAAGCAAAAGAGAATTGATATGTAATTCCTTATTTTTTTCATTCTAATGGATCATAACGGAAAATGATAAGAGTAGTAGTGACGAAGGAGCTATTACTTCTTATCTAATGTTATGAGCTTTGTTTCCAATATTTAATTGTATTCAAATGTATTTTTCATATCGTTTTTGATTCTTAGTTCAATTATTGTCTTTTTCGAAGTAGTATCCATGGTTTCCTTGTTTAAAGCAATTCTTTCTAAGACAAGTCCTTCCTCTTTGAAAACATCACTAAATGAGCCATTGTAAATGAATTGATAAAATTTCATGTCTTCATTAATCCAGTATTCAATTATGTACTCTTTATTATTGTTCTTGTTATATTTTTCTTCTACAAACTTTCTACACTCAAATCCGAGAATTTGTTTTTTTGATTGTGTTTTCTTTAACTGATCAAGATTAGGTTCGTATTTATGAGGAAACATACCTCCTTTTCCGAAGAACTCATTTAATGATGTTGTATCAATTGACTCTGGTGGCTTAGTGAGGAATATTTTTTGATGATTCAATCTTTGAATTTTACAAGAATTTTTAATTTCATTTTCAAAATGTTTTATTGAACTTTCAATTATGAATTCCTCAGTGATTTGAAATCTACTAACTTCATCAAGTAAAAGGGGATGGTCAATGCTTGCTATTTTATTGGTAATTTCATTGATGTCTAATGTGCTTCCACTCCAAGTTTGATAATATATTTCTCCTTTAAAAATTGGAAGAATTTCATTTCCACCATTTATTAAATTCAAGCTAAATAATATAATTAATGTGAGATTGGTAGAATTTGGTTTCATATCTATAAATTTCAGATTTTATTGCTCATAACTACTATATATATGTACCTTTTGATTAAACTTACGTATATATCTCCTAAGTCTCTACCTAAAAATAGTACTTTTCGCCACTCTAATGACATTGATTTATCACTTAGTATGATAACGCAACATACGTACTAGGTCTTAGATTTTGTACTATATTAATTAATTCAGTCTTGAAATCAACATAAACCAGTCTTTATTCAGGCATTATTGACTTTCTGATATTATCAAGACGTCTCGCCTATATTAACTATTCATAGTAAATCAGTTCATTCTAATCCTATTCTACTTTATGAGCCATTAATAGGATAATAGCCCTATTTTTACGCTTAAATTCTCTATTAACACATTATGGATATCGTACATATATTGCAAGCAAGAATTAGTGAGGCTGTAAAGTCGAGCTATGATCATGAGCTTTCGGCTTCAGAAGTAATTATTAATCCTACTAAGAAGGAGTTTGAAGGTGAGTATACTTTTGTTGTATTTCCAATGGTTAAGGTCTTAAGGCAAAAGCCTCAAGATATTGCCGAAAAAATAGGTCAGGCTTTATTAGATAGTGCAGAAGAGGTAACTGCATATAATGTTGTACAAGGTTTTCTTAATCTCTCGATATCTAATGATCTCTGGTTAAGTGCTTTAGGATATATTAATGAGACTAAAGATTATGGTCAGTCAGAGTCTAACGGTAAGAAGATACTTATAGAATATTCTTCACCTAATACTAATAAACCATTGCATTTAGGACATATCAGAAATATCCTACTAGGATGGTCAATATCTCAGATCGCGGCAGCAGCTGGCTACGATGTTGTCAAGACTAAGGTTATTAATGATCGAGGTATTGCGATATGTAAGAGTATGCTGGCATGGCAGAAATTTGGTAACGGCGCTACACCTGATTCTTCTGGTATTAAAGGAGATCACTTTGTTGGTGATTATTATGTAGAATTTGAGAAGCACTTTCAGTCTGAATATAAAGAATGGCAAGCATCAGATACTGGTAAAACCATTATGCAAAAGGAGGCTAAGCCCGAGGAAGATGAATCTACTTTCTATAATAGGTATAAAAACAATTACTTCAATAACCATAGTGCAATAGGACAAGAAGCGAGAAAGATGCTCTTAGCTTGGGAGGATGGTGATGATGAGACTAAAGGCTTGTGGAAGAAGATGAATGGCTGGGTATATGAAGGCTTTAATGTTACCTATGATGAGTTAGGGGTCTCATTCGATGATATCGTATATGAATCTGATACTTATTTATTAGGCAAAGACCTTGTAATGGAAGGTCTTAAAAATGAGATTTTCTATCAGAAAGAAGATGGCAGTATATGGGTGGATCTCGAAGATGAAGGAATGGATCATAAGATACTTCTACGTAGTGATGGGACATCTGTGTACATGACTCAGGATCTTGGTACTGCTCAAGTAAGACATCAGAAATATGGATTTGACAATATGGCTTACGTAGTAGGTGATGAGCAAGATTATCATTTTCAGGTACTCTTCAAAGTACTTAAGAAGTTAAGCGAACCCTATGCAGATCACCTTTATCATCTATCATATGGTATGGTGGACTTGACGACAGGTAAGATGAAGTCAAGAGAGGGTACAGTCGTAGATGCTGATAACATCATGCAAGAAGTAATTACAACTGCTCAAGAGTCAGCGGTCGAGCGAGGAGGCATAGATGGCTTAAGTGATGAGGATAAGAATGCTATCTATAAGAAAGTAGGCTTAGCAGCTTTAAAATACTTTATACTAAAAATCAATCCGCGTAAGCGCATGACATATAATCCTACTGAGTCTATGGATATGCAGGGGACTACGGGACCTTATATCCAGAATGCCTATGTAAGAATACAGTCGATCATGCGTAGAGTAGAAGGTGGTTTTTATATAAATGGATACGATGGGCCTATTGCTGATCAAGAAAAAGATCTTATAGCCGCTATACAGAATTATCCTGATCTTATTAAAGAAGCGATGGACAAATATGATCCTTCTGTAATTGCTAATTACAGCTACACATTAGCAAAGAGTTACCATAGGTATTATCACGATTATAGAATATTGTCTGCAGAAACAGAAGATATTAAAGCATTCAGATTAAGTCTCAGTAAGGCAGTAGCGACTACACTCAGACAGGGAATGCACCTGTTAGGTATTGAGATGCCGGATTATATGTAGCAATGTCAATGTCAATGTCAATAGCAATAGCAATGTCAATAGAAATGTCAATGTCAATGTCAAAGTCAATGTCAATGTCAATGTCAATGTCAATGTCAATGTCAATGTCAATTTCAATAGCAATTGCAATGAGAAGAAACATATGCAATGGTGAATATATTAAAATAATAGAATAACAATAAGATGAGCGAAGAATACGAGTCAAAGAATTTTATAGAGGAGATGATCGAGGCAGATATAGCGAGTGGTAAGCACGGTGGACGTGTACACACGCGATTTCCTCCTGAGCCTAACGGGTACCTACATATAGGACACTGTAAGGCTATCTGCATTAGCTTTGAGACAGCAGCTAAGTACGGTGGTAAGACTAATCTTAGGTTTGATGATACTAATCCTGAGAAAGAAGAAACAGAATATGTAGAGTCTATCCAGAACGATATTAAGTGGTTAGGATTTGAGTGGGAAGGAGATGCATTATTTACTTCTGATTATTTTCAGCAGTTGTATGAGTATGCTCATATTTTAATAGACAAAGGATTAGCATATGTAGATCCATCGAGTTCTGAAGAGATGGCTGCCCAGAAAGGGACACCTACAACGCCGGGTACGGACAGTCCGTACAGAGATAGAAGCATAGAAGAGAATAAGAAATTATTCATAGAGATGAAGGAAGGTAAGCATGCTGATGGCAGTATGGTATTAAGAGCTAAGATCGATATGAAATCGCCTAACATGCTCTTACGCGATCCATTGATATACAGAATTAAGAGAGCGACTCACCACAGGACTGGAGACGAATGGTGTATATATCCTATGTATGATTTTGCTCATGGGCAATCGGATTCTATAGAGAAGATAACACATAGTCTATGCTCATTAGAGTTTATGCATCATAGGCCGTTATATGATTGGTTGATAGAGAAGATAGGTATATTTCCATCTAAGCAGACCGAGTTTGCTCGTATGAATGTGGCTTATATGATAACTTCTAAAAGACGTCTACTTAAGCTCGTCACTGAAGGCTTAGTAGCAGGGTGGGATGATCCCCGTATGTCGACAATCTCAGGTCTCCGTCGACGTGGCGTATTACCTCAAAGCCTTAGAAGATTCTGTAATGTCACCGGTGTCGCCAAGAGAGAGAATCTTATAGAGATCGAATTATTAGAATCTATAATAAGAGATGACCTCAACGAAACCGCAACTAGGGTGATGGTGGTTATGGATCCTATAAAAGTTGTGATTACTAATTATCCAGAAGGACAATCTGAAGAATTGCCATCAGTCAATAATCCGCAAGATGAATCGGCAGGTACACACATGATGACTTTTTCACGAGAGATCTATATAGAGAGAGGTGACTTTATGATCGATGCACCCAAGAAATATTTCAGACTGGCACCAGAGAAGAATGTGAGATTGAAAGGGGCATTCATCATCAGAGCGGATAAGCATATCGTCGATGATAATGGTGTCGTACAAGAAGTACACTGTACCTACTTCCCAGAAAGTAAAAGTGGGCAAGATAACTCAGGTATCAAAGCCAAAGGGGTATTGCATTGGGTAGATTGTAAGTCTGCAGTAGATCTGGAATTAAGACTGTACGATCGGCTCTTCACAGATCCTACGCCAGATAAACATGAGGGGATTGACTATCTTGATTTCTATAATAAAGAATCACTTGAAGTCGTCACTACCGCCAAAGCAGAGAAGTATCTTAAGGAAGTCGGAGATACAGAATCTCTTCAGTTTATGCGTAAGGGGTACTTCATCAAAGACAAAGATTCTACTGATGATAAGTTGATCTTCAATAGAACGATAAGTCTAAAGGACAGCTGGGCTAAGATGAATAAAAAGAAATAGATTAAAGCGCTTGTATAGCCTATGGGTATAATAAAGAGACAAAGTATTAAGTCCTCTATCGTCAACTATGTTGGTGTTATTGTGGGAGCTTTAGCGACTCTTTTTGTATATCCCCGTAACATAGAAATACATGGATTAGCACAGTTTCTCTACACTGCGGCTACCTTACTTATCCCATTAGGTACTTTAGGAGTGCTATCAATTATCGTCAGATACTTCCCAAAGTATAATACTGCTGATTCTAAGAATTATAATGGCTTTTTATCATTGGTGCTTATTTTGCTAAGTATAGCCTTCTTAGTCTTTGTTATTTTTTGGTACTTGATAAAAGATCGTTTTCTTTTATTACTTACTAATTTGGGAATGGATGTTACTAAAATCTTAGATAATGAAATCTATATTGTTCTTCTTTTAGGGTGTTTGATAATATTGAATTTTCTTACATATCAATCTTCAAATAAGCTAAGGATAGTTGTGCCTAATATAATACAGACCTTAGGTTATAAAATTTTTCTTCCTTTATGGGTTTTAGCATTCATTTATTTAGGAATTACAGTCACACAATTTTCCTACGGAATAGTTGCCTTTTTTGGAGTTTCATGTCTTCTTATTCTGATCTATTTAAAAATGATAGATGGTTTGAAGTTTGGAAAAATTAGAAAACCTGAGCAAGGTTTTTCTTACAAGGAAATGACTAAGTATTCTTTATTCGGCAGTCTTAATCAACTCAGTAATGGGATAGCGCTTAAGATTGATTCTATAATGATCGTTGTTTTATTAGGATATGCTTCTAACGGTGCATACACTTTAGCTTTATTTATCTCTAATGTGATAGAAATACCTACTAGATCTATCAATCAAATTTCAGGTCCAATAATCTCCAAAGCTTGGGAAGATAATAATACTTCAGAGATTAATAATGTCTACAAGAAAGGCTCTACTAATCTTTTCCTCATTGGTGCTTTCGTTTTCTTGGGGATATGGTATTTGATAGATGATGTTATAAGGCTATCGTCGAATCCTGAAAGTTTTATAGATGCTCGTATGATCTTTTTATTTCTCGGTATCGGAAAGCTCATAGACATGATGACAAGTGTCAATTCTCAAATAATTATTTTCTCTAAGAAGTATAAGTATAATCTGATTTTTTTAGGTTTACTCGCAAGCTCTAATTTAATATTGAATTACTATCTCATACCAAAGTATGGAATTTTAGGCGCCGCTATTGCGACTTCAATTTCTCTGGTTATGTATAACATAATGAAAGTGAGCTTTATCTATCTCATATATGGAATGCATCCATTTACGCTAAGTAGTTTTAAGTCACTTTTTATCCTGATTCTGTTGGCACTTGGGTTTTATTTATTTCCTACAGATTGGCATCCGATTATTGGGATTATTATTAAAGGCACTTTTGTCACACTGATATTTCTACCAATAGCTTATTTTTGGAATATATCTGAAGATGCCAATGAGATGTTCAGATCCACATTAAAGAAAGTATTTTCTCATAAATAATAAAGTCCTCCTAATGAAATTCGAAACTTTACTCTTAGATATACAAGATAAGATCGCCACTGTTACAGTCAACAGACCAAAGGCTCTCAATGCTATTAATGATAAAGTGATGTCTGAACTGAATGTCATGTTCACTCAGCATCTTAATCCTAAAGAACTCATAGGCGTTATCATAACGGGAAGTGGTGAGAAAGCTTTCGTAGCAGGAGCAGATATATCAGAACTGAGTAAGAAGTCGGGGCAAGAGGGTTATCTTGTGGCTAAGAAGGGACATGATACTTATAATGCGATAGAGGGATTTAGTATTCCTGTTATTGCTGCGATTAACGGTTTTTCTTTAGGTGGCGGTAATGAACTGGCGATGGCTTGCCACATCAGGATCGCTTCTATGAATGCCAAGTTTGGACAACCAGAGGTTAATCTCGGACTCATCCCTGGATATGGAGGGACACAAAGGCTTATACAGTATATAGGCAAGGGCAGAGCTATGGAGCTACTGCTGACAGGTGATATGATAGATGCAGAGCAAGCACTGGAATATGGTCTTGTTACGCATATAACTACACCTGAGACTCTTATAGACACAGCTACTAAGATCATAACTAAGATATCTAAGAAAGGTCCTGAAGCGATTGCAAGAACAATCCAAATGGTCAATGCTTACTTCGATAAGACATCTAATGGATTCGTCAAAGAGATAGCAGGATTCCAAGACTCTATAGCATCAGACGAGAGCACAGAAGGGGTTACTGCTTTTCTTGAGAAACGTAAGCCGAATTTTAGAGGGTAGGGAGTAGTTAAGATAATTACATTTTGTAGATTGTAAAGAGGATGACACCCACCATGTGATGCAGGATTCATGATTCTATCAAGTATTTCTCTTGTATCCTTTATTAGTCTTTCTTTACGATGGTTTATTTCATTCTGACTAAGTGTAGCATCAGAAATATATTCAGTTTTAATTTTCTTGAGCTTTAGAATATCCACTTCAAAGATGACTTACCTGCACCTCTTTTCCATATACTAAAACATTCTTTCCATTAATTGTGAAAGTCTCTTCCTCTTGAAAAGCTTTGAAATTCTTTATCCTGATTTCTTTGATCCTCTTCATTTTCCTAGCTTTCTAATATAGGTTTCAGAATGTCAGGGCTTCTCACCGCGAAGAGTTTAATACGATTGCGGACTTCGTTATCTGGATGAGTCCAAGTGGCTTGCAGTTGTTCAATAACCTCTTCTTTTTCAGAATCACTCAAGCTATCAAAACCCCTGCCTTTCAATACTCGATCTATATCCTTCTCTACAAATTCAATAACATTAATATCTTTTTCATTCATATGCTTAGAGAAGTAATGCTCTATTAGAACACTATTTGCGATTTGGTCAAAAAGATTATGATAGCCATTTTTCTTTGTGAATGCATTGAGAATCATTGAACCCATTAATTTAAATAAACCAATTTCATTTCTTGTTAAGTCAGGAATTGGAATTGCTGAAAGTGGAGTTAAATATAATTCTAGCATTTCCCCTTTTCTTTTTCCCCTATTGTAGAGCCAGAGATAAAAGAGTGAAGAATTTAGAATTGTAACCAGAGCGATTAAAGGGATGGGGGCTTTGGCTTTAGCTGTAATAAAATAGACATCTGCCGAGGCACACCATTCCTTGTCAGTATAGCCGAAAGTGTTCTTGTATGATCTTTGAGGAGAGACTATTTTTGGCTTTGTAAAATCAAAATCCCTTCGTGATGAGGACAATGCCCACCATGCTCCTTTTCTTTTTGCTTTTGAAAGCTCACCACTTTCATAATTACGAGACAGGATTGCATCTTTATATCTATTAAGGTGATTTTTAATACTTGAATAGTCGTCTATCTTAACTTCTGAATTGGTATGAATTAAGTATTTATCAGTACTCTCATTCACATAATACTTTGATATATCTGAATTTTTGAACCAAGGCTTTAATATTTCCTTGTCTTTAGCGCTAAAGGATTCGCAGGTTTCATTTGTCACTACAAAAACCCCTTCGCCAATTTTGTCTTGGTAGGAAGAAAGACGTCTAGAATGTTTTGGTGATATTTTATCTATACCTGATACAACACCTTGAGATAAGTAATAGCAATCACCTACATTCTTTGAAGATTTATCTGCTAATACTTTTACAATGTTGTTAATCTGAGTTGAATGTTCATCCAGCCCCTTGATTAGAAAATAACCACTTTGGGCGTCACGGTAGTTCTTATTTGATATAAGTGAAATTGTAGTTTCAGGTGCCTCATCAGTTAGTAGAAGCTTCAATTCATTTTCAGATTTTGAGTTCTTTGCATTGATATTTATAACCTTTATTCGTTCAGAAATTTCATGCTTAGCTAAAAAAGTTAATAGATTATGTTGACCTCTAGCAGATTCGAAGAGAACTAATTCATTGAAATCAACAAAAATGAATGGATATGTATGATCGAATATATCTTTTCTTAATTTAATAGCACTGTCGGCCGTGGGATAGAAGTTTGTTGTAATAAAAGAAATTATACCCTTATTGCTCGTAATATTTATTGCAACATGAAAGAAATAATAGAAAATATCCATCCTTTCGTTGTTAAAGAGACTTCCTATAGTAGTTGACTTTAGTTGCCTAAATAAATGTTTGGCGCCTCCTTTATGACCTATATATGGTGGATTCGCAATAACTATATCAAACCCCTTCTTCACGTCAAACATCCATTCTGGGTCAAAGTAGGAAGCTGAGGAATTCTGGTCATATGGATCCCAGGATGCGAGTTTGTCTGCTGTATCATTGTGCCAGCCGCTTTTCTTTAATTCCTCAGATATGGCACTTCTGAGCTCTTCGTCTTTCTTTCGATATTTAAGTTCTGTATCCTTGCTTTTCGCTCCAAAGAGTTTGTGTCGTATAGATTTTAGATCTCTTTCCAGTTCTTTTATGGAACCTGTATCATACAGGCTTGCCTGAGCTGGAGGCTTTTCTATACCAATCAAGGTATTGGCAGTTACGAATTTGGTTTCCAAGTTCGGTAGAGCTCTGATACCAAAGTTATCCAATATGTCATTTTTCTTCTGATCTACTACAAGAGATATAAAGAATCGCAACTTGGATATCTGAGTAGCTATAGATTGAATGTCCACTCCATAGATGCAGTTTTCTATCAAGTAAAGCTTTCTTGCATAATCAGGATCATTTATATTTTTATCAAAAGCTTCATTTATCTCATTTAGCTTATCTTTTCTTTCTTTTTTATCTTCAATATTTAGTGATTCTTTAAGTTGTCGTTCCGCTTTTTCAATTTGAATTTCTTTCCAGTACTCATTAAATGGATCTAGTTTATAAAGAATATGTACCATTTTCTGTAGCACCCCCATAGGGAATGCTCCTGAGCCACATGCAGGATCGAGAATCTTGCACTTATCTAAATGGTGCAGGATACGATGTGTCGTTTGTGGGTATCCGTCAAAAGGATTACCAGGATCATAAGAAACTAGCTGATGAAGAAGATTATCTAATATCTCTTCATTATTTTTGAACTCACTTGCTGTAGGATTTACTTGAAAGTTTAATTGGCCTGTTTTACCTTTATTGCCAAATAGGTTTGTTTGGATTTTACCAAGTTCAATAAATACGTTATCCTCTTCTTCTAATATTTTAGTTTTGAGATAAGCAATTAGACTTTCATCTACCATATAACTAACGATCTCACGAGGTGTATAGAATGAACCAGTTTGCTTTCTCGCAGTACTTTTAGTCTCAGGATTGTAACTGGCTAATAAGTTTTCGAATACCTTTCCTAATAATTCAGGATCAAGCGCTACATCTTCTTCAATAGGCGTATTCTCAGTTACAGTAAATTTATATGACTTTAAAATATTTATCAGTCCTTTTACAGCAGATTTCTTGTACTTTTTATTTTTTAATCCATAGTCTTGACTTAAGTCTACTTCTGTATCTAATCCAAAAAATAGAAAGTCAGGAACAACTAATTTCTTCTGATTTTCCTTGTTGTCGGAAAACCCATCAATTAGAATTTTATTTGGTTTATCGTCTAAGCATTCAAACAGACCTCCATTTAAGAAAGGTACTTTACTATTAAGTAAATCAACGAATGCTTCTGGTTTTTGAAAATAATCCTTATACCTCATCATCCAATCAATGGCAAAGTGCTTCCCTCTTGCTTCTTTGCCAGTCGCCGTTTTTAATTCTCTAAAACCTCTTTTTCTTTTATCAATTGCATCGGCTTTAATTGGACAATTAAGAGTAGCGAAAAATAAATTCTGGAGGATAGCTTTATAATAAACGCTATCCATATTTGCTTGCTTAAACATACCTTCTTGCTGGTACGGATTTATCTCTATTAGGATATCATCTTGTAACGCATTCAAATCGAACAAAGATTCTGGAATAAGTTTCTTCTCTTTTATAAACCATGTAAATAACAATCTTGTCAGTAGTCTAATGACATTGGTTGCATTATGCTCATTGATCATTTCAGTGAGCTTTTCCTCATCAGAGGTGCCATGTTTTTCAAAGACAGTTTGCATTGTCGGTTCTGAAGGAAAACTAACATTCTTGGCTCTAAGTTGATTAGTGTGGAAAATGCTATTTTGGGCGGTAAAAAAGCCATATGAATAGTGAGAAGATATTTGAACTTGCCTTAGGATTAGAAACGCCATGGTTTTTGAGTAAAGTTGAGTTAG
>Ga0209185_1002609_pt1 | contig 11889 bp, 8 predicted proteins | sample SidtaG_2_FD_187425 | JGI IMG/M metagenome (GOLD analysis project Ga0209185, IMG submission 187425) | Marine algal microbial communities from Sidmouth, United Kingdom - Sidmouth_Asex2 metaG (SPAdes) (version 2) | ecosystem: Host-associated > Algae > Red algae > Unclassified | place: Sidmouth... | reverse complement strand
GTGATATGATGGGGGCGAGTGATGGGTGACGAGGGACGAGTGACAGGTGACGAGAGGGCTGGTGACAAGGGACGAGTGACAGGTGACGAGAGGGCTGGTGACAAGGGACGAGTGACAGGTGACGAGGGACGGGTGACGAAGTGCTAATATATAAACAACGACACATAGCACCAAGAACTAAGCACCACAGCACCAAGAACTACGACACCACAGCACCAAGAACTACGACACCACAGCACCAAAAAACCAAGCAAAGCGAGAAAAAACTACAAAAACTACTTAAACCACAAAAACCACAAAAACTAAATCACTATCTTTGCGGTCTTAATCACATAAAAAATATATGGGTACAGTCATTTTATACATGAGTTTGGCGATATTATTCTCCTTCTTATGTTCTATTTTAGAAGCAGTATTATTGAGTGTTAACGACACCTTTTTAAAGATAAAATTAAAAGAGGGCGCATCCTTTGCCCCTACCTTACAAGAACTCAAATCCGATGTAGATCAGCCACTTATCGCTATTTTGACTTTAAATACGCTGGCACACACCGTAGGAGCGATTGGTGTAGGTACAGCCGCAGCAGATGCTTTTCCTGGCAATGAACTAGCTGTTACAGTGATTTCAGTAGTCATGACCTTATTGGTATTGGTCGTTTCAGAAATCATTCCTAAAACGATAGGGGCAACCTACTGGAAATCTTTAGCAGGTTTTACAACGACTTCCCTCAATATTATGGTGAAAATCCTAAAATATACGGGTATTCTCTTCATCTTACAGCTTTTCACCCGAATGGTCGGTGGTGGTGGTCATCACAAAAGTGTACTAAGCCGTGTCGATTATGTGACGATGACGGAAGTAGTGAGCGAGCAAGGTGTCCTAAAAGCAGGCGAATCTAAAATCATCAATAACCTTTTGCGCTTCAACAAAATAAAGGTCAAAGAGCATATGACGCCCCGTTCTGTGGTAGAATTAGCCAATGAAAATCTAACCATCGAAGAATTTTATAACAGTCATAAAAAACCTTTGCGTTTTTCTCGTATTCCTATTTATGGAACAGATAAAGACCATATCACAGGCTTCGTTTTAAAAGATGAGATTTTGAGCAAAATAATTCAAAAGAAAGGCGACCTAAAATTAAAAGACATCAAACGAGAAATGCTTTTCGTCAAAGAAGAAACGCCTTTACCTGATTTACTCAATAAATTACAAGAACAAGATGATAATGGCAAGACTCGCCGTATCGCTGTTGTCACCAATCAATTCAATGAAATGCAAGGGGTCATCAGTGTCGAGGATGCGGTAGAGACTTTGTTGGGCATGGAGTTTGTCGATGAGATGGACGATGTGACGGATATGCGAGAGAAAGCGAAGAATAGACTGAATTCTTAGTTTTTGTAGTTTTTGTGGTTTAAGTGGTTTTTGTAGTTTAAATACCAGAAACCGAATTGTGCTGTGGTTTTAGTGAGCATGTTTTTGTGTGGATCTGATTTGTTAATGTGGAGACTGATTCACTGACTAATCAATTCACACTCAAAAAACATCACATATCCACCAATCTCAAAATTCCCTCTTGAGAGGGAACGATTGACCGTAAGGGAAATCAAGGGTGTGTTAACCTTCCCAAATAGTGTACTCCCTCAATGATGACGCAATGATTCCTTTTCCACCCTGCGGAATCACGGATTTCTCATGGATCTTTTGGAGGACACAGATTTGATTTTGGTGGATTTGTACAACAGTATATCACTTTTAACACAAGGCTTGCTAAGATTATTGCTCTGCGCCCTTTGCGTAAAATCTTTGCGCCACCCTTTCTGGTAAAAGGAACATTGCACAGGAAACCATCATAAAAAAACGATTTCTTCACATTCGACAAAAACAAAAATTTTCGGAATCCCCTCGCTTCTCCGTTGGTTAGTAAGCTTTCACTTACAGCCTACCTACCAACTACGTTTTTGTCTTTTCTTTTTTTTAGCTCACAGAAAAGCTGGGATGGGCTATTTCTGACTAGTAAAAGAAAAAACCAAGCGAAACCCGATAAAGTTGAAAGCAAAGTCGGGATGATTGTTGAAACGATAAGAAGGACGGCAATTACGCTGAATGAGGCTCCAGCTACCGCCCCGAATAACCCGAGACTTACCTTTTTCAGCATTTACATCTACCCAAGCATTTGCATCATTAGGGGCATTATCATAAGTATTATGCCAATGGTCTAAACACCATTCCCACACATTTCCATTCATATCATATAAGTCTAATTCATTGGGAGCTTTTAAGCCTACAGGTTTCGTTTCTTGATGACTATTATCATTATACCAACCGACCCCATTTAAATCATTGCTTCCTGCATATTTATACTCTTTTGATAATGTGCCTCCTTTCGCTGCATATTCCCATATTGCTTCACTTGGTAAGTTGTATTCTTTTCCTGTAAGCTCCTTTAGTTTGGGTAAAAACTCTTGGATAATTGTGTTCCAAGATACTTGTTCTACAGGGCGGTTTTTGCCTTTATAATAGGATGGATTGTTGTTCATTACTTTTTCCCATATGGCTTGTGTGACAGGATATTTGCCTATGTAAAAGTCGGGAACAGTTATAGTGTGAATAGGTTTTTCTGAACCTAAAGCATCTTCATCATCGCTGCCCATCCTAAAGCTACCGCCTTTGACGAAGACCATTTCGGAATGGGGCATTTTGGGGAAGATTTGGAAGTTTTTTGGGTTGGGCATTTTTTTTTTGATTGGGTGGGGTTTATGAAAAGTTGTATTGACTACTTCTGGTTATAAGGTAAAAATAAGCGGAAGCCGACAGCGTAGTAAATATAATAAGGATGGTAGTTAATACGGTAAGTAGGACGGCAATAATGCTGAAGAGCGAGCCAGCTACTGCCACGAAATACTCGAGATTCATCTTCATTTATATCTATCCAAACACTACCATTATTTGGAGCATTATTATAATTATCATGCCAATGATCTAAGCACCATTCATAGACATTTCCACTCATATCATATAAGTTCAATTCATTAGGAGCTTTTAAGCCTATGGGTTTGGTTTCTTCATGGCTATTATAATAATACCATCCAACTTCATGTAAATCATTGCTTCCTGCATATTTATAGCCTTTTGATAATGTTCCTCCTTTCGCTGCAAATTCCCATATTGCTTCGCTTGGTAAATTGTATTCTTTTCCTTTAAGCTCCTTTAGTTTGGGTAGAAATTCTTGGGTGATGGTGTTCCAAGAGACTTTTTCTACGGGTCGATTTTTGCCTTTAAAACGGGATGGATTGTTACTCATTAGTTTCTTCCATATGGCTTGGGTGACAGCATATTTGCCTATGTAAAAGTCAGGAACTGTTACAGTATGAACAGGTTTTTCCACATCAAAAGCATCTTCATCATCACTCCCCATCATAAAGCTACCGCCTTTGACGAAGACCATTTCGGAGTGTGGGAGTTCGGGGAAGATTTGGAAGTTTTTTGGGTTGGGCATTTTTTTGTTTTTATGCGGCTCTATTGATAAGTAGCTTTCTGTTAAGGCAGTGAAAAATAGCCCTGATAGTAATGGTATGGTGGCGTTGCGTTGGCTTGTAGGGGCAATCCCTTGTGGTTGCCCTCGCTTGGCAAGCCACCATAAGAATGGATAGCAGGACTAAACATAACGACGAAGCACCATACAGTTCGCTCCTTTTAAAAAATTAAGAGACTCCATTTTCATCTTTTATAAAATAGAAATTGTTTGTGAGGCAATTTTCTTCCCAGGGGTTTTGATATTTTTTTGATTTCTTCAATACTTCTTTTCGTACTTCTTGGAAAAGTTCAGTGTGGGATTGATTGGGCGTTTTGATGTGGTTTAAAAGTGTTCCTGTGTATAATCCATTTGAGCCTTTTATATCATCGGAAGCAACGGTGCCTGGAGCTGTCGCATAGGCAATTAATGAACCTTCTGGTGCGTCGGCTTGCTCTATTTTTGCGAGTCCTCTTGTTCCAATATCTCGACTCCAACTCCTTTTAAGCGGATTGTTTCTACACGCATCCAAAATCAAAATATTTACATTTATTCTGGCTTTTTTCATATATTTCAAGATTTCATTGACGGCTATACACTCATACTTGACATCTTCTGCTGTTTCGAGTTCGGCATCTTTTGGGAGTAGATAATTGATGCCTTCTATTTGTATACCGTGACCTGCAAAGTAAAATAAACCAACTTCATAGTCTTTTATTTTCTTTCCAAAATTGTCTATTGCCTTTCGTAATTTTGAAATTTTTGGATTTAATAAAACGTCTACATCAAAAGATAAATTTTCTAATGCTTCTTGCATACCAACTGCATCATTTACAGCATTTTTCAAAACCCCTGCATGCTCATATTTATCACAGCCCACAACCAAAGCCAATCTTTTTTCTAGTTCATAAATAAGTGTAGAGATAGGATTTTTAATAGGTACTTCTATGCTACCTCCAACAAATTTTTCTGAAAATAAAATTCCAAATTCAGAAAACTCTTCATTACTTTTTTTAATGTCCTCCCACCGATGCCATTCATCTTTTTTCACAGAAACTTCTAAATATTTATGATCTATTGCACGCAAAGTATCAAAAATCTCTTTGGCAAGTAAAGGGTCGTTGTTTTCGATTTGTAGTGAGATGGTTTTATTAGGATAATCACATTTTGCATAGATTTTTTTCTTCGTTGCTTTGTCCGTAAATACTAAGCCATTTTTCCAAAATAAAAAAGCTTTTTGTTTTCCTAAATCATTAAAAATATAGTGACTTCGATGACCATATTGAGCAATGAATCTTAGGAAGGTACTTGGAGACAAAAAATCGGTATAGCGTATAGAAAAGGTATTTTCAAATCCTTCTGTCTTTAAATCCTCCTCTATCTCCTTTTGATAACAGTGATTTTCATCCAAATACTGTGGAACAATATAGGACGTTTTACCATCCTCTTCGATAGGAAAAACAAGCTCAAATTCTCGCATCAATTCAATCCACTTTTCTGCTGATATTTGCTTTTTCTCGCCTTGTCCTTCAGTCATATCAAATACATGGTCATAATCAAATTGGTGTTCTTCTTTTTTTAAGATTTTATAGATGGTGTCCGTTAGCCAATTGGGTTTGATAAAAACATATTGATTTAAACCTTCGGACTTAATGGAGTGTCTATACTTAAAGCAAACGATGCTTCCTGTTCTATCTAAGTATTCTGTCAAGGATTTTAATTGCGAGGGATCTTTCATATCCTCATCTATTTTTTGGCACAAAGCTGTATATTTTTTGAAAGTCAGCCAATTGTCTTTTTCGGCTCTTTCTTCTAAGGCTTGCTTGATGCGATGGTAACTTCTTGGACGTGTTTCACCAATATTTAGCTCTACTAATTGGTGAATAATGCGTTTTTTCAGGGTGATAATATCCGATTGATATTCATTTTCGTCTTGATGATAAGAATTTACCTTACACTTTTTTTGATTGACCGTACATTCATCATCCGTATGGGTTCTGTTTTGAATTTCTATAATGGGCGCATTTTTGTCTGTATAATGCTGTACATTTTTACGCCAATATGTTAAAGGAAAGGCATCTGTACCTTTGCTATGAGCTTTGTTTGACCACAACAATAAATACAAAGAATCAGAAGTAAGGAACAAACGGTGTGTAGAATGATAATATTCCTGTCCACCAAAGTCCCATAAATTGAGGTAAATTTTATCTAAATTTTTCCATTTTTCGATATGCCCAAACTCCGCTTTATCTATCTCCCAAATACCATTTTTGATACCAGGTGTGGAGACAATATTATGGTCAAATTCGTTCTTTACTAATTGATGGGCAAGGGTTGTTTTTCCTACATCGGTATTACCAATAAAAACGAGCTTGGCTTCATCATTATAATAGACTTCGTTTTTGCGTTCATCCTTTTGGATTTGTGCTAAATAATTCTTTATCCCTTCCCAAGAATTTTCAGCAGCGTTTGCAATATCTCTTAGCTCTCCTTCTATCCCATTCTCCTTCAAATAAAGCGTCTCCATCCCCTTAAACCGACGGATATTAGGCAAATCAAACGCTTTCAACTTATTTTTAGCAAGGTGCAGCGTATTTAAAACAGGCATCGGCTGTGCGATCTCTATATTTTGCAAATTCGCTTCGTAGATATAGAGATATTGTAGCTTGGAAAATTTTGCTTTAAAAGCGACTTCCAAATCGACTTTATTATAACTTATATCCAATAAATCCAAATCGGGCATATCGTCCTCAAAAGACAAAGTAGCGATACTATTTCGGCTTAAATCTAATTTTTGAAGGTGCGTCAATTCCGCCAAAAACGGAAAATCTTTCACGCCACACCCTCGCAAATTCAAGGTCAAGACCTCCCCCTCTTCATTGACACAATAACTTTTAGTCCGCCCCCACTGATTTACTTTGTCAATCGGTTCTAATTTTATATTGTAATGCTGTTCTATTTCTTGAATTATGTTCATTGTTTTGGTCTTTAAATTTAAATTGCCTTCATTTTTTATAATTATTAGGAGCGAAAGGTCAGTGCTTCGTCGTTGCGTCTTGTCCTGCTATCCGTTAATGGATGGCATCTCCAAGATGCCTTCCATTTCCTCACGTACTGTACCGTATTGGAAGGCATTTCCAAAATGCCTTTCATTTCCACAGATGAACCGAAAAGGCAGCCAACGCAATCATCCAACCACTTCTATCAGGGCTATCTTAAATGGTCTCTACCACTATGAAATTATATTAATCGCATCAAAAACAACCGAAATCCGACACCACTACTCATATTATCAGGATCATAATCGTCGCTATAAGTCGAAGCGCAACTATAATCGTAGTGATACCAACCACCACCACGAATAATCTTACTCGCTGAATTTTCGGCTCTATTTTGAATCCATTCAAATATATTTCCACTCATATCGTACAAGCCCAATTCATTAGGAGCTTTTAAACCTACAGGCTTGCTTTCATCATGACTATTCTTTTTATACCATCCTACCTCATCTAAATCATTGCTCCCTGCATATTTATATTCCTTTGACAAAAGCCCTCCTTTCGCTGCAAACTCCCAAGTAGATTCAGTGGGCAAACCGTAGATTTCTTTCGTAAAAACATTGAATTGGGGAAAGAATTTTTGAGTTATCTCATTCCAAGATACAGCTTCTATAGGACGGTTATCTCCTTTAAAACAAGAATTATTCGCTTCTTCACCCATTACTCTTTTCCATAAGACTTGGGTGACTAGGTATTTACCAATATAGAAATCTTGCAGTTGTTTATTGCCTTTTACAAAAACCATTTCAGAGTAAGGCATATCGGGGAATATTAGAAAGTTTTCGTTTAGGGGCATTTTTTTTAGCGTTTTTTTACATTTCTGATAAATTTACATATTTGGTTTTAAAAATATGGTTTTTTTCCATAAAAATAGGTAAAAAGAACCGTTCTATGCTGTTCCGACCATGTACAATAGCCCTGATAGAAGTGGTATGGCAAGTAGTTTTTGTGGTTTAAGTGGTTTTTGTAGTTTTTGTGGTTCTTGCCTGTTACCAAGCCTACTTGCCATAAGAACGGATAGCAGGACTAAACGTAACGACGAAGCTCCTGACCTTTCGCTCCTTATAAAATAGAACAATACCATTATTCATTTCGCTTGTCTTTTTAGGCTCGCTTATCAACTACGTTTTTTTCTTTTTTAGCTCACAGAAAAGCTGAATGGCTATCTCTGACTAGTAAAAGAACAAACTAAGCGAAAACCAGCATCGCTGTAAGCAGTATCGGAACGAAAGCAGTAACAGTAAGAAGGACGGCAACCACGTTGGTCGTTGAACCAGCTACCACCCCAAATAACCCGAGACTCTGAATCATCTTTCCACTTATCACTGCACCATTCCCACAAATTACCACTCAGGTCATATAAGCCCAATTCATTGGGAGATTTTAAACCTACAGGCTTACTTTCCCTATGACTATTTTCATTATACCACCCCACTTCATTTAAATCATTGCTGCCTGCATATTTGTAATTTTTAGAATATTTACCGCCTTTTGCGGCATATTCCCATACTGTTTCGCTTGGTAAAGTGTATTCCTTTCCTTCACGTTTTCGTAGTTTTGGCAAAAAAATTTGGGTAATTGTGTCCCAAGAAACAGTTTCTACAGGACGATGTTCGCTTTTAAAACGAGATTTATTGGCTTCTTTGCCCATCACTCTTACCCATATGGCTTGGGTGACGAGGTATTTGCCTATATAGAAATCGTCTATGTCTTTGTTTCCTTCTACAAAGACCATTTCGGAGTAGGGCATATCGGGGAATATTAAAAAGTTTTGGGTCATCTTTTTTGTGTTGGGATTTTCGTTTTTTGGGAATGCTGTTTAGTTGTGATTCCTCCCCCTTCGCTTCCTCCAAAGGGGGATAAATGCTGTAAGTATATCGAAGGGATTTGTAAAAATAAGATTTATTTTGGGAACTTGTCTTATGTCTTTGTGGTTATTGGATTTATGCGGATTTATAAGGTTTTAAAGATGGGGGCGTTTCATACGGTGTTTTGTGAGGATTTTTTGTTGGAGGTTGCTTTTAATGAGCGTATTCATATTGCGGCGGTGATGGATGGTTGTTCGATGGGGCGAGATACGCATTTTGTCTCTACTCTTTTGGCAAAATTACTGCACAAACACATTCGTTCTCTCTCCTATCTTGATTGGCAAAAATCTGTTTTTACGAGTTTGGAGGATTTGGCTCGTTTGCTTTTACAACGATGTTGGGCGGACTTAAAATTTGTGCAAAACGATTGGTTGTTGGAGGTGGAGGAATTGCTTTCTACGTTGAGTTTGCTTGTTTTGGATAGGGTACAAAAAACGGCTTTTGTGGTGATGATTGGCGATGGCGTTTTTGCTATAAATGACAAGATTATTCACATTGACCAAGACGATAAGCCTGATTATTTGGCGTATCATCTTTCAGAGAATTTTGAGGATTGGTTTGCGGCTCTACAAAATACTTTTTTTGTGGAAGAGGTGGTGAATATCGCTTTGGCTACGGATGGGATTGAAACGTTTATGAATCGGGAGCAGTCTTTTGATTTTGGGTTTGATGTGGTGGGCTATCTTTTGCAGGATACGTCTTTTGCGGATGGTGATATGTTGGCTCGGAAGTGTAATTTTGTGAAGGAACGGTATGGGGCGATGCCGACGGATGATTTGGCGGTGGTGCGGCTTGCAACCATATAAGTTGATTTAAGTTTGTTTGAGCGCATATAAGTTTCGGCTCTCATTTCATTTAAACCATATAAGTCCATATAAGTTTGCGGTTCTATAACCAAACTACACAAACCACTTAAACTACAAAAACTAAGCATGAACATAATAATATTTTCTGACTTACACGGGCGCATTCTGTTGGCTTTTAAATTGGTGAAGCGATTGGAGCAGGAACGGGGGATTAAGATTGACCTGATTTTGCAGTGTGGGGATGTGGGGATTTTTCCTGACATCAACCAATTGGATAAGGCGACTTTGCGACATGCCAAACGGGATCGCTCTGAATTGGGGTTTTATGACTATTTTGTGCAGGAAAATGTGGTGACGACGGAGGTCTTAAAAGATTTGGCTTGCGACTGTATTTGTGTTCGGGGGAATCACGAAGACCACGATTTTTTGAATGCTTTGGAAAAGGAAACGCAAGAACCTCGCTATTTCGTAGATCACTATCAAAAAATAGCGGTTTGTAAAACGGGGCATTTACAACAATTCACTTTTAACGATGCGTCGCTAAATGTCATGGGGATTGGGCGGATTGGCGATCGTAAGGGGCGCACGGATGATCGCTTTATCCAAAGCTATGAACGCAAGGCTCTTTCTAAAAGCTATAAACACAAAGTACCTACGGATATTTTATTGACGCACGACAGCGCAAAGGATTTCATCACCAACGATTTTGGGATGCAAGAGATTCGGGATTACCTCACTATCAAAAAACCCACCTTGCACTTTTTTGGACACACAGGCACACCCCACCAACAAGTTTTAGATGACAATGGGCGTACGCTTTCTGTCAAAGTAGCAGAATTGGAATTCAAGGATTCGGATATTCTGCCCTATGGCTCTATGCTTTTGTTGGATTGGAATACTGCGAGTGATTATCGTTTAGAGGTTGTGGATGATGCTTGGTTTCGGGAATACGGCTCTTCTACGTGGAACCATATAAGCTAGTATAAGTTTGTTTAAGTCCATTTAAGTTTGCGGCTCTCATTTCATTTAAACCATATAAGTTCATATAAGTTTGCGGTTCTGCAACCACATAAACTAATCAGTTCTAAAACCGAACTACAAAAACTACTTAAACTACAAAAACCACATAAACTAATATGCTCCATTATATTTTCTAAAGAACCACTCCAAACTCAACATTGCCAAAATGAGGAAAAAGAGCCATTTTAGATTGATGACGGAACGGGTTTTGTAGGTATTGAACATTTTGGGAATCATCGTTTTTTGCGACTTGATTTTTTCGACTAAAGAACCGATGTTATTGACTGCAACGACTTCTCCCCCTAAATTTTCTGTTAAGGCATTGAGCATGCCGTGGTCGGCGGTGGTTTGGACGGCTTCTAATAAAAGTTCTTTGACGGTGAATTTTCCGTTCGATTTGAACTCTTTGCCGTTGTAGATGATTTTTCCAAAATAGTCGTAATCACCGACAGGCAATTGTCCTGCATCTAAGGCGTAGGCGTTGGCTGTTTTGCTGAAGGTGAACGGATAATCTCGCCCTGCTTCGTCTCTCACTATTAAATTTGCGTCGGGTTCGTTGATTAGCTCGTAACTATCGTTGTAGTATTCTGCGTCAAAAATGATGGCTTCGTTCTCGTTAAAAAGGTTCTTGGGTTGATTCACTCTGAATTGTCGCTTATCGTTTTTAACGGCTAAATACTGTACCGTTTTTGAGACCAAATCATTGATGGTTTGGTGTGACTGATTTTTGAGGTAATCGTACATGCGCCATCTCCAAAAGCCTTCTCCTGTTAAGACGGCTGTTTTGTAATTTTGAGATTGTTGGAAGACCAATAAAGGATAGTCTGTATCCACTGACCCAATTTTTTGTTTGAGCAATACTTGCGCTGTTGGCGATGCTGCGTATTGGGCAAATGGGCTTGTTAAAGGTGGGAAATCTTCTAATTTTTGAGCTTCTTTTTCATCGTAGGTAAAGAGGTTGAAAGAGCCATTGTAATTGGCTTGAATGTCGTTGGTGGCACTCGTACTTGCCGATATTTTCACGATGTCTTGTAGCTGATCCAATGCGCCCATATTCGTCTGTGTGGTCGTAATAAACCATGTCGGAATATTCTCTGCTTTTAGTTTGCTGACTAAGGTTTTACCATCATTTTTAGCGGAGGGAAGACCGTGTAAAATCACCAAGTTTTGATCTTTAAACTTGCCATCAAATTGCTTTAGAAAGACGATTTTTGCCTCATAATTTTTGTTGGTTTCAATGGATTGTTTGAGGGCAGAAAGGTCTGGATGTGGGCTATTTGCCAAGATCGTAATCTTCTGTCGCCCTTCCAAAATATCCATATAAATTGTCTGTGTATTGTTCGTCGTATTTTCTTCCTCTCCTATCTTCGTCAAGGTAACGGTAAACTGTCGAATTCCCGTTCTGTCCGCATTCAAAATCACCTCTTCCGACGTAAAGAAACGGTCATCTTTGATGGTAATATTCTTCGTATGCACCTTATTTGACGTGCCTTTTCCTTTATAAATATTCATCACCGTCGTACTCCCTTTCGCATTAAAAGCCGACACATCTACCCGAATCGTAAACTTATCTCCTCGATACGCAATTCGATTGTGCAAGACCTTATCAATCCGCAAATCTCTT
>Ga0209185_1002606_pt1 | contig 11910 bp, 5 predicted proteins | sample SidtaG_2_FD_187425 | JGI IMG/M metagenome (GOLD analysis project Ga0209185, IMG submission 187425) | Marine algal microbial communities from Sidmouth, United Kingdom - Sidmouth_Asex2 metaG (SPAdes) (version 2) | ecosystem: Host-associated > Algae > Red algae > Unclassified | place: Sidmouth... | reverse complement strand
ATTTTCATCATTCTATATGTAAATAAATGACAATCAATTAAATAAACATATTTGTAATGCGTTTTTAGCACTTTTGCTAAAAACGTAATTCACTGATAATCAGAGACTTTTAACTCTTAGTTGGCATTATGAAGCGGGTGGGTGAGGCGGAGGTGATTCCGATTCTTTTACGCGATTGCGATTGGACTGCTACGGACTATGCTCAAATTCAAGCCGTACCTTCTAAAGGTGGAGGATTGATACCCGTTTCACAATGGGAAGATAAAGATGCGGCGTTTCAAAAGGTCGTAAAGGGCATCATAGCCTTGATATGATGCCGGGTTTATAGTGAAGGGGAAGCATGTTGAAAATTTATCAATACCTTCATTCCGTATTTCCTGTATGAAAAAAAGCAGCCCAATAGTAGGGATTGGCTTGCGTATCGGAGGCGATATTTTCCAAATATTTTTGTTGGGCATTTTGTAGGGCTTGGTCGGCGGGTGTGCTGTCGTTGAGGTTTTCGTGGTAATGTATCATGATGTCTTTAGTGGAGTTGTCGCTGATCGACCAATGAGTCATGGTGATGCTTGGCACGCCTTTGTAAGCAAAATTCCAGCCGAGACTGAGGATGCCTTCGCCTTGATTTTGGATGCCTACGCCCGTATCGCAAGCACTAAGGATGAGGCGGTGGGTGTTGATTTCGAGTTGGTCGATATCGCCTTGTGTGATTACTTTGTCGTGGAAGATGATTTGTCCTTTATTTTTATCGAAAACGGCGTGTGTGCTGACTTGTATAGTGCGGTAGCCTTCGCGAATAATGCGTTCAAATTCGGCTTTGGTGGCTTGTTCGCGCATCAGAATTTCTCTTTGCCACTGCCAATGTAGTGGCTTTATTCCATCCAATTCTTCTTCTGAATGTGGTAAGGGTTTGTTTTTCCATTTTTCCATTTTATATTCGACAGGGGCGATGCCTGCAAAACAGTATTTCTGATTCGTGGGTTTTTGTTGCAATTGCAAATACGAACCGGCGGAGTAGAGGTAGTTTGTCGTGTATTTTTTGAGGAGAAATGGGGTGTTTTTATTCAATGTACCGGAAGTGGCTTGGGTAGCGAGTGCCGCAAAAGGTAGCATCCCGATTTCGCGGTCGGGGACGATGACGAGGTGCTTGATGTCGTCATTTGAATGGATAGCGGAGGGGATGAGTTGTTCGTATAATTTGTGGGCGAGCGCGTGATAATTTTCCACATCCATATTTTTACGGCTGATATTTTTTACGAATGTCGAAATATCAGCTGTCAATCCGTCTGCATTTTGTTGAATGATTTCTATATTGTTTTTTGTAATAATAAAAATATATAATACCTCGTCGGTGCGGTAGTATTCGATAAATGCGGTGTGGTCGTCAATGATTTTCGATTGAATGTCGCTGACGGTGGTGGCTTCGGCTTGGTACTTGCGTTGGGCGTATTCGGGGTATTTTTCGTCGAATGTTTTTTCTAAGTTTTCTCGCTTGCGTTCGAGTGTGCGTAGTGCGTCGATTTGGATTTCTCCGGTGGTATATTGTTGGTCGGCTTGGCTGATTTTGGCGGTGAGGTCGTCCATTTTTTCTTTGTCGTTTTCCGAAAGCAAACTTCGGGCTGCCTGTTGGGAAAGGCTCTGCCACAGGAGTACAGCATGAGCTTTTTCGGCGTATTGGAAGGCTTTTTCTTTGTCGTTTTTTGCTAATGCGACTTCTATCGCGTGTGCATAGGTGTCATGTGCGCGTGCTATCCAGGTGAGCTTGGATTCGTTGGTGGAGAGGTCTTTGTAAAATTCGTTTATCCAATTATCGAGGTCGGCGTAGGTGCGATGGGCGAGGTCGGTGTTGCCACTTTTGAGGGCGGCTTGGGCTTTGAGGTCGAGTACGCGGATGAGGTCGGGTTTGTTGTAGATGTATGGGGTTTCGGATTTTGGGTCGTCTTTTAAGTTGTCGATTGATATGTTGTATAGATTTAGTGCTGTCTTGTAATTATTCTCTATCATTGCTATATCTCCAAAGTTTTCATAGACGGGAGTGTATGAGAAATGAGTGTTTGCAGGGAAATAAACCTTCCTCTTTAGTCTAAATGACCAATTTAAGTATTTTTCCGCTTTTTTAATATTACCTTTTTCAATGTATGATTCCGAAATGTTCAATATAGTTTTTGCAGAATCTATGATATTGTCAGTATATTTCAAGGCTTCTTGATAATTATTTATTGCAGTATCATATTCTTTCAATCCTTTATACCCATATGCAAGTGTGTGAAAGATGTCTGCTTTTTCATTGGAGTTGATTTTATTGCAGCCGTCTATTTTTTTTTGTGCAAGATTTGCATAATGTACGACTTTATCATAATCAAGTTTTCCTATACTGATATTGGCGAGTTGATTAAGACACAAAATTTTCCTTTGACATCTTCCGGCTTTTTCAAACCATTTCATTGCGATTTGGGCATCCTCAAATGCTTTGTTAAACTCTCCATACAAATCAAAAACTCGAGAACGGTTGTAATAGGCATCTCCTGTTCGTCTATATATTTTCAAACTATCAGGGAAGTGTTTTACATCTTTTTTATGAAGGATATTATATTTTTCAATAGCTTCGTTGAAATTGTTTAAGGCAGAATAAATTTGATTCGAGGCTAACATACAATTACCTGCATTTAAGTAAGATCGAGCTATAAGTTCTTCATAAGCTTTATTTTCAGTTGGTTTTGATTTAAATATTTGGATATTTTCGACATACATCCGATAGGCTTTTTCATAGTCTTTGGCTTTATTTTGAATATTTACGGCTTTCTTATGACGTATGTTATCTTCAAGACTAATTTCTTGTCCATAAAACGATTGCACAGTAATACATAAAACCGTAGTTAGCATAAACAATAAACGAAAATAGGACATTCGTAATTAATTTTAAATATTAATTACGAATGTAGTATTTTTTTACAGAAAATACACGGTCACTTAGTCATTTCTAATATAAATTGATTCACCTCTCGTCACAATTTAATATATTCACTCTGTTTGTTTTTCCATTATGTTTTTCCCAAATTTTTTTATCATTACCATTTATATCGCAATCCATGTTATAATCGGCAGGTGAATAGGTATCAAAGTTACCGTTATTTTCGTTCCATATTATCTTGTCGGCACCATTAATATCAGATGGTGATCCATTTGCGTGTACGCCATTTCCGCCAAGCATATACCACAAACTGTCGCTTGCTATTCCTTGTCCAAAAGATGTTCCGACCTTATAAGAATTTTGTGCCGTAAAATCATATTCAACCGTATCATTTGCTATTGGTATTCTCTGATGTGACATTACAGGCATGTGATTCCGGTGTTCTACAACAATGTAAACAGAACTGGGCACATCAACCAATCGAATTAATTGATGATAAAAAACTACTTCACCATCGTTTTTGAGCAATGCTGCTGTGCGATATATTTCAGAAGTGTCTGCTTTTTCTCGCAAAGAAACCATTACCCAATCTACTATTTCGGGTGAGTAAGGGATGGTATCTCCCCATTCAGTTCCTTTATAACACCAAATGGCATCATTATAAGGCTGCCCCGAAGGCGTTGGGTTACCAATACCTATATTGGTCTGACCCGGTAGCAATCCTCTATCGTTCAAATTTGTTCTCATAGGAAATTGCCTCTCGCCTATATCATTTAACATTGCGCCCTCTAATAATACTTTTAGCTTTAATTTTACAAATACGTTTGATTTTTCTATACGTAATACTCTTCCATTTTCTACATCATTTATGAGAGCGTCAACCGTATCTATCTGAGAGCTGTGCAGAAAATCATATTTCCATTGGTGTAGGGCATTTTCAGGTTTTTTCAATTTTTCTATGCCGAGAGAGAGCGCAACTAAAGGAGCACTTGCAGAAGTACCGCTTATATAATCACAGCTTTCATTACCGGAATTGTCCGGAGCATATATCCCTTCTCCGCGTGTGGCAATGGTAACTATCTGGTTGCCAAAATTGGCGTCATTCAGTAAATTATCCGTAGCATCTGTTGCAGTCACTGTGATAACATTGGTGGAGTCTTCAGCGTTTGCAAATCTGGCGGGCCAATATTTTGCGGTATTGAGATTTTCGCCGCCATTACCTGCGGAAACGACAAACATTATACCTTGCCTTTCGGTATATTTGATGGCATTTTCTAATATGCGTGATTTTTCTCCTTTATAATTCGCGCTCATATTTATAATGTTTGCACCATTGTCCGCGGCATAGTAAATAGCACAAATAATATCAAAGAGTTCTCCTTTTCCAGAATCGTCAAAGGCTTTAACGGGCATTAATTTTATATTATAACCATTCGGAATATTCGCTGTAATTGTACCACCAACATGAGTACCGTGACCATTTTTATCACTCATTTCAGAAAAAGTTATCATATCAACACCATAAATATCATCAATATAGCCATTCGAGTCATTATCTATACTATCTCCTTCTATTTCGTTTTCATTTCTCCACAAATTTGGATATACTGAATGGTGTGTGGTTTTTATACCTGTATCTATTGTTCCTATAATGACTTCTTCTCCACTACTATTTCCCAGAGTACTATTGACGATTATTTGTTGACCGATTGAAAAATTTGGTGTAAGAAAGTTATCTCTATTCTGCCCACCGTCCGCTTCTGTTGATGAGACTCGTTTTTCTCCTGTACCGTTTAAGAAAACCCTTACTTCGTCAATATTATTCCCAAAACTCCAGAGATCTATTTGACGGTGGCAGCTACAAGTTTTGATTGAATCACCTCCATATAGAGTACGAAGTGTGTCTCTTTTTTGATACACTTGTTTGTCAGTCATATCTTGCCCGAATTCGACTATCAATTTACCTTGTAGTATGGGTTCTCCTTCTAAGTCAAGACTTGTCATGTAGTTATAAATGGGACGAGATTGAAACATCACCAAGGGCGTAAGTGTGCTATCAATAAACCAATATTCATACGAGCCTATATCAGCGGTATCCATTGCAGGAATTATATAAAGAGTATCATGCAGTATAAAATTATCACTTAGTGTATTACCATCTTTTCGCCATTGTACGTTCACGTTTTCATAAGGTATTCTTGGGCTTGGAGATAATATAACTTCTTGATTTATAGTGTCGGTATTAAATTGTTCGTTGCCAAAATATTGTGGAGTAAAACGAATATTACCTAAGCTATTCAACGTGTAATTTGCACTAATGTCTTCATGTGAAAATTCATTAAACTCTATGCTTATTGGCTTTTCCATGTTCGCAATATTCGTAAAAATTGGCACCGTACCATGTAGTTGATTTTTTCTTGCGCCAAAATAAATCAAGCTATCTAAATTACCTAATTCGGAAGGAATACCTCCTGTCAGTTGATTATTAGACACACCGATATGTGTAATCTCATGTAAATTGCCTAATTCGGGAGGAATACTACCCGTAAGAAAATTACTGTACAACCATAGTTTTTTTAGATTAGACAAATTGCCAATCGATGAAGGAATCTGTCCTGTTAATCGATTATCATGTAAAATCAAATCCTCTAAACTTGCCAAATCTCCGAATGAAGACGGGATATTTCCTATGAGTTGATTAGCTTTCGCTCGAAAATGTGTTAAATTACTTAAATTCCCAAGTTCAAGTGGAAGGTCGCCTGTTAATTGATTATGAGAGACACCAATGTGGGTAAGGTTGGATAAATTGCCTATTGAAGCAGGAATGTTTCCTGTAAGTGAATTATTAAACAACCACAACTGTACAAGATTAGATAGATTCCCTAATTGAGTAGGAATGTTTCCTATCAAGTGGTTTGTATGCAATTCCAACCTTACTAGTTTATCAAGGTTTTCTAATATTGTAGGAATACGCCCTTTAAGATTATTATTTCCTAAATGTAGTCTTATCACGCGACGATCAGAGTTTATTTCAACACCATGCCACGTTTCCAAAGGGTCATTAAGAGTCCACCGTATAGTCCAATTTTCTCCCTCAGTAATACGGTGTAAAGTTACGAGGGTCAGTGAATCCATTTGAGCCAGGCTTATAGGACACATTCCGACATTCGTCGCATAAAAATCTTCCCATAATGCTTCAAAATTATTCCCTTCGTTTATATTATATGATATCAACCTATAGTATAGGTTTTTCAAATTAAAATTAAAACAACCTTCTAATTGATTTTCTTTTACTCCAAGAAAAATTAATTTATCTAAATTGCCCAACTCTGCGGGAAGACTTCCTGTCAACTCATTATGAGAAATCCCTATATGCGTTAGGTTAAATAGATTACCCAATTCATGTGGTATGACTCCGTCCAAATTATTACCATAGAGCCAAAGTTGTTCTAAACTAATCAACGCTCCTATTTCTGTCGGAATAAAACCACTTAGTTGATTGTCCTGTAAGTATATTCTTGTTAAAAACTCTAAATTACCAATTTCAGAGGAAATTTCGCCATTGAGATTATTGCTTCTCAAATCAATGATAGTTACAAAACCCATTTCATCCATCTCAATACCATACCAAGCCTCCACAGGTTGGTTTAAATCCCAAGTATTCGTCCAGTTTGCGCCATTGGTCGAATTATAAAGTGCCACGAGTGCCAGCGAGTCCTGCATATTCACCTGCGCTACACTGAAAGAAGTATAAAAAGAAAGCAAAAGACAGAGCCATTTTTTGGTTAAATGTTTCATAATTAGTGATTTTGACTGTAGAAATAAGGATAATATTTAATAAGAGGAAATGCCCCTAACATCCTTTGATGTAAAGGAGCATTTCCATTGTGACGTATAAAATACGAATACGCCGATGAGTGAGGTTACACTACTCACATCTAATGTTGCTATTTTTTGATGATAATTTTTCGATAAAATACACTACTGTCGATAGTCGCTTTCACGACATACATACCTTGTACGATATTCGACACATCAATACTATTCGACGGATTTTCAAGCGTTTGAACGACTTTTCCACTCATATCAAATATAATTAATTGCTTTATCATTCGGTCATCAAGACCTGTAATGTGGAAGGTATTTTTGGCAGGATTGGGATATAGGATAATAGCTCTTTTATCGAATGAATCATTCTCAAACTCATCTCTATTCATCTCCAAACGGCAATTGCAACAACCCGCCGCTGATGTGCAGAAGTTACTCCACGAAGCACTAAAATTATTACCGCTACTGACTCTCGAATCTGTTCCAGCATCGCAGATATTCGCTAAATTGACATCATAACAACCCGATAGATTATTACCTTTGAGTGCCAAAAAGCCCAAATTACTTAGATTGCCACACGACGCAGGAATACCACCTGTGAATTGATTTAACCCAAGTCCAAGATGCGTTAGGTTACTCAAATTACCGATTTCGGGAGGCAGTGTACCAGTCATTTGATTACTGAACAACCAGATTTGTTCTAAGGTCGTAATGTTCCCAATCGAAGTTGGAATGCTTCCCGACAATTGATTGGTATGCAAATTTAGGCGCACCAAAGCCGAAAGACCACCGATAGTAGTTGGTAGTGTACCCACCAAATTATTGTTTGGCAAATTGATTTGCTCTACGCAGCCGTCCGCATTAAGTATCAAGCCGTACCATGTATTCATAGGTTCGTTGAGGTTCCATGTGATTGTCCAGTTTTGCCCGTTAGTGGCATAGTACATATCGACCATGGTCAGCGAATCGGTACTACAATTCGTAGTTGGCGGCGGTGGCGAACAACTGCCGGCTTCATTGGCACAGAAATCACTCCACAAGGCGTCGAAATTGTTGCCACTATTGATATTTGCATTACTTGCTGCATCACAAATGTTGACTAAATTGGCATCAAAACAGCCCGAAAGTTGATTTTGTGGGATGGTGAAAAATCCTAAATTACTCAAGTTGCCGTAAGAGCCCGGAATTGTTCCGGCGAGTTGGTTTACTCCTGCACCAAAATGAGTCAGGTTACTCAAGTTGCCGATTTCGGGAGGTAGCATACCACTCAATTGATTTTTGAACAACCAAATTTGAAGCAATTCACTCAAATTACCAATGGTAGAAGGAATACTGCTTGATAAGTTATTGGAGTGCATATTGAGGCGAGTCAAAGCTGCCAATTGACCGATTTCCGGCGGAATTGTTCCGGTCAAATTATTATTAGACAGATTGATTTCTGTTACACAGCCATTCGCATTGAGCGCAATGCCGTACCATGTGTGTATGGGTGTAGCGAAATTCCATTGGGTTGTCCAATTTGCACCATTGGTGGATTGGTGGATTTTTACCAACACAAGCGAATCTAAATATCGACAAGTCGATGGCGGTGGTGGAGGTGGTGTACATCCACCGTCTCCCGTAGTACAGAATGCACTCCATGCGGTGTCAAAGCTATTTCCGGTATTGATTCCCGAATCATTTCCGGCAGCGCATATATTGAGCAAATTATCATCGAAACAGCCTGAAAGGTTATTGTTTTTAACGGTAAGAAAACTCAAATTACTCAAATTACCATAAGATGAAGGTATCGTGCCTGTGAGTTGGTTGCCACCAATACCGAGATGTGTCAAATTACTCAAGTTACCGATTTCGGACGGCAATTCTCCGCTAAGTTGGTTGCTAAATAACCAAATCTGATGCAATTCACTCAAATTGCCTATCTCTACAGGAATACTACCTGATAGTTTGTTAGAGTAAATATTCAGGCGTATCAATGCTGATAAATTACCGATTTCGGCTGGAATAGTTCCTACCAAGTTGTTTTGGTTTAAATTAATGTGCGTAACGCAGCCCTCAGCATTGAGTGTGATGCCATGCCATGTGCTGATGGGTTGCGTAAGTGGCCAGTTAGTCCCCCAATTTATTCCATTAGTTGATTGGTAAAGGGCTACAAGGGCAAGGGAATCTGACTGACGACAAGCAGACGGCGGAGGTGGCGGGGTATAAGCGAAGTTAGCAACCAAACTGCGATTGGAGGTAGCTGTAAATAGATAAGATGAATTGTTATAAACTACTGCCCCGTTTTCTGTCCAGTTGGTAAATGTCCAGTTTGAGTTGGCGTTTGCTGTTACGGTTGCGCTACTTCCTGAAGTGTATGTGCCGCCGCCTGTGACTGTACCGCCATTGTTGGGATTGGCTGTGACGCTTACAGTATAAGTTTGTTGACTGAAATTAGCGACCAAATTACGATTGGAGGTAATCGTAAATGTATAAGATGAATTATTGGAAACTACCGCCCCGTTTTCCGTCCAGTTAGTGAATGTCCAACCTGAATTGGTACTTGCTGTGATGGTTACGTTGCTGCCTTGTGTGTATGTGCCGCCGCCACTTGTTGTGCCACCGTTAGATGGACTCGCGGTAACACTTACTGTATAGGTAGTTGGAGCGCAGGTGACTTGTATTTGGATGTATTCGATGTTGTTGTTTTCGTTTGTTTCTGCCAATTCATTTTCTGAATCTGCTACAAATAAAACATAATATGTTCCGGGAGATGTATCAGTAGGAATGACACCTGTATCATTCTCGTCATGCGAAGTATCATCGCTACCCAAAGATGAGGCATCACCACCCAATAAAATATCTAAATTATCGAATGTTGTATTAGTTGAAAGATAATAATCCACATCAAATGAAGGTAAGTCGGCATCCAATTGATTACCCGAATAATTCTGTGTACATGACATCGTGATGTCATCGCCACAATTTACATTTGTAGAGGAGACGGCAATATTAGTGAGGAAAATATCCTCGTCACCGCCACTACATGAGACTTCTATTTGGACGTATTCAATGTTGTTATTTTCATTGACTTCTGCCAATTCACTTTCTGAATCTGCTACAAATAAAACATAATATGTTCCGGGAGATGTATCAGTAGGAATGACACCTGTATCATTCTCGTCATGCGAAGTATCATCGCTACCCAAAGATGAGGCATCACCACCCAATAAAATATCTGAATTATCGAATATTGTATTGGTTGAGAGATAATAATCCACATCAAATGAAGGTAAGTCGGCATCCAATTGATTACCCGAATAATTCTGTGTACATGACATCGTGATGTCATCGCCACAATTTACATTTGTAGAGGAGACGGCAACATTAGTGAGGAAAATATCCTCGTTGTCGTTACAACTGGTAGTAAAGTTTATGGACACAGCATCACTGACTTCATTAATTGAATTACAATCAGTGACAATCCTAGCCTCATAAGATGTACATTCAGACAATCCAGAGATGCTAATATTAATATCCGTCAAACCACTTTGTACGCCCAATAACTGTCCTGACGCAGCATCAAATAAGGCGATAGTATAATCATTTCCATTCATGTTATTAGGGTCATTGAAGCTGACAGCAGCTGTTGTTGTCCCAATACTTGACATAGATAAATTCGTTGGGGCAAGGCAGGCGGCATCGCCTGCACCACAGTCACTGATGTAATTACTAACTTCTGCTCTCAAATTTCCTAACTGACTATACAAATTACTACCGGGACACTCGGTACCACAACCTTGTTGATGCCCTGCGATATTATTAAAAGAGAAGCCCGACGAACCATGATAAGAAGTACTTGTGGGATTGATATTATATTGACAAGACTGCCATGCAAGCAACTCGACTGCTTTATTATAAGCACTGTTTGAGGGAGAGGAAGAATTAAAATTCCCTAAGATACAATTCCCTTGTGTGCCCGTATTATTTCCACAAAAATGGGCACCTCGAATTCCGGCACCGCGTCCTTCATACACAGCTCCATTTCTGTCAATCAACCAGTTGTAACCAATATCGTCCCAGTTATTTACATTCACATGGTAATCCCAAATACTCCTAACGACCGCTGCCCAATCAGAAGAAGAATTGACGCCTGCACTATGATGTACAATCAAGTGCGTAGGAGATGTAGATGCAGGATTAGAACTAGGCGGACAGTTGCCTCCGGGACACCATTGATTTCTTGATAAATAATTAGGTTGGTCACAAGGGCAACTTGACTGTAACTGGTCGCTTTTTATATCATTCTGTTTTTGACCAGTTTTTACAGGTAGTGTAATACCCGGACTATATAAGTGTATGTCAATTTTTTTGAAAATAACTGATTGTTTTTTGAGCACGATTCTGGTTTGTATGAACCTAGTATTTTCATCAAAATACATGAGTTCACTAAAATACGTATCCTTTTTTACAGGCGCATGCCCGTCTGTGTGAATGGATTTCCACTCCTCCCAATTTTGAGCATCCACAGAAGTTCGAATTTGAAGCTCAATATCGTGGTGGTCAACCACTCCTGATGCCTGCCACTTCATAGACACACTCAAAAAGGGAGCAATATCTTGCAGACTGACCGCTATATCCTGTGATTCAAATGTGGTTTCTTGCTCCTCTTTTGCAGCTTTCAAACCCTTACAACTTGGGTCAGTATTTCGGTAAGTTCCTTCAACCTGCTGATATTCAAAATCAAGCGAAAGTACCTCTCGATTTTGCCCAAAACTAAATGACACACTCGTCATCAAGCAAATAAATAATAAATATAAATTTTTCATTGCGTTTAAATTTTAAGTTGATTAATGTAGTGAATTGAGATTACAGGATTTCGATGTTGCAATTCAAAAGAGTCCAGCACTACGATAGTACTTATTGACTTGGTCGAGATGGTAGTTGTGCTTTGTTGCCGTTGTACATTTCTACTTTCTGTTGTGCATTCGCCAATGTTGCGCCCAAAACCATCAGGCAGCAAAAAATAAATGATGTAATTCTCATGATTTAAAAAATTAAGTGATTTAACTAGACTTTGGACGTGAGTTGACATTTATTTTTTTAATAAAAAACTAACTGTCAATCAATAACATATAAAATAATTTATTTTTTGGATGTTTATGAAGCTCCCCTTCCGACCAGACGGGCGAAAA
>Ga0209185_1002605_pt1 | contig 11912 bp, 11 predicted proteins | sample SidtaG_2_FD_187425 | JGI IMG/M metagenome (GOLD analysis project Ga0209185, IMG submission 187425) | Marine algal microbial communities from Sidmouth, United Kingdom - Sidmouth_Asex2 metaG (SPAdes) (version 2) | ecosystem: Host-associated > Algae > Red algae > Unclassified | place: Sidmouth... | reverse complement strand
CATCTTAAAAAGCAACAATCCGCTATAACTTGGCTTACCTGTCGCACTTTTGCCTTTAGTGTAGTGTGTCTTTAAAACAGCTACTATCGGAGTCCAATCCAATAGAGTGTTTATTTGTGTAAAAAATACCTTTTATCTTGCGTGCGTGTGTGTCGCAAATGCTATCTGCAAAGGTCGGGTGTTTGACTAGTTCCATAAATAAAAAATACGAAATTTACAGGTGTTAGGCAAGACCCCTTACAACGGTCTCAAATTGGCATCTTTTAGATTTAATAACACCGCAAGTAAATAAGTAAGTAAGAAAACAATATTGTAATTATTTTTGTAGGTGATAATGGAACTCCTAGGCAGGTAATACAAGAATACACCTCTCGCAAAACAAAAGGTTCTATTTATCAAAGTGACATAAATGTTCCCATGGTTATTAATGGTAATACCAATAAAAATACATTAATTAATACAATCGATTTATTTGCAACTATTACTGAAATAGCTAGCATAAATAATAAAGAAACTAACGACAGCAAAAGTCTTAAATGGCTTTTAGAGGAAACGCCTATTACTGCCAGAAATTATACTTTTACTGAATTAAGAAAAGGTAACAATCAAACTGATTTTACGATTGGAAACATTACACATAAATGCCTTCTTATTAAAGATGCTAAAGAGTCCTTTTTCGACTTAAGTCAAAAACCTCTTATAAAATCCTGATTTATTAAGCCAAATTAAACTTCCATTAAATGGAAAAAAATACAGTTGTTAAAAACTGCTTTAAATAACATTGTAAAATAATAGTTATATATCTAATTTATAAACGTCCATCTACATTTTGTTTGAGTACTCCTTTTACATCATAAATAACTCCGTTAGGTGCTAATAGTGAATTTATATTTAAATCCGAAAACTGTTTGTGTGCTACCGCTAAAACTACTGCGTTGTATTTCTCCTTAGGCTTTTCCGCATGGACCTTATACCCATATTCGTTTTTTACTTCTTCAGGGTTTACCCAAGGGTCAAAAATTGTCACGTCAGTTCCAAATTCTTTTAACTGATTAACCACATTAATAGCTCCTGTATTACGTAAATCAGGACAATTTTCTTTAAAGGTCATTCCTAAAATTAAAACTTTAGCTCGTTTGACTTGGATATCTTTAATAATCATCAATTTTATAATTTCTGAAGCCACATATTGTCCCATACTATCATTCATCCTCCTTGCTGCCAAAATAATCTCAGGATTGTAACCATATTTTTGGGATTTTTGAGCTAAATAGTACGGATCAACACCTATGCAATGGCCTCCTACCAAACCTGGTTTAAATGGCAAAAAATTCCATTTAGTACCTGCCGCCTCTAATACAGCATGTGTATCGATATTCATAAGATTAAAAATCTTAGCCAATTCATTTACAAATGCAATATTAATATCTCGCTGAGAATTTTCAATAACTTTAGCTGCTTCTGCCACTTTAATAGATGGTGCTAAATATGTCCCCGCAATTATTACTGATCCGTATAAAGCATCAACTTTTATGCCGATTTCAGGTGTTGAACCTGATGTAATTTTAAGAATTTTATCTACTGTATGCAATTTATCGCCTGGATTAATTCGCTCTGGGGAATATCCTACAAAAAAATCCTGATTGAGCTTCAACCCACTCATCTTTTCTAAAATAGGGGCACAATCTTCCTCTGTGGCCCCAGGATAAACTGTGCTTTCGTAGATTACTATATCTCCTTTTTTAAGCATTTTCCCTATTATTTCACTGGATCTAAAAAGAGGTGTTAAATCTGGCTTATTTTTTTTATCTATTGGTGTAGGAACAGTAACTATGTAATTATTGCATTCAATTACTTCATCTACATCAGAAGTACAAAAAAGCCCAGTTACTCCTTCATTACTTTTTTTTAATACTGATTGCAATGATTGTTCATCTAACTCTAAAGTCGAGTCAACCCCCCTTTTAAGTTCATCTATCCTATTTTTATTAATATCAAAACCTATTACAGGATATTTAGCAGCAAACAAATGAGCTAATGGTAATCCCACATAACCCAATCCTATAATAGCAATTTTTATTTCTTTATTTTTTTCCAAAATATCTATTTTAAATTTCCTTCAATATCACTTACAGCTTCTTTTAAACCTATCTTAAAAATGAGACTCTAAATGATTTATTTTAACTTTTCTAAACTAAACTAACAATTATGAAGTATCTCCTTGTATATTTTCTCTTCATAAGAATTAAAATATCATTTAATAATGACAACTAATGTAACGGTTTATTTTATTTTTTTGTTTATTTTGTTAGCAATAAATTAAATACAAACATGAGTACTTTTCAAGAAAACGGAAGTCTATACGTAAAGTCAGAACAAGGAATTGGAAGTGTCACCTTTTCTCATCCTCAAAGCAACTCACTACCAAGTGCGTTACTTGATAGGATTGCTAAAGGAATAGATCAATTATCCGAAGATCCTGAAACTGCGGTAATTTTAATTCAATCCGAGGGAGAAAAAGCATTTTGTGCTGGTGCTTCTTTAGATGAGCTTATTGCTATTAAAAACCAAGAGCAAGGGGCACAGTTTTTTTCTGGATTTGCTAAAATCATTAATACTATCCGCAAATGCTCTAAACTAGTTATTTGCCGTGTCCAAGGCAAGGCTGTTGGAGGTGGTGTAGGTATTATAGCCGCTTGTGATTATGCGTTTGCTACTGAAGATGCCGCAATAAAACTTAGCGAACTTACTATTGGTATAGGTCCCCTTGTTATTGAACCTGCAATGACTCGGAAAATAGGACTTGCGGCAATGAGTCAATTAAGTATTGATGCATCCCATTGGCAAAATGCCTATTGGGCAAAATACAAAGGACTGTACTCTCAGGTATTTGATAAAATAAGCGATATGGATGATGCCTTAACAGAGCTTTTAAATAAGCTTTCGAACTATAATCCACAAGCAATGAAGCATCTTAGAGACAGCTTATGGATTAATACTGAACACTGGGAAACTTTACTTCCTGAACGTGCAAAATTATCTGGAACTTTAGTGCTTTCCGAGCATACAAAAAGTGCGCTTAAAAAATTTAAAAAATAAAAATATGGAAACAACTTCAGGGTGGCTTAGCCTACTTTCAGGTAATGGACTTTTTCTATTATTAAGAATTGCTTTAATTGTAGTATACTTTGTAAATCGCTTTAAAAAATAATTAAGGATTCTATGATTTTTCAGACTGACAACAAAAACCAAAGATGTTAGATTTTTTAGAAACCCTGTCTAGTGGCAAATTATTCCCTGTATTTGTTTTAATTTTGTTAATTGTATTTATCATTAATCGTATAAGAAGTCGTAGACTATGAGTAAAATTAGAATTACCAAATTATTTAGTTTTGAAACTGGGCATGCACTACATGGTTATGATGGGAAATGCAAAAACGTTCACGGACATAGCTACAAACTAGAAGTTACTGTAATTGGGACTCCTATTAATGACATCAATAACGTTAAAAATGGCATGGTAATTGACTTTGGCGATCTCAAAAAAATAGTTAATAAAGAAATTGTGGATCTTTTTGATCATGCTACCGTATTTAATAAAAATACTCCCCATATCGAACTAGCTAACGAGATGATGACTCGTGGGCATAATGTAATTTTAGTAAATTACCAACCTACTAGCGAAAATATGGTTATTGATTTTTCCGAAAAGATAGATGCAAAGCTTCCGCAACACATCCAACTATTTTCTTTAAAATTACAAGAAACCGACAGCTCTTTTGCAGAGTGGTATGCCAGCGATAATTAATAATATTGAGGCGTTCCCCTAACGGGTCAGGCTTTCCGTTATATCTTTTATTGAAACCATTCTGTAAAACAAAAAATACAAAAGGATACCACTACAATCCTCAACGCAAAAAAACACTTCTAAAAGGTTTTCTTAAAAAGTAAGGAAAACCGTAAATTGCCAATTATGTCGATTACTATTCCAAAAGGAAAAAAAATATACTTTTCCTCAGATAATCATTTAGGAGCACCTAACAAAGTAGAAAGTAAACTTAAAGAACAAAAATTTCTTCGATGGCTAGATTTAGTGAAAAAAGATGCTTGCGGAATCTTTTTACTAGGAGATTTATTTGATTTTTGGCACGAATATAAAACTGTTGTCCCTAAAGGTTTTGTACGCGTGTTGGGCAAACTAGCCGAAATCTCCGACTCTGGGATTCCTATACATTTTTTTGTAGGTAATCACGATTTGTGGATGGATGGCTATTTTGAAGAAGAACTCAATATTCCTGTATATCATAAACCTCAAGAATTCAAAATTAATGGAAAATCTTTTTTTATTGGACACGGAGATGGTTTAGGTCCAAATGACAAAGGATATAAACGCATGAAAAAACTATTTACACATCCTGTAGCACAATGGTTTTTTAGATGGTTGCATCCGGATATTGGCGTGAGATTAGCTCAAAAACTTTCAACTGAAAATAAGCTAATTTCAGGAGATGATGATATTATATTTCTAGGCGAAGAAAACGAATGGTTAGTTCAATATTGTAAACGTAAATTAAGTCAACAACATCGAGATCATTTTATTTTTGGTCACCGCCATTTACCAATGCAAATTGCTTTAGAAAATGATGCCATATACACCAATCTTGGCGACTGGTGCAATCATTTTACTTACGGAGTATTTGATGGTGAAAATTTAGACCTTAAGAAATTTGAATCTAACGATACGCCGTAAACAATACTGCTAAACCTTTAGTGGCTGGCACTCCATTGGCATAACTTATCGCCAAGGTAAAACCATTCGTTGTAAAAGCTGTTACAACACCAGTTATTAAGCCCAGAATATCACCATTTTGATTACCATACCTAACCCCTATGCAATTAGTATTTGAAGAATAACGGGAAATATCATTTATTGAGTTTCCGCTTCCTCCTACATAAATACTTCTTTGAAAAAACGGAACCGTTCCTGTATCTCTAGCCATACCATTCATTGAGCCAAAAGAATTGGCTATACCTGTGTTATTATTAGCATTAGCATCATTTATATTATTAAATGTTTCCACATTTGCGTGTGCTACAAAACTCAATGATGCTGGCCTAAAAGGAATTCCTGTAATTGTTATTAATCCCGCTCCTGTAATTTCGAATGCCCGACATAAGCAGTGCTCCCTGCTGTTAAAATTTCTTGCCAACCTGTATGGGTATATTCAAATAATCTATTTACATCACTATCGTATAACATACTTCCCTGAGTAATTGGCGCTACTACCCCAGTTATTTCCGCTGTTGTCAAAATAGGTATTCCCATTAAAATATTGGGGTCTATTTAGCATAAAGAAGCTTTTGAAATGCTAATAAAAAAAGCAAGTATAAGCAGTTTTTTAGGCATATAAAATTCACAATTTAATAAACTTAAATTTAATGTTTTTCAATCAAACAATTTAATTAATTGATTAACATAATGTTAAAATACAAAATCAAATAACATTCTTTTTTATCTGAAAAATCATTTTATTTTTACTTAAAATCATTTTCAATGAAAATTCTAAAAAAAGTCATCTATCTACTCGTTTTTTCTGCTCTATTCACACAATGTAAAGTATACCAAGTAGAAACCAAAACCACAGATATGGAATATTCTAACTTTACTTTTCAACAACAAAAATGGAAGTCTCCAGAAGGCTCAATTGCATATATTGACAAGGGAGAAGGGCAACCATTATTATTACTCCACGGAATTCCAACCTCAGGATGGTTATATCGTAAAATGATTGATCCATTAGTTGCCAAAGGCTATAGGGTAATTGCTCCTGATATGCTGGGATTTGGTAATAGCGCTCACCCTAAAGGCTACGACATTTACGATAAAAGTGCTCATGCTAAGCGAATCTTAGGACTAATGAATCATTTGGGTATTAAAAATTGGCACCACGTAATGCACGATGCAGGCGGTTTATGGACTTGGGAATTATTTAAGCAAGCGCCTACTAAAATCTCAAAACTTACTATTCTAAATACTATCATTTATCAGGATGGATTTTGCTCCCCTATAAAAATTAGTAAAGGAATTGTTGGTAAAATTATTATGTGGAGTTACCGCACCAATACAAATATGATGATCAAAAGCCTTTTTAAAGGGGGCACAAATGACTACTCTTTGAGTAAAGCTGATACCGAAGGTTATGTAATGTCCTTACAAAAAGGAAAAACTAATGCGCTCTATAAGTTTTTCACTACCAATACCAAATCAATTCCAAACTATTCTTCGACTCTAAAACAAATAGATATACCCATACAAGTAATTTGGGGTAAGGACGATAAGATTTTAATTTGGGAAAAAGAAGCTAAAAGCGTTATTGAAGACTTAAAAATTAAAAAAGAAAATATTCACATATTAACTAAAAATCACTTTCTACAAGAAGAAGCTACTCAACAACTGATTAATTTTATAGGAACTTTTAAGTAGTAAAATAAAAACGTATCGAGAATGATCCAATACTTCTTTTCAATTACATTCCGAAAAAAATACAAAACAAAACACCTTACAAAACTAACAATCCTTTATCCCGTAAAGAAAGTACTGGTTTCGAAAACCAAAACAATTCAAAGTCTTCAAAATGCGTTTCAAAGTCTGTTTTTATTGCTGTGAAAGAAAGCTGTTTGTCATTAAAGGGAGTCATTTTTTCCAATGTATCTACTAACCAAAGTCCTTTATTTCGATCCGTAGTAATACTAAATTCTTCTCTTCGGTTATGAAACATCATTTGTAATTGATGATACGTAACTCCTTTTTTAGTTTTTGATTTTTCAGTTACTAAAGGTGGGTTCCCTAACCAAATAATCTTAGCCGTGGGTTTCGTGTTTAAGTTCGTTTCCTGCTCTAAACAATTGTATATAAAGTCGGAATGAATAGTTGTTTTTGGAATTTTGAAATCAAACCATTCTTCCAATGGAAAATCAAAAGCGATCCCGTGCATATAATTAAATAAAGACTTTTTAAGACCAAAACTAAATTTGGAATGATTTATTCCTGTGTGATCTTTAAAAGCGACATCATTATTTGCAAATTCTATATTTTTGTAGTTTGGTGTAATTCCATATTCCGAAGGGTTCATGCCAATTGGACTATGTGCTGTTAGCGCAAACTGGTGCCAAAAACCCGATTGTAAAACTCCTAATTCAAACAACTGGCGAACCATTTCCAAACTATCTATAGTTTCCTGTACTGTTTGTGTAGGGTATCCATACATTAGGTAGGAGTGTACCATAATATCAGCCTCAGTAAAGTTACGAGTCACGCAAGCTACTTGTTCAACTGTTACGCCTTTATCAATTAACTTTAATAAACGATCCGAAGCCACTTCTAATCCTCCTGAAACCGCAATACAGCCTGAGGCTTTTAGTAGATAGCAAAGGTCTTGTGTAAAGTTTTTTTCAAATCGAATATTTGTCCACCAAGTAACAACTAGCTTTCTTTTTATAATTTCTAATGCCAATGCTTTCATTAGTGAAGGTGGCGCGGCTTCATCCACAAAATGAAATCCATTTTCTCCCGTTTGACTAATCATTTCCTGCATACGATCTACCAGCAATTTTGCGGTAGCAGGTTCGTATACTTTTATATAATCTAACGAAATATCACAAAACGTACATTTTCCCCAATAGCAACCGTGTGCCATTGTTAATTTATTCCACCGTCCATCGCTCCACAAACTGTGCATTGGGTTCGCAATTTCGATTACTGAAATATAATCTGATAATTTCAAGTCTGAATAATCTGGTGTACCTACCTCAGCCTGTTTATAATCTAATCTTTTGGTGTTGTTCTTATAAACAACTTTGTCTTCTTCTACTAAAAAAGTACGTTTAAACTCTCCTCTTTTAGACTTCGCATTTATAACTTTATCATATAAAAGTTCAATTGGCAATTCCCCATCATCCAAAGTTATGTAATCAAAAAAATCAAACACTCTGGTGTCTGAAACAGATCTTAACTCAGTATTTGGAAATCCCCCACCCATAGAAACTACGATTTGTGGATATTGATTTTTAAGGTATTGCGCACATCTAAACGCACTGTATAAGTTCCCTGGAAAGGGTACCGAAATACAAACTAATTTAGGTTGTATTTTTTGTATTCGTTTTTCTAAAATAGTTATCGTAATCTCATCTATAAACGTGAGCTTTTTTTGTAACGCATTGTACAATTCATCAAACGAATTAGCACTTTGTCCTAAACGCTCTGCATAACGACTAAATCCAAAATTCTCATCAATACATTCAACTATAAAATCTGATAAATCTTCCAAATATAGCGTGGCCAAATGTTTTGCTTTACCCTGTAGACCCATAGCACCAAAAGCCCAATCCATATTGTCTAATTGTGCAAATCGAGAAGCTTCAGGTAAAAAACCTTCAGTACAAATTTGTCGCGCAAAGGTTGGTTTTTTTCCTTGTAAAAAGGAAACAATACTATTTATAGTTAGCAAATAGTCTTCTTTAAGCGTAAAAATTCGTTGGCTATTTTCAGAAACTATTTTACCGTTTTCAAAAGCAAATTGAAACAATTGCGCAAAGGTTTTTTGGGAAAATAGTTCTAAAATCACTTCAATCCCCAAATCCATTTGAAAAGCACTAATCCCTTTTGTATTTAAAAACCCCTTTATGTAAGCTGTAGCAGGGTAGGGAGTGTTTAACTGAGTAAAAGGTGGTGTGATAAGTAAAAGGTCTTTCAACTAATGCTTTTTCATATTCAAATAACAAAGATACTTATTTGAAAGTGCTATGATACTATTACTCTTGAATAACAATATAAGCAACTAAAAACTGGCCAAAAAAGCGTCCTAAATTCATCATAAAACACAATTAAAATTATACGTAAAATTTGACGCTGTCGTATCTTTGTATTAGCTAAATACAACACAAAACATCATGGAAAATTTAGATGCGGCAAGACTTCAAATGGCATTTACACTCATCTTTCACATTGTTTTTGCCTGTATTGGAATGGTAATGCCCTTTTTTATGGTTTTATCCCATCGAAAATGGCTTAAAACCCGTGACCCAATATATTTGACACTCACAAAATCATGGCAAAAAGGGGTTGCTATTTTTTTTGTTACTGGTGCTGTTTCGGGAACCGCACTTTCCTTTGAATTAGGGCTACTTTGGCCTGAATTTATGAAACATGCTGGACCTATTATTGGAATGCCCTTTTCGTTAGAAGGAGCCGCCTTTTTTGTTGAAGCATTGGCTTTAGGCTTTTACCTATATGGATGGGGTAAAATCAATGAACAATTTCATTGGTTTACAGGGATAATTGTAGGCATCTCTGGAGTACTTTCGGGCATATTGGTTGTTTCTGCTAACGGCTGGATGAATGCTCCTTCTGGTTTTGATTACATCAATGGCGAATTCTCAAATATCGACCCTATAGCGGCATTGTTAAATCCCGCTTGGTTTACTCAGGCATTACATATGACCTTAGCTGCTTTTACGGCTACTGGATTTGCTGTAGCAGGAATACACGCCTATCAGATTATTAAAAAAAGAAATGTTGAACTACACAAAAAAGCGTTTAAAATAGCCATTACTTTTGGAGCAATTGCTGCAATTCTTCAACCTTTAAGTGGTGATCTTTCGGCGAAAGATATTGCTAAAAGACAACCTGTAAAACTTGCTGCCATGGAGGCACATTATAAAACATCAAAAGGAGCTCCTTTGTATATTGGAGGAATCGTAAATACAAAAACTAAGGAGGTTAATTACAAAATTGCTATTCCCAAAGCGCTATCTTTTTTAGCCTTTGGTGATTTTGATGCCGAGGTTAAAGGTCTTAATGATTTTCCGGAAGATGAACAACCCAATGTTGCCATTGTACATTATGCTTTTCAGATTATGGTTGGTTTAGGTAGTATGCTAATGCTTGTTGGGGTGCTTTTCTTTTTTGCCAAATGGAGAAAAAAATCTTGGTTTTCAAATTCTAAATTCTGGTGGATTTTTACACTTATGGCTCCCGTAGGTTTTATAGCTTTGGAGGCAGGCTGGATTGTTACTGAAGTTGGTCGACAACCTTGGATTATTCACAATATTATGAAAACTAAAGATGCTGTAACTCCTGTTCCTGGAATTATTTTTAGCTTTTACACCTACGTTACCGTTTATCTTATTTTGGCAGTTGCTGTAACTTGGTTAATGGCTCGACAAATAAAAGCATTAAATAATACTCAAATAACTGCATCATGATATACGTTGTTTTATTCTTTTTAGGGTTTTCCTTATTACTTTATGTACTTTTGGCTGGAGCTGATTTTGGCGCAGGCATTGTAGAGTTATTTTCTTCTAAAAAAAATCAACTGATAACTAAAAAAACAGCCTATCGTGTTATGGGTCCCGTTTGGGAAGCTAATCACATTTGGATTATTATTATGATTGTGATTCTTTGGGTAGGTTTCCCTACCTTTTACAATGTTTTAATAATTTCATTACACATTCCGCTAACCTTGATGCTTTTAGGCATTACTTTACGTGGAGTAGCCTTTGTGTTTAGGCATTATGATGCTTATAAAGACCAATCACAAATACTATACGATTGGATGTTTAAAATATCAAGTTTGTTTACCCCTATATTTTTGGGAACTGTTTTTGGCTCATTATTAAGTGGTGAAATTAGCTTGTATTCAAAGGAAAGTATACAAAGTTTTAATGTCCTGTATATCCAAGGCTGGTTTAACGGTTTTTCAATATTAGTAGGATTTTTTTTTGCAGCCCTCTGTGCATTCTTATCCTCTATATTACTTATTGGAGAATCCGAAGTTATGCATCAAAAAGTATATATAAAAAAGGCACTAATAGCCACAATAACCGTTGTACTTATTGGATTTATTACTCTAACTTACGGTTTTATAAATACGGTTCCTTTTGTAACCGCTTTTATTTCTAATGAGCTTTCGGTGTTGCCCGTCATTACTTCAGGGTTTTTATTATATCCCTTATGGATTAGTATTAAAAGAGGAATGCGTATTTACAGCCGCTTTTTTGCAGGTCTGCAAGTTGTTTTAATTTTGTTAGCAGCTGTGTCACCTATTTTTCCAGATCTTATTTTTACAACCTCAACACCAATTAGTATACTAGAAAATATAGCCCCTGATAGTACTATTAGTGTTTTAGGTATTTCGCTAATTATTGGTGGATCAATTATTCTCCCTGGGTTGTTTCATTTATTGAAATCTTTTAAAATGATTAAAATTTTAGATCGTTAAATTTCATACAAACTATAAATAATTACATTTCGAAAAAAATGATTAGTTTATAATCTAAATTATTTGATTATGAACTGGATTTATAGTCCTTGCCCTTGGTATGTTTCGGGTCCTATCATAGCACTTATTGAGACCGTTGCAAGGGGTCTTGCCTAACACCTATAAATTTCGTATTTTTTATTTATGGAACTAGTCAAACACCCGACCTTTGCAGATAGCATTTGCGACACACACGCGCACGCAAGATAAAAGGCACTTTTTTTACACAAATAAACACTCTATTGGATTGGACTCCGATAGTAGCTGTTTTAAAGACACACTACACTAAAGGCAAAAGTGCGACAGGTAAGCCAAGTTATAGCGGATTGTTGCTTTTTAAGATGAGTTTACTCCAAAGCTGGTATGGTTTAAGTGATTATGAAGTAGAAGATCGAGTTAATGACAGTATATCTTTCAGCTACTTTTGTGACTTACATATTGATCAAGTAGCACCCGATCACAGTACACTATCTCGTTTTAGAACAGTGATGACAAAGGCTAAAGCCTATGAACCACTATTCAAAGAAATAAATAGACAACTAGAATCCCACAAAATAATCGTGAAAACAGGCGCTATAATCGATGCCTCTGTTA
>Ga0209185_1002604_pt1 | contig 11915 bp, 9 predicted proteins | sample SidtaG_2_FD_187425 | JGI IMG/M metagenome (GOLD analysis project Ga0209185, IMG submission 187425) | Marine algal microbial communities from Sidmouth, United Kingdom - Sidmouth_Asex2 metaG (SPAdes) (version 2) | ecosystem: Host-associated > Algae > Red algae > Unclassified | place: Sidmouth... | reverse complement strand
CCCCCATCGTGTCGCCACCGATCTGGTCGGACAGGCCGAACACGGGCCTGACTCACCCGTCTGGCTCGTGACCACCTCGGCCACCCTCGCTGCCGATGTGGCCAAGCGTGTCCCTGACCTCGCCAATGAGCTGCCGGAGCCAGCGAGAACCTCTGCGCTCACTGCATGGGCGGAACACGGCGAGATCGTCCTGGCCGACACCAGGGAAGACGCGGCGGCCGTCTGTGACACCTACGCCGCCGAGCATCTCCAGGTGATGGCCGCCGACCTGCCGTGGTGGCATGAACGCCTCACCAACTACGGATCGCTCTTCCTCGGGAACGAAGCAACCGTGACGTTCGGCGACAAGAGCGCCGGTCCGAATCACATCCTCCCCACCCGACGCGCTGCCCGTTACACCGGCGGCCTCAACGTACTGAAGTTCCTGAAGCAGCTGACCTACCAAGAACTCACGCCCGAGGCGGCACAACGTCAGGGCGAATTGTCCGCTCGAATATCTCGCTATGAGGGGATGGAAGGCCACGCTCGGTCTGCCGATCTCCGGGCCGAGGCAGTGCCCGCTGACGTCGCTCCGGCCACCTCCACGATCGATCTCGACTTCACCGCGCAGGAGCCACTCCCCGAGTCGGCCGTCCGCCGTGTCGATGAATTGATGCAGTCTGGCAAGCTCTTCCGCTACGGCGAGGCCGAGGCAGGAGAAGCGGACGCCGCCCTCCTCGAGGCCGAGTTCGCTGCCCTCGTCGGCCGTGAGTACTGCGTGGCCTTCAACAGTTGCGGTGCGTCGCTTGCCGCTGCATTGATGGCGGCAGGGGTCGAACGAAACGACACGGTGATGATGAATGCATTCACGCTGGCGCCGGTACCAGGAGCGATCGCTCACGCCGGTGCTGATCCCGTGTTCGTCGACATCACGACCGACTACCACATCGACCTTGACGACCTGCGCCGACAACAGGCAGCGACCGGCTCGAAATGGCTCCTGCTGTCCTATATGCGGGGACACATTCCGAACCTCGACGAGGTGTTTGCTGCGTGTGCCGAGCTCGGCCTCACCGTCATCGAAGATTGTGCTCACACCATGGGCGCATCGTGGGATGGCCGGGCAACCGGAAGTTTCGGTGCTGCGGCCTGCTTCAGCACGCAGACGTTCAAGCACGTCAACTCCGGCGAGGGCGGTTTGCTCGTCACCGACGACGAAGACATCGCCGCTCGGGCGATTCTGATGTCCGGCTCCTACATGCTTTTCGAACAGCACGGTGCCCGACCCGACGCGGAAGTGTTCGAACGGCACCGGTGGACCACCCCGAACTTCTCCATGCGCATGAGTGCGCTCGCTGCTGCGCTGGTGCGCCCGCAGCTCGATCTCCTGCCTCAACGAGCCGGCGTCTGGAACGATCGGTATCGCCAACTCGCCGCGAGCCTCCGCACCATCGACGGAGTGCACCTCCCTGATCGCGACGACCGCGAGCACTTCGTCGCCTCGTCGATCCAGTTCAACATCGACCATCCCGACGTTGCAGCGTTCGTTGATCACGCTGCGGCCGCAGGCGTGTCACTGAAGTGGTTCGGCGCCGATGAGCCTCGAGGTTTCACCAGCCGCTTTGACCACTGGCGCTACGCCTCGGAGCAAACCGCTCCCCGGGCCAGCCACATCATGGCCGGTCTCATCGACATGCGCATTCCCCTCGCCATGACCGATCAGCAAGCCGACTCGATTGCCGCCGCAATCGCCGACGCTGCAACACGAACCAACCCGTCTGCGCCCCGCGCCAACAAGGAGAAACTATGAGCTACGTCACCCACCTCGAATCTGCCATCGACGGCACCGAACTCCCCCACGACCAGCTGCAGACGCTTCACGACGGCCGGCCACTTTGGGTCCGCTACGACCTCGATGCTGTTGCGGCAGCAATGACCAAGCAGGCCGTGGCTTCTCGAGAGCCCACGATGTGGCGATACAAGGAGCTGCTCCCGGTCTCCGACGAGTCCAAAATCGCGACCTTGGGCGAGGGCATGTCGCCCATGCTGAAGTGCGAGCGCCTCGGTGCGGCGTTGGGGCTGAACAATCTGTGGGTGAAGGACGAATCCCAGCTGCCGACCGGCTCGTTCAAGAGCCGGGGCCTCGCCATGGCGGTCAGCCGGGCAAACGAACTCGGTGTCGAACGAGTAGCGATTCCCACCGCAGGCAACGCTGGTGGCGCCATGGCCGCCTACGCAGCCCGAGTTGGCATGGAGGCCTTCGTCTTCATGCCCGCCGACACCCCAATCGTCAATCAGCATGAGGCGGCCTACTACGGGGCCAATGCCTTCCTCGTCAATGGCCTCATCAACGACTGCGGCGCCGTGGTGCGTGAGGGCACCCCGGAGATGGGTTGGTTTGATGTCTCGACCCTGAAAGAGCCTTACCGGATCGAAGGAAAGAAGACCATGGGACTCGAGCTGGCGGAGCAGTTCGACTGGTCGCTGCCAGATGTGATCATGTACCCGACCGGCGGCGGTACCGGGCTGATCGGTATGTGGAAGGCGTTCGCCGAGTTGGCTGAGATGGGTTGGCTCGCCGACGAACGGCGACCCCGGATGATGTCGTGCCAGGCCGACGGTTGCGCTCCCATCAGCACGGCATGGGAGGCAGGTGAGCGATTCGCTGACCCATTCCCGAATGCAGCGACTGCGGCCAGCGGACTTCGCGTTCCAGTGGCCGTTGGCGACTTCATGATCATCGACGCAGTCAATGAATCAGGTGGTCAAGCCCGAGCCTGTCCCGAGGATTCGCTCCTCTCATGGGCCCAGCGCGCTGCGGCATTGGAAGGCATTGCGTTCGCTCCCGAGACCGGCGCCTGCCTCGGTGTCCTCGAGATGCTCGTTGCCGAAGGAGCGATCGACCCAGACGAACGAGTCGTCGTGTTCAACACCGGCGCAGCTCAAAAGTACGTCGAAGTGATCGCCACGACGCTCCCCACCCTCCCTGACCCGATCGACTGGAGCGCTCTCAAGTCAGGTGGCAGCACCTCCGACCACTGATCGACGCTCTCACCAGCCTCGATTCAGACGTCGGCAGCCACCAGGGCGAGGTGGTTGTCGATCCCCTGGATGCGATCTTCCAGGCGATGATTCACGTAGAGCACCGTCGTCTCGTCCGAGCGACAGATGCGCTCGATCAGGGCCAGGACCAACTGACGATTCATGTCGTCGAGGCCCAGACACGGTTCGTCGAGAATCAACAGCGGCGGGTGTTTGACCATCGCTCGGGCGATGAGCACCAAGCGCTGTTCACCGAACGACAGTTTGTTGAAGGGCTCGTCTGCCCGTCCGGTCATGCCGAGCACGACAAGCCACTGGTCGGCGATGAGCCTCTGCGCATCGGTGCTCTTCGTGTACAAACCAATGCTGTCGAAGAAGCCTGAGATGATGACGTTTCTCACGCCAGTGCCGACTCGGTACTCCCATTGCAGCGCGGTGGAGACGTAGCCGATGTATTGCTTGATCTGCCAGATGCTCTCACCGGTTCCACGCTGAAACCCGAACACCTTGATGTTGTTCACGTAGCACTGAGGGTGATCACCGGTGATGAGGGAAAGCAGACAGGTCTTCCCGCTGCCGTTCGGCCCGCTCACCTGCCAATGGTGATTCGCTTCGATGGTCCAGTCGAGGTTTTCGAAGACTGTGTTGTCTGCGTACTCGACGGTTGCACCTGTCAGTTGCACAAGAGGATCGCCAGCCTTCAGGGGCGGCAGATCGATGGCCGGATCAGCCATCGGTACACCGAGTTCGCTCGTCTTCAGGTGGAGCAGTTGATGCAGTTCCCCGTAGGCCTGCTCATCGGAGCGGTCGACCTGCTGAAGTAGCTCTCCGTTGGCGACGTAGGCAACATGAGTGATGAAGTCCGGGCATTCATCGAACCGGTTCAGGACGAGCACCATCGGCACCGTGTCGGCCAGGGTGGCGAGGTGATCTTGTAACCACTGCAGTGAGTCGTGATCGAGACCATCGAATGGCTCGTCCAGGATCAGGAGCTGGGGGCGGCTGGTCAACGCACGAACGAGCATGACCTTTCGGGTCTCGCCCGTCGACAGCTTGCGGAACGCCCGATCCATCAACGGCTCGAGGCCCAACGAGTTGATCAGCGTCGTTGCGAGCTCATCATCGAGGCAGCCCTCGGCAATGATCTCGGCAACTGGTGTGCCCTCGGAGATCACGTCGAGAATGTCAGCGTCGTCCTTTCGCAGCTCGGCCGCGATGAGCTCGGCCTGACGCTCGAACGACACGAGGGCCACCCGCTCCGGAAGACCGAACAGCGTCCCCGACAAGCGGTCGCCCTCCCCCGCCAGTACTGCAGCAAGCGCGGACTTGCCCGAGCCGTTCGCTCCAGCGATCAACCACTGTTGTCCCGGCTGAATCGACCAGTTGATGTTGTCGAGCTGGAACCGCCCGTCGAAATCAACCGACAGTTGGTCCAGGATGATGCCGGCGCTTCCAGTCACAACAAGAAGAAGCGGTTAGACAATCCGCTTCATGTCGGCCATGTAGCCGCGCAGCTCGGCGCCGATTTCTTCCACCGGGTGGCTGCGAATGGCTGCGTTCACCTCGATCAAGCGTGCGTTGTCGACACCGAGGTCGTCGAGCTCGAGGCCCTTGCCGATGACGTCGGTCGAGATGCCCTTCATGAAGTCGCCCAGCAGCGGCACACATGCGTGGTTGTAGAGGTAGCAGCCGTACTCGGCGGTGTCGGAGATGGTTGCGTTCATCTCGTAGAGCTTCTTGCGGGCGATGGTGTTGGCGATCAGCGGCGTCTCGTGGAGCGACTCGTAGTAGGCGGAGTCGGCGATGATGCCGGCTGCGGTCATGGTCTCGAAGGCGAGCTCCACGCCGGCCTTCACCATGGCGACCATGAGAATGCCGTTGTCGAAGTACTCCTGCTCGGAGATCTCGACGTCGCCGGCGTCGGTCTTTTCATACGCGGTCTCGGCAGTGTCGGCCCGCCAGCCGAGGAGCTTGGCGTCGTCGTTGGCCCAGTCGGCCATCATCCCGGACGAGAAGGCGCCGGTCATGATGTCGTCCTGGTGCTTCTGGTAGAGCGGACGCATGATGTCCTTCATCGCTTCGGCGAGATCGAAGGCACGGATCTTGGCCGGGTTCGACAGACGATCCATCATGTTGGTGACGCCGCCGTACTTGAGCGCTTCGGTGACGGTCTCCCAGCCGTACTGAATGAGCTTCGAGGCATAGCCGGCCTCGATGCCCTCTTCGATCATCTTGTCGAAGCACAGCAGCGAGCCGGTCTGGAGCATGCCGCACAAGATTGTTTGCTCGCCCATGAGATCAGACTTGACCTCGGCGATGAATGAGGACATGAGCACGCCGGCCTTGTGGCCGCCGGTGCCTACGGCGTACGCCTTGGCCAAAGCCAGGCCTTCACCGTTCGGGTCGTTGTCTTCGTGCACAGCAATCAGTGTCGGCACGCCAAACCCACGCACGTACTCGGCACGAACCTCAGAGCCGGGGCACTTCGGTGCGACCATGATGACCGTGATGTCGTCACGGACCTGCATGCCTTCTTCAACGATGTTGAAGCCGTGTGAGTACGACAGACATGCGCCCTGCTTCATCATCGGCATGATGGTGTTCACAACGCTTGTGTGCTGCTTGTCTGGCGTGAGGTTCAAGACCACGTCAGCAGTGGGAAGCAGTTCCTCGTAGGTGCCAACGGTGAACCCGTTCTCGGTTGCGTTCTTCCAGGACTGGCGCTGCTCGGAGATGGCAGCGTCGCGCAAGGCATAGGAGACATCGAGCCCGCTGTCGCGAAGGTTCAGGCCCTGGTTCAGACCCTGAGCGCCGCAACCAATCACGACCATCTTCTTGCCCTTGAGAGCGTCGACGCCCTCGGTGAATTCATCGAGATGCATGAAGCGGCACTTGGCCAGTTCGGCAAGCTGCAGACGTAGCGGAAGGGTGTTGAAGTAGTTGGCCATGGTCCGGGCTTTCGGTGAGAAGACAGAGCGGTGAGAAGACAGAGCGGTGAGAAGACAGAGCGGTGAGAAGACAGAGCGGTGAGAAGACAGAGCGGTGAGAAGACAGAGCGGTGAGAAGACAGAGCGATTCGGCGTCTGAACGAAGTGACTCTAACTGCGGCGACACATCTCGCAAATTGAAATATATGCAACGCCATGTCCCGTCTATTGCAACGTGACACCCAGTGGCCGCATACTCAACCCATGGACACGCGGACGCTCAAACACTTCATCGTGCTGAGCGAAACCCTGCACTTCGGTCGCGCCAGCGCACGAGCAAACATCAGTACCTCGACAATGTCACGAAACATCCGTCAGCTCGAGGACGAACTCGGCGCCGTTCTGTTCAATCGCGACAACCGCACGGTGACCCTCACTCCCGAGGGCCACGCCTTCCAGCGGTACGCACGCGACGCCGTGCAGCAGTGGGAACAGATGCGCTTCGAGCTCACCGATCCAACAGAGCAACTCGCCGGTGAGATACGCCTCTACTGCTCGGTGACTGCGAGCCACAGCATTCTCGTCGACTTGCTGAACCGCTTTCGACCTGCCCACCCGGGCGTGGAGATCATGCTGCAGACCGGCGACCCTGAGCATGCCATCGAGCGCATCGTCGCCTTGGAGGAGGAGTTGGCGATTGCCGCTCGCCCAGAAACTCTCCCGGCCGGTGTCATGTTCAAACCCATCGCTGAGTCGCCACTGGTGTTCGTTACCCCGAAGGAGTCAGCGGAGGCGGCCACCACTCGGTTCGTGCCGGAGAAGACACCTGACTGGCGTGACACTCCGATGATCCTGGCGGCAGGCGGCATCGCCCGACAGCGCGTCGACGCGTGGTTCGACCAACTCGGTGTCACTCCCCAGATCTATGCCCAGGTTGCAGGCAACGAGGCCATCGTCAGCATGGTCAGCCTTGGACTCGGCGTCGGGGTGGTGCCGAAGATCGTTCTCGACAACAGCCCACACGCATCCAGCGTGCGCGTGCTCGATGTCGAACCGGCCTTGGCTCCCTACGACCTCGGGCTCTTCACGCTGGAACGTAATCTGAGAAACCCCCTGGTCAACGCGTTCTGGTCGCTACTCGATCCGCACCCTCGAGAGCCTTGAGCTCCACCACGACGAGCGATCGCTGAAGCTACAGGTTTGCCGTGACGGGTCGCAGCGAGTTCTCCGGCGGTGTAGTCGGCGACCTCATGGAGGCCGGTGGTGGATGCATCTGTCACCGCACCGCCGCGGTAGACGTCGTAGGACGCTCCGGCAACGAGGTCGGGCGATGAGAAGACGATCACGCTGAAATTGTTCACCGGCTCGAAGGTGACCAGGCTTTCACCGTCGTCTGACTCGATGTGGACGACAGTGCCTCCGCTGATCGTGGAGCATCCTGAGACATGGAGCGAGGCTTGACTGAACCGGTGCCAACGCCTTCAGAGTTTTCAACGGTCGTTCCGTCGACGACAACGGCGTCAGAGTCAGCCGACGCCGAGCTCCCGCTGAGCGAGACGGCAACGACCTCGGACTGAGTCGATCCGAAGGCACTGCAGCTCGCAAGGAGACGCGTCGACGCAAGCAGCCCAGATTGCAGGATGGTCCGTGGTGGTCATTGGTCATGCTGGTCTATTTCTTGGGTCGCAGGGACGACGAGGAGCGGACGGCGAATGTGGTGCACGGCGTAGGTGGTCACGGAGCCGAGGAGGAGCCCCTTCACCCCGCCGAAACCGCGTGATCCAAGTACGACCAACTCTGCATCACGGGCTCGAGCGAGTTCCAGAATCTGGTGGCCGGCGTGACCAACCAGCACCTCGCTGGTTACAGGAACAGGAAAGCCCCCTTCGAAGGTTGCTTCCAGTTCTGCGAGAAAGTCAGCAACAGCCTCGGCTCCTGCTCCCTCGATGTCGAACGTGTCGACCATGGGCACACCGAGTTCGACCGTTGCGTAGGCCGGCCGTTGCACGACGTAGCCGACAACGACCGACGCCGCGCGCCAGCCTGCTTCTCGAATCGCCTCTCGTAGCGCTCGAGCTGATGTCTCCGAGAAATCCACTCCAACCACGACAACACCCATACCTACGACCTCCCGATCGATGACTTCTTGCATCGATCATCCAGCACGATCGTTGTGAGGACGAGGGCCGAACGTCCTGACATTCGACGGGCACACCGTGTGATCGAAGCGGCAACGCCGTGAGTCACGAGCGCTCAAACGATGTTGAGTGCCTTGCAGCGTTTTGCCAAAGCCCGACCCCAATCGTGAGCTCGCTGCAGTTCTGCTTCGGTCATAGGTCCGTTTCCGTCGAGCGTGAAGCTCTCGTGTTCGAGCAATTCGGCGTAGCCGTGATGTCGTAGCCTCCGAGCGATACCTCGTGCAGCCGACCCTGTCAGGATCTCGGGCTTGTGCGCTCGTGTGTCGAACGCTGCGCAGAACCGTCCATCACCGTCGGGGAGATCCTTGATCCACCCTCGAAGCCCGGGTCCGCCGAATTCGTCATCGAGATCAATCGTCGGGTCCTCCTCCGCTGTCTGTGCAGCGGACTTGCGGCTGGCCTTCGATGTCATGCCATGCAAGTGGGTCGGGCCTCCGACGATCAGGAGCTGGACATCGCCAACCTCTGCCGGAGTGATCTTCTTGGTAGCTGTCACTCGTACCTCGCCCAGCTCCTCGAGGTTCGCTGCAATCCGTTCTGCCACCTCGTGGGTGTTCCCGAACATCGACTCGTAGACGACGATCGACCTCATCTTCGCTCCTCTCATGGCGTCCCCGTGCGGACGGCGCTCTCACCTCGATCCTCATGGAACCAAGATGCTGAGCACAGGGACGAAGGGCCTTTCTGTTTGCTCCGGACGCTCGGAAGCAACGCCTGGACCCTCTCGACATCGGTCGATCGAGTCCGTCGATGTCGGCGACCTCGAAACAAGCCATGAAGGAGCGGTCGGCAAAGCGATGTCGATCAGCTTCGATGTCACCTTCGTTGACATGCCCGAGCTGTTCAACAATCTGCATTGCTTGGTCGAGGATGATCGATGGGCTGTCGGCCGTCGTCTGCCGGGCTTGCGAGGATGATTCGGGAGGTCATCTCGGATGGCGTCATCAGGTGCGGTCTCGCTTTTGATGGGGTGAGCGTTCGATGAGGCGATCGACCGACCATCTTCCCTGCAGCGTGGGTATCGCTCGAGCGACGTTGGTTCGAAGCGTCGGATGACGCGAACGTCGCCCGGTTGCCAGCTGTTGCAGCTGCGGCATTCAGACCTTCGACCCTGTTCGTCCAACCGACGCAGTTCCACGCTGGTGCTAGGAGCTGAACGACAGCCTTGTCGGCCAGCCTGACGAAAGGCACACCTTGTTCATTCTTCATGAAGACGCCAAAGTCGGACGGCTGAAGTCCGTCCCGCTCTTCGCCGATGCGTCCCGCACTGCACTGCGACATCTCGCTTCCACAGCGGACGAAGTGACCGTTCCCAAAGGCTCGACCCTCATTCACCAAGGCCACGACCATCACGAGGGTTACGTGATCGTGGCAGGACGCGTGGAGGTCGTCCTCGACGGCGAGCGAGTGGCCGAGATCGGCGAGGGTGAGATTGTCGGCGAGCTCGGCTTGTTCGGGCAACGTCCAGCGAGCGCCACGGTGAAGGCGCTGACTGCCGTCGAAGCTCTGATCATTCCCTACAACCGCTTCGATCGGATTCTCGATGAGAATCCAACGCTGACGAAGACCATCGCAACAAAGCTCGCGGCGCGCCTGCACGGCATGGACGTACGTCACCGCAGCGAACCGAGTCACTGACTCGACCTGCCGGCCATCAGAGAAAAGCCAAGAACTGTCGTCCATTCACCGAGTCGAAGGTCGCATCAAGTGTTTCGCTTCAAACGCATTCTCTTCAGCCCACTTGCTCAACGCAACAACCCCGCCGCAGTACGCCGCGTCACCGCACTGGTAGGAACGAACGGGGCCCATATGAAACTGCTCGGCGTCGCTCCGGAACCGACCCGCTTCCAACGATTGATTCAACCACCTGGGTTGGCCGACGAAGTCGTCGCCGCAGAGCGAGCCAGGCTGAAAGCAGTTGTTCGCCGTCTTGCCACACGCGAGACCGATGTCGTCGAGGTCGTGGTCGGCGATCCAACCAGAACCATCATCGAAAGCGTCTTGTCAGAGCATCACGATCTCGTGGTCGTCACAAGCGACGAAGATCGACAGGACCGGACAACGATCCGTCGGCTGCTGCGCACATGCCCGTGTCCCGTCTGGGTCATACGTCCAACACGGGCCCGCACACAGCGAGTACTGGCATGTGTCAATCCAGACCCCGCCGAGTTTGACGTCAACAAAGCCATCCTCGAGCTCGCTTCTTCAATGGTTGCCATGAGCGGCGGCGAGTTGCACGTTCTTCACGCCTGGCAGCTCTACGGAGAAGCCACGCTCCGTAGCTCAGCCTTCGTGCGAGCGACCCCAGACCAGATAAGCAAACTGCTCCTGGCCGAAGAGCGGCGCAGCCAGCAGGCGCTCACCAAACTCCTCGATACAGCCCTCGTCGAGCCAGAAGTCTCCGTCGAAGTCCACCTTGTCAAAGGAGCGCCGGAGGACATCGTTCCCGAGCTCGTCGCCAAGAAGCGGATCAATCTTGTGGTGATGGGGACCGCTGGGCGTACTGGTCCGGCGGCGATGATCATGGGCAACACCGCCGAGCGCATCATCGATGACGTGAAGTGCTCACTCATCGCCGTGAAACCTCTGAGCTTCGTGAGCCCAGTGAAGACGCCGTGATCGCCGTCGGGAGGCGTCGAGCTCGCCTGACCACCGCAGGCTCGCGTCTCGCGTGTCTCGAGCGGGCCGAGATCGAAGGCCGTTCGACCCTGACCCCATTCCCTCATCGGATGCAGGATGCGGGGAAGAGCGCAGGGAGCGCTCAGGAAAGGTCACCGACATGCCTAGACATCGATTCACCCTCAGCGTTGTCTCGACTGCGATCGCCATCTTCGTTGGCAGTCTCAGTCTTGGTCTGCCCATGGCAGCGGCCCAGACCGACGACCTCACGATTCCAGACAGCACTGTGATCCGTGGAAACCCAGGAGACGTCGTGGAACTCCAACGGCTTGCAGTCGACCCGTCACTCGTCGGGCCGTTGTGCACGTGGACGGCAACGGTGACCAATCAGGCCTCAGTTCATCCGAACAGTGACGTCCTCGTCGAGTCGAACGGCACCACGCTCGTGGTCGCCGACGTCGAAGCAACTCCGAACCAGGTCACATCGAACTCAGGCAGCGTCGCCTTGGCATCTGAGGTTGTCGTCTCGATTCGACTCGGACCCGACGGCAGTTTCAGTGGAGGCATGGACGTCACCATCGACTACTCGATGTGCGGTTCGATGCCCACGACAACAGTCGCTGCCACCACCAGCACCATCAATGAGGTGTCAACGACTGCAGAGCAGACGACGAGCGCTGTCACCGCCACCGAGCCCACGACCGTTTCGGAGCCGTCAACCACCGAGCCAGAAGTTGCTGGTCCTGAGGTGACTGCGGACGACTCCACCTCGACCACTGCACCAGCGACCACTGCACCAGAGACCACTGCACCAGAGACCACTGCACCAGCAACCACTGCACCAGCAACCACGCAGGAAGCCGCTCCAACGACGATGGACACCAACGTGCTCCCGGTCACCGGCAGCGGACTCACTTCGGCCATGGTCGTGGTCGGGTTCCTCAGCCTTGGCTGTGGGTTGGCCTTGAGCGCGGCTGCTCGACAGCGGCGCTGACGGAGCTGCCGGTCGCACACCGACGCAGCTAGGTTTCACGGCTCCGGGCGGGGACGATCACGACGGGTACATCTGCACTCCGTGCGATCTTCTCCGCAACGCTGCCCAGCAGCCAGCGAGTCATGCCACTTCTGCCGTGACTCGCCACCACGATCA
>Ga0209185_1002600_pt1 | contig 11935 bp, 8 predicted proteins | sample SidtaG_2_FD_187425 | JGI IMG/M metagenome (GOLD analysis project Ga0209185, IMG submission 187425) | Marine algal microbial communities from Sidmouth, United Kingdom - Sidmouth_Asex2 metaG (SPAdes) (version 2) | ecosystem: Host-associated > Algae > Red algae > Unclassified | place: Sidmouth... | reverse complement strand
TTTACAAACAACCTTGTAAAGAGTTTGCAACATTTACCAAAGGTTTTTTGGAAAATTATAGGATAGAGGATATTGACAAAGAAGTGGACATCATACACGGAGAAAATAGAAAGTATATAGCCCATTATTTCTCAAAAGCAGTGCCGACAGCCTCTTTCACCTCTTTATTCAAAAAACCCTTGAGTCCCATAGAATTTAGAAAACGACTTGAAAAAGAAAATAAGCCATATCTTATCGTAGGAAACATTCCATTAGCCTATCTCTCGATTGTGAGAGAATACTATCCTTTCGTTGTGAATGAAGAAAGAGGATTTACCTACGAACACTATATCTTTTCAAAGAAAGAACTTTATATGGAAGAAGCCACGCTTTTTAGTTCACAGTATCGTAAATGTAAGATGGATTGTAAAAAGGTGTCTAAAAAATGGTCACAAATCAAACAAAGAACCAAAGAAAAAGGCGAATTTATCTGTATAGTAGATAACAAAACAGAGTGGGGACCAACTTTTGAGACAAAACTTGTAGATATTGTCAAAAACAGGCACAACTTCATAAACATAGGTCTCGGTTTCAAAAGCGAAAAATTACCCAAAGGCGAAATCGTTTGTGAAATCTCCAAAAACGAAAAAGTACTTGATTGGCGAAGCGTCTCTTTATCAAGTTTTTACGATGCACAAAAACAAAATCAATGGCAAAAAGCCTACCTTTCCTTACGTTTAATAGATATTTTCAAACAAGAGAATGCCTTGAAAGACGCACAAATAAAGATTTTTTACTGGAACAAACACAAAGAATACATACTTTTAGATGATTTTAGTATTGAAGTTAGGAGGGGAAATCCTTATGTCTATGCTTTGATAGAATCTTTTTGAGTGCTGTAGTTAGTTGGTGCTGTTGTGCCGTGGTTCTTGGTGCCGTAGTACGGCTCATTCAACCAACAGCACACACCACCACAGCAAAACGACTTAAACAACAAAAACGACTTAAACGAAAAATAAATGAATTTTTTCCAAAAGAAACATATGATAAATTGTGGAGGCAAATTACTTGACCTGAGCAGTCCCAAAGTAATGGGCATTCTCAATGTTACGCCCGACTCCTTCTATGATGGAGGACAATACAACCAAATGGACAAAATATGGCAACAAACAGAAAAAATGCTACAAGATGGTGCCGCAATCATAGATGTAGGTGGCATGTCCAGTCGTCCCAATGCAGAAACGGTAGAAACGGAGGAAGAACTAAAACGAGTGATTCCAGTGATAGAACAGTTGGTAAAGGAATTTCCTGATATACTGATTTCGATTGATACCGTCAAAGCGAAAGTGGCACAAGAAGCGGTGGAGGCAGGCGCAGTGATGGTCAACGATATTTCGGCAGGCAGTATGGATGCGAATTTGATACCAACCATAGGGCGTTTGAAAGTACCATATGTATTGATGCATATGCAAGGAAAGCCACAAACGATGCAGCATGCGCCAACGTATGAAGATGTGGTGATAGAAGTGATTGACTTTTGCCGAGATAAAATTGAGGTGTTGAAAACAGCAGGCGTCGAAGACATTATTATTGATGTCGGTTTTGGTTTTGGGAAGACCCTCACACATAATTATCAATTGCTAAAACATCTAAATGATTTTCAGCTTTTTGAACTGCCTATATTGGCAGGTATTTCTCGGAAATCTATGATTTATAAGGCGTTGAATATAGAACCAAAAGAGGCTTTGAATGGAACGTCGGTTTTGCATGTGCTTGCTTTACAAAATGGAGCGAATTTGTTGCGAGTTCATGATGTGAAAAAAGCTGTTGAAGTGATTGATTTGATGCATTTGTATCATAAAGTTTAGTTATCTGCATTTTTAAGGAATTTGATTGGTACACTTTTAAAACAGCGTTTCAACCATTTAAAATAGCCTCGATAGCAGCGTTATACCAAAAGGCAGTGTGGGCGCATATCGGAATGTATCGTATATGCTTTGCTAGGCTTTTGGTATAGTAGCGTATAGCGAGACCCTGCGTCACGACGAAGCTCCAAACCTTTCGCTCCAAATTAGAAAATATCAATAATGATAAAAATCTCTTAGAAAATAAATCTTATCTTTGTGTAAAAAATAAATTTTATGCGCATTATCGGAGGAACACACAAAGGCTACCGTTTTACACCACCCAAAAAAACACCCGCCCGTCCCACAACAGACATCGCCAAAGAAGGGCTTTTCAACATATTGAACAATCGTTACTACTTCGACGACCTAAAATTCTTAGACCTTTTTGGTGGAACAGGCAGCATTAGCTACGAATTTGCCTCAAGAGGTTGCGAAGACATCACCCTCGTAGAAATAGATCGAAAAAACATAGAGTTCATACAAGAAATCGCCCAAAAATTAAAAATGCCCATCAACGCCATTAGAGGCGACGTTTTTAAATTCATAGAAAAAAGCAATACCCAATTCGACCTCATTTTTGCAGGTCCACCGTATCCGCTCAAAACCCTCAATACGATTCCAGACAAAGTATTCAAGCACAATTTGCTGAAAGAAAATGGAACTTTAGTGATGGAACACAACCCCAATCACAACTTTGAAGACCATCCCTATTACAGCGAAAAAAGAAACTATGGAACGACCATTTTTTCCTTTTTTGAGCATAAAAAAGAAACAACAGATGAGGAAGAATAATTGGCAAAAAGGAATCGGACTTTTAGCATTATTGGTATTGAGTGCATGCTTTCAAAATCACACCCTCCAAAAAGAAAACAAGTCCATAAATGACGATGTAGAAGACTGTCGAAAATTTATAAAAGTCGATAGTTTACAAGCGATTGAAACGGCTCGAATGGTAAAGTTTTATCCCGAAAAAAAATCCCTTTTTCAGTCAGCAATATCCCTTGAAAAAGTAGATGGATTGTGTTGTTGGCTAATCAAAAGCACATGCCATGAACAATCCCGTCAAGGACAATGTGCCAAGACAAACGGCTGTACCGTCAAAGCCGAATACCGCATTTATATTTCCACAGAAGACGGTTTAATTCGCCAAAAAAACAAACAAGAAAAATTCTATCCTAATTATGAGTAGTCCTGTCCATTCCAAATAGAACCATATAAGTTGTATGAGTTAGTTTAAGTGCATATAAGTTTTGGTACTGTCCATCCAACATAGACCCGATAGTAGCGTTATACCAAAGCAGCGTTGGCTTGTAGAGGGCAGACCCTGTCTGCCCAAATAGCCTTTGGTATAGTAGCGGATAGCGGGCAGCCCCGTTACGACGAAGCTGCCTACCTTTCTCTCCTTAAAATTTAAATGATGACCTTATTGAACCATCACTTTTTCCACAACAACACCTTGTTCCGTCTGTATAGATAGAAAATAAATCCCTGCATCAAGCGGCATATTGACCATTGTTTGCAAGGAATTGACGGCCTGTTTATTGACAAGCTGTCCAACACTGTTGTAAAGTGTAAAGCTCTTTATGTACTTATTTTTAGCCTCAATGACAAACGTACCAGTGTTGGGATTGGGATAAATTTGAATATGGTTTTGAGTCGTGATAACGTCTAAATTCGTAGGAATTGTTGAGACCATCAAATTTTGAGTGGTATTGGTAATGATGGCTGGATTGAAGTCAAAGAAAATGCCCGCTTTGTTTTCAATCGGAGTTTCCTCTGCTAAGTTATTATTGATTTCCATCGTAAACTTGACAAAGCCATGAGAACCTGGCTCATTGACATTACTATCAGGTAAATAAATATCATCAAAGATAAATTCTATCAATCGTTCCTCTTCATTTATTTGCGTTTTGACATCATGGCTACTGGCAACAAAATTATAGGTCGGAAAGTCTAAATGCTCACTGATGGTATCTCGAACAATGATGTTAAAAGCCGTATCGTTTCCTGTATTTTGAAAGCGGATGGTATAATTTAAAAGGCTATCAACAAACAATGTATATTTTTCTTCTCCAATGCCATCAGGTGTCACAAGCTTGTCATTAGGATCATACGCACAAATCAATTCGGAACTGTAATAAAATTTCGCTTCACCTTCACCATCCCAAGTTTGCATTTCTGCCTCAAAGACGAGGTTTTCGCCTATATTTGCTCCATCTACACCTGCTTCTGGCATCGCAAAAATAGCGTGAATTTGTTCGGAGTGCGTAGGATATAAATCTTCATAAAACCAATAAAGTATATCTCCTGCAATGGAATCAACAGGCGGCGTAGCAGACACAAAGCTAACCAATTCATCTACTACCAAATTAACATAACCACTGTTGGTATTAGAACTATTGTTGGTATAAGTAAGCCACACATTCGATTCTTGGTTGCAGCGAGTAATACTCGAAGAAATATCAACATTTTGAAGAATAAAATCAGTAACAGGTCGCATAGAAAAATAAAACGTTGTATCTGTCTCTTCATCTGTTGTTAAGGTATAGCTAGTTGGCGCATTGGTGATTTGCCAAAGAGGATTACTTGTGCTATCATATTGAACGGTATAAGTAATTGCTGGTTCAACATAAAAAGTGGCATTTCCATTAGAATCATAGATAGTGGCTTCTGCATCAGGTGTAAGCATAAAAGATAAGTTAGCATATAATGATTGTTCATCATTATCTAAAACAGCATTGTCATTTTCGTCAAAAAAAGGTTGGATTTTTATGATTTCTGGAGAGCTGAAATTTTCTGAAGAAGATACAGCCATTGCTAATATAGCACGAGGTGCAAAAAAGTTTATAAGGGTATCAATATAAGCCAATGCTTTTTCTTTCGACATATCAGGATTGCCTAATAAATTTGCTTCATGGTGTGTTAATTCAAAACCATTTTCATCAAATTGACCAGAAGCATTCTGAAAATCATAATCGGGATTGTTAGGATCCCACCATTCCCAGGGTTCAGAAACTTCATCTTGTGAAGTAATAGCCCAAATATTCTCTTGCTCCCCCAAACCAGAAACCATGGTGGTTTGTTCTCGAATAATGACAGAATAAATATCTTGTAATTGATCTTGCAGTAGGGGGGTATTGGAAGGAGACGCATTGAAAATAGGCATGCATGCTCCTGCACCATTGACTTCAAGTACGGCTTCTCCTGTTGTAGATACAATCAATAGATCAGTGAAAAAAGGTGTATTAGGATCGGTGACTACCTGAGCAGCAGCAAAAGGTATAGAACTTTCATCAATCCATTCTGTATTGACTAAACCACCTCCATAAGCAAACCCAAAATCAATAGTAGAACTATAACCGATATGATTGGGGTTATTTACTAGAATCAACTCATCATAAAAAACAGACGCTTCATCTGTTTCAATAAAGCCATTTTGCTGAGTTGGGTCAGGAAAGCCGAAGCCATCTATTGTTCCAAGCACTTCTTGATTTATATATGGCTCTAAAACACCATCTTCATTTACAAATAATAAATCATCTATTTGAGTTTCTTCAATATCATTTAAGGTGGCAGCAGCATAGACAAGATGACCGCCTGTTCCTTGTCCCATCATAGCAATACTAGAGGGATCTATACCATAAGGATTACCGTCTTCTGCAACCGTTTTTCTCAAATAACGTGCGCAAGTTCGAATATCTTGAACACCTCTATAAAGGGCATTTATATAGGTGCTTCTTCGTATATCTAGGTTCGCAGAAATAGGATTCCAGCCCAACCGATAGGAAATATTAGCGACCACAAATCCTCGTCGTGCCAGTTGCTGGCACATTTCTACCATCGCACTATCATTGCGTTCTCCTGTTGTTGAACCATTTAAAAAAACAGGTAAGAAATTTCCTGTATGCACTGTGATGATAACAGGACGCTCTGTCAAATCATCTCCTGCTGGTGCATAAATATCCATTTCAAGGTCTTGATTTACCGTATTTCCAAAGACAAGGTATTGTAAATAGCTATAATTGTTGCCATAAACAATATCCTCTTGTTTTGTAAAATCTTCAAAAACTTCTTCTAAATAGCGTTCTTGTGCCATAACACTTAGCGTAATAAGGCAACAAAAAAAGGAAAGGATTAAATTTTTCATAAAAAATCTTTTTATTAATTATTGTAGTATAATGAGTATTTCTTATAATTTGGGGTGAATAAATAAAAATAGGAAATTAAAGAACAATGTATTAATTTTCTGAGCCATAAAATTAATGTTTTTTTTAATAAAGAACAGCATGAGTCAAGCAATTTAACTATATTGTTGCTATGCTAAAGGAGCGAAAGGTCAGTCGCTTCGTCGTGACATTTAGTCCTGCTATCCGCTACTACACCAAAAGCCTTGCTTACCCATGCCATTCTTTTTGGTATAACGCTACTATCAGGGCTATTTTGCATGGTCGCAACAGTCATAAATGAAGGTTGGCAATGATTCGTTTGTCATTGTTTGTTTTTTTTCAGGATTCTATTCTTAGAGTATAATTCACCTCTAAATATAAGATATAGCAGTCCTATTTGAAAATAGAAAAAGTGTATTTCACGTAAAGGTCGCAGAGTTTCTCGCAAAGGTCGCAAAGAGATTGGTTTCTGTCGAGCTTTGCGTTTCTTTGCGTTGCGCTCTTTGCGTGAAAGAAAATTCCTGAACTGAATTAGGATTGCAGAAAAATCAAAAAGCTTCGGCAATCTTAAAGTAATATTTAAATTTCTGTTGACCAATCCCTAAGTCTAAACGGAGATTCAGGTTCTCTTCAGCATCAACTAAAAAACGCAATCCTAATCCTACAGATGGGTGAATATTATCAATTTTAATTTGATTGATGGATGGCGTAACACTACCCAATCCTGCAAAAGCGACCAATCCCCATCGGTAATTTAATTTTTGACGCCACTCTACCTGTGTCGCAAGAAAATGACGATCAGTGTAACGCCCTTCAAAATATCCTCGCATTATATCACCACCTCCAAGTCGTCCTAACTCAAGTAAAGGTGTGTCACCATGACTAAGATGTGCCATAATTTGAAATGCTAAAATACTGGAAGGCTTTTTTAAAGGCTGCATATAATATCTAAAATCAAATCTCGTCAACTCATAATTTTGTGTACCACCTAATTTTTTTATATAAAAACCATGCGTTAGTGCTATATAAAAACCTTTACTTGCATTTAGAACATTATCTCTACTATCGTAAATCATAGCCAATTGGATTCCTGATGAAGTAGATCCATGGGCACCAGCTTTGTTAGAGAGTGCAAGTAAACCTTCTTGTATCGCTTCTAAATTACTGATTCGATTGTAGCGAAAGCCAGTTCCCACAAAGAGATAGGGCATAAATACTTTTTTTAGAAAAATAGGCTCGATAAGTATTTGATTGTAGGCAAATTCTTCTTCATTGGAATACGGAGTATTTTGGCCAACTCCATAGTAAAGGCGAGGAAGTGACTGAACGGTTATATTGCCTGTCAACATATATCGTTCTTGAGGGAAAAATATTGCGAAACCTGAATAGAAAAGATATTTGTTTTCAATAGTGTATTGTGTTGTAAGTGGAATGTTGGATGTTCGGGTTTCAGACCCTGAGCCTTTCATTTTGAAAAGACCTTTCATTCCAAACCCAAAGCTTAAATTTGTTTCAGGGGCGTAAGAAACTACAGGAGTGAAAATGAGTTTTGTTGGATAAATAGTGCTATCTCGCTCTACAGCTTTCTTATTTGGATAAACTGTCAAAAAATCAATCAAATTTTCAAGCTTTTGAGCTTTAATTCCGATTGGAAGTATTAGAAAAATGAGTACTATAGAAAATATATTAATGCTTTTCATTGAAGAGAATTTACCGAAACCTAAGAACAGTTAAAAAATAATGGAGTTGGTAAATAACCTTGATACCATAGAAAAAATAGGTTTCTTTTCAGTTGAGTAATGGTTGAAAAGTAAGGTAACGATTTTAGGCAAAGAGATTTTTAGATAGATGAGGCGAAAAATGTAGGCGATGCAGCGCATCGACGAGGCTTTTCAACGAAATATATCGGAAAATATCGCAGTTTAAAACGTTAAGTAATGATTAAAAAATAAGTCCGTCATCTTTAACAAAGAGATTTTTTGATAGACAAGGCAAAAAACGAAGGCATAGCGAGCTATGGCGAGGCTTTTTAACGAAGTATATCGGAAAATATCGAAGCTAAAATGCGGAAGTTATTCTTTATTCGTTACTAAGTTGTTTTTTTACTATTACTAGAGTTGTATCAAGTACGATAAAGTCAATAGTATGTTGTTCTTGTTTTGGCACAAGATGAATTATTTTATTATTGGTAACTTTCCCTACTTGGCATCAAGCAAGATTACCGAAATATAACAACATTAGCAAAATTATAATTATCTTTTTTATTTTTTTCTTGTAATTAATGCCTTTTAGTAAAATCTCGTCCTGTCCATCCAAAATAGACCCGATAGTAGCGGTAGGGCGGATAAGATGTAAGGCATTTTCAAAATGCCTTACATCTCCGACCTTTAGCGGATAGCGGGGAGCCCCGTCACGACGAAGCAACCCACCGTTCTCTCCTTAAAAATCAAATCAATGCCCACCATCTTTTTGGCAACATCTTGGTAAATTTTCGTAAACGGACGTATCTGCTGCGACATCATCCGCATCATAGCCCAATTTGCTCACGGCTTGTCGAATCTTAGTGGGGTCGGTTTTGGCAGCATTGTATTTTACACTCAAAACCTTGTTCTCCATATTCAACGAAGCTTTTTTGACGCCTTTTTCTAAGCCAATACCTTCCTCTATCGTTTTTTGACACATACCGCATTGAGCAGATGTTTGAATATTGACGGTCTCCATGTTGTTGGCAGAAGTAGCTTTTTTGGTCGTACTACACGCACTTAAAACACTGGTAAGGGCGATAAATAAAATTAAAATAGAATTTTTCATTTTTTGTATTTGAAGCGTAAATTAATTAGGGATAAACCTGTCATTGATCACCAGTCACTCGTCACTTTATTTAATTCTGAAACGCATGCCTGCATAAGCCATCGTTCCAAAGATTGGTCCCCATACATTTGTGGCATTGAACGTCTCACTGTACGGATTGTTGGCAGAAATGATGGGGTTTTCTTGGCGATAATTGAATAGGTTGTTGGCTCCAATATACCATTCAAAACGCTTCATAAAATACGAAATTTGTAGGTGTGTGGTGCTAAATGCAGGGGAGGTCTCAATCTGTGTGTCCGTAATATAGAGATTTAATAATTGCTCTCCAACGATATTGGTATTGGCATCAAATTGCCATTTTTTATTGGGTTTGTAGCTCAATCCGACCAATCCTCTATGACGGGCATTTAAAGGGATATTGCGTAATTCTCCATCGCTAAAGGTGGTTTTCACATCCTCTAATTTGTATGCTAAACGCACATCTAAACCTGGTAATGCCTCATAATCCAATTGGATTTGCATCACATTGGAAAAAGACTTGCCTGTAAGGTTGTACACCAAGACTTTGGTAGGGTCAGTGTACGTATCTAAGATGGTGCGATTGTCAAATGCCGTTCTATACAAATCAAGGCTCAAAACCATATCTCGACTCGCAAGACGCACGTCTTGAACGAAATTGATGCCCATATTCCAAGCAGATTCTACTTGTTGGTGGACTTCTGGATTGATGTCAAAGGTGCGACCAGTTGCCAACAAACTCAAATTTTCTGCAATGATGTTGGCTTTTCTAAATCCTCGTCCTACTGAAATTCGGATTGTTGATTCTGGTTTAAAGCTGTATTTTGCGTGGAGACGAGGGCTGACTTGTACGCCGTACAAATTGTGGAAATCGGCACGAATACCTGCCACAACCTTAAATTTATCGGTAGCACTGTACGCATATTCTGTAAAAATGCCAGGAACGATTTCTTCTCGCTGAAAGGCATCACCATTAAATTCTTCGTCATACTGATCCCAAACCAAACTTGATCCGACCCGAATCCCATGATTTTTGTTGAATAAAATGCCTTGATAAACGAGATTCATATACAATGCATTTTGGTCGCCATTGTATTGTCTTTTGTTTTCTTCTCTCGCTTCAGAGCCATAAAACGCATCTAATTCGTGATGGGCAAAATTGGCTTGTAACCCCACACTTTTGCTAGAACATTTTGGCGACAACCAGCCTATTTTTGCAAATCCTTCGATGCGGTTGTTGTCGATAATTGTTTGATAAGGATTGCTGAAGTGGTGAGCGATTTGTCCGCCTTCTCGTGTTTCCGTAAGGTATTTTACGCCAAATTGTGAACGCCATTGACCCGAAATATATTTATAGCGATTGATGATGTTGAATTGCTGTTTGTTAGGTAAGTCCAAAAAGTGGTCGTCATTTCTGTCGTGGTGTCCGTCAAAATAGTTGCCATGTACCAGTAAAGCGGTATACAATTTGTCGTTAATTTTGTGGGCGACATTGATATTGGCTTCTAAGCGACCTGCTTGATTGGCATATAAATTGACCAGTAATTTTTCGGCTTCTTCGGGCTTTTTGAGTTCCACATTGATTTGACCTGCGATAGATTCGTAGCCATTGACAATAGAGCCGACGCCTTTGGTGATTTGGATAGATTCCATCCAAGTACCAGGAATGTAGTCCAATCCAAAAACGGACGATAACCCTCGCAATCCAGGCATGTTTTCGACCAGTAATTGCGTATAAATACCATTTAAGCCCAGCATACGAATTTCCTTTGCGCCCGTTACCGCATCCGTATAATTGACATCAACCGTTGCATTGGTTTCAAAGCTTTCAGAGAGATTGCAACAAGCTGCCTTTTCAAATTCTGCTCCCGTCAATTTCTCGACTTTTATGGGTTGAAGGCTTGAAATGAAAGTCGATTTATTTTTAGCCGTAACACTAATTTCGTCCAAGAATTTGCCCGTATCCAAAAGAATAGAAATATCGTTCAATTCAGGAGAAACCCTCATGGTATCGTTGGCGAAACCGACATAACTCACGACTAATTCTTGGCTATCAGGGCTTCGTTCAATCGAAAAACTTCCATTACCAATGGTAAAAGTACCAATTGTTGTATTCGCCCAATACACATTGGCGCCAATGATAGAGGCTTCTTGTCCCTGTTCATTGATTTCAAAGACAGTACCATTTAAAATATTGGCATCTTGTGCGAAAGCATCTTGAAAAAAACATAAAGAGAGTAGAGAAAGAAGTATAGAACTTACTTTATTTTTGTTGAAATACATGATTTATTGTTGAATAATAAACAAAAAGCATAGAAATCCAGATATAGGTATTCCATGCCATTAAAAAATGGGGAAAAACACGTAGATGAGTTATGTATTCAACAAAGAAAAGTCTCGTAGAGAATTATAAGGAATTTACCAGATTTGGGAGGCGGTAAATCAAGGTATTTGGGAAGTAATTTTAGGAAAAAAGGATAAGAAATTTTGGCGTTGGGCAGCAATTCCAAGACAGGAACTAAGGCAAAATCAAAATCTCCTATAAAATCCTGTACAAACTGAGAACCATCATTATCAACATATTTGGAATCATAATCACAGCAATTGTCATCCGCCTCTATCGTCGGTTTCTTACAAACCTTCTCCGCAGCACAACAACTTTTATTGATTGTCTTGACCCGATCCACACACTTCTGAATAGGGAAAAGCGACGCCTCTTGCATACCTGCACTCAAGCACACATGGGTATAGATGGAAATGCCAGCCGAGCTAAACAAGACCAAAAAAACCAAGCAAAAAGCAATAATATGTTGAATAGTTTTCAATATAATATGATATAGTCCGTCCAAAGTTAAACTATTTTTGCATAAGTAAGTTACATTTTAACGAAAATTTAGAAATAAAGATGTCATTTTTTGAACAATTTTTAGGAGAGAATGGAGGTTTTGAAATTCTAAGTTCTAATATTTACTGTGATAAAAATCCCATCCTTTACAGTTCTACGCAGCAAAGACCCTCCAAAATAGCCCCGATAGGAGCGTTATAGCTAACAAA
>Ga0209185_1002594_pt1 | contig 11959 bp, 7 predicted proteins | sample SidtaG_2_FD_187425 | JGI IMG/M metagenome (GOLD analysis project Ga0209185, IMG submission 187425) | Marine algal microbial communities from Sidmouth, United Kingdom - Sidmouth_Asex2 metaG (SPAdes) (version 2) | ecosystem: Host-associated > Algae > Red algae > Unclassified | place: Sidmouth... | reverse complement strand
AAGAACAAGTGTGTTATCAGGAGAAAGACCGCGTAGGTTAGCAGGGCGAATAATTGTCGCTGCATCTGAAATCGGCTGTGAGTTTACATTATAAGACGGAACAGATGTTCTCAAAAGGTCCTGCAAGTCGCCGGACGCTTGGTTCTGGAATTCAACACCAGAAATAACATCAACGGGTGCAGGCGTATCTGCGGCTGACCGTGCTTGACGACGTGTACCTGTTGTAATGATTTCGTCTTGCTCTGACGCACCGCTCTGCGCGAAACTTGGCGTCGCTGTCATCGTTGCAAGCATGGCGGCAGAAGCCGTCATTGCAAGGTATGACTTTAGTGTAATAACTCTCATTTTTTCTCCAATGAATATAGAATACTGCAGGTGGCATGCGCCCAATAAGCGGTAATACACAACTAAATATTTCAGAATGGCCATACAAATTTTTCGCTTGTGACAAAATTGTTACATTTTTTGGGCGCGACATCTCGATTTTGTATAAAGTTGCAACTTCAATTAGTTGGGGTGCTTTCTATTATTATTAAGTTGAATGATTAGAGAAACTCCTATGAAGCTAGAATCAGCATGCTTTCTTAGGCAATGCGATATTTTGGGGACCCAATGTTAGACTTAAAACTGGCGAGTGACGCAGATATTCCCAAGATAAAAGCCTTGATGACCCGCGCGATATTAGAGCTGCAAGTCGGGTATTTGGATCCCGACCAAGTTATGGCCTCTCAAGTCGGTATGGGACTGGATACGCAATTGATTACGGACGGGACTTATTTTTGTGTGTGGGACAACGATATACTCGCAGGATGCGGGGGGTGGTCACGCCGCGCGACACTTTACGGAGGCAATCATAGTGCTGGGCGCGATGCCCGATTGCTTGACCCAAAAACGGACCGTGCCCGTATCCGGGCCATGTATACGTCGCCCGACTACACCAAGCGCGGCATTGGCCGCATGGTCTTGTCTGCGGGCGAACAGGCTGCACAGAGCGAGGGTTTTAAATCACTCGAAATGGCGGCAACGATGGCAGGGCTACCGTTTTACGAAAAATGTGGATACAGGGTCGAAAGTCGGTGGGAAGATAAAAACGGAGCCGTCCCTGTGCCATTGGCGACAATGGTCAAAGCGTTTGTTTAACCTCGCACGTTTCCAAAATCCTGATTTAAGGATTTAAATTAGATTTAGCTGTGTGTTCTTTGGAACAGATTGCGTTCATCTGCGTTACAGAAATAGGCGTGTATGCGACGAAGATTACAATATAGAAGCGAATCGCGATATACACCGACAGAATAATACTGAGATTACATTTTGAAAATCAAATGCCGCCACGCGATCTAATATAATGTAATTTAAGATCAGAGACGAAAAACGGATACCTAAAATGAAAAAATTTGCTTTTTTGGGCCTTGGTCTTCTGGTCATTCTGATTGCGGCCTTACTTATACTGCCGTCACTTGTTCCGTCTTCTGTTTACAAAGACAAAATCGAAACCCAACTTACCCGCGAACTTGGCCGTGATGTCTCTGTTGTGGGAGATGTAAAGCTGTCTGTATTTCCAACGATCAAAGCTAAGGCTGGGCGTGTCGAGATTAAAAATCCTGAGGGTTTTACGGAGACGTATTTCGCAACGATGGACGGCCTGAATGCGGGCGTGAAGCTTTTTCCACTTTTTGCAAAACGTGTTGAGATTTCGTCGTTTTCGTTAAAGAATCCGACGATCAACCTTGAGAAAAACAAAAGTGCTGAAATGAACTGGGTTTTCGGCGAGCCAGAGGCGGCTCAGACTGAGACATCAGATGCGGGCCCTTTTAAACGTGATGGGCGTTTTTCAGAGATTGATCCTAATATTGGCAGTTTCAGTTTAGAGAACGGGAATGTGTCTTATAATGACCGCATTGAAGGCGCGTCGCACGTTATATCAAATGTAAATTTGGATTTTAAACTCTCGAGCCTGTCTGACCCGTTCAAACTTAAGGGCGATCTGATATATAATGACGTGCCGTTGGATGTTGATATGTCCCTCGACAGTATTCGCGGGTTTTTAGACGGAAAAGCTGCACCGATTTCATTGGATCTGAAGACTGACTTTGCTTCATTAACGGCAAAAGGTGGGTTCCTCGTCAGCCCTGATATGGATATTGTTTTGGACGCCAAAGGCTCTGTGAAAGACGCAGCCAAGCTTGTCGCGCTTTTGCCAAAAGAGATTCCAAATGCGGACCTCGTTTCGTCAGGTAGCTTTTCAGGTCAGTATAGTTTTAAGGGCGGCGTCTTATCGGCTGAAAATGCAAAGATTGATGTGAGCGGGGACGCGCTAAACCTCGTCTTTGCGGGAAATGCAACATTGGCTGAAAAGCCTGTTTTAGACGGGAATGTAAAATTCGAGACCAGCCAAGCGGCACGTCTTGCTAAAGTATTTGCACCAGACGTTAAAGGCGCAGAGCTTGCGGAAAAAGTTCGGGTGACGGCGGACTTCGCCGCCAAGGGCACAGGTTTCCTTGCAGAAAACATAGACGCCAATATTAGCGGCGCGGATTTGGACGTAACGTATAAAGGGGATGGCGCATTTGACGAAACAATGAAAACAACGGGTCGCTTGAACCTCCGCGCGAGCAATTTTGCGCGGATTATCCAGACGCTAGAGCTGGATGTGCCACAAGCAGCGGCCATTGGTTCTGTTAACCTGACGAGTGATGTTAATTTGGTTGATAAAGATGTGACACTTAAAAATATCGCCCTGAATGTGACGGACGGAATTGTGAATGCGGATTATAATGGCGACATCAGCCTCGGAGAAACGCAATCGTATATGGGAGAATTTAAAGGGTCTGTTACGTCTCTCGCAGAATTTGCACGCGTGACAAATACTGAAATCCCATACGGCGACGCCATTGGTGCCATAAATGTATCGGGAACTGTATCGGGCGCGGGTAAAACTATTAAACTTGAGGGTCTCGAAGCTGCGCTGTCAAACGGCGAAATAAACGGCAATTATAAAGGCTCTGTAAATGTCAATGAAGGCTTGACCTTATTGGGACAGTTAGAGGCTGATATTCCGTCTTTGCGAAAACTTGCAGCTCGCTCAGGAACGGAGTTACCGCCGAGCACAAAAGCGGGTAATATTTATGAGCGCTTTAATATTAAAGGCACTGTGAACGGCACGCCAGAGCGTATCAAATTTGAAAATGCTGACATCGCGATTGACGGAATTTCTGGCCAAGGGGATTTCAACGTCGATATGACAGGGGCGAAACCTTACGCAACAGGTGAATTGGATCTGAAAGGTCTTGATCTTCGCCCGTATATGAGCGCCTATTCAGCGCAAAAGCCAGAGGGAGGCATTCAGCCTTGGAGCGAAACGCCGCTTAATCTTGAACCTTTGCGGGCTGTCGATGCGGACCTGAAATTCAGCACGCCGAATATCATTCTAGACCGTGTTAGTCTTGGGCCATCTGATGCCACTGTTAAAGTTAAAGACGGTGTCTTATCCGCCGACGCGCCGAACGTGCAACTTTACGGCGGAAGCGGTTATGTCAAAACAGTCTTAAACGGCTCTAATGCAAAGCCGTCCGTATCATTTGACGCGGGCTTAAACGCGCTTGATTCTAATAAATTTCTGAAAGCGATCGCCGGATTTACTAATGCGGCAGGTGAAGGAAAGTCACTCGTGAAAGTCTCAGCCAGCGGCGCCTCGCAAGCCGATATCATGCGCTCGCTTTCTGGAAGCGGTGACTTCTCGATCAAGAACGGCGAAATCTCTGGTGTCGATTTAAACCAGCTTTTGACAGGATTAGATACAGCCTTGGCATCACGTTCATTACCAGGCGGTATTGGCGCACAATATGTCACTAAGTTTAAAGATTTAGGCGGCGCATTCAGTGTGAATGACGGTGTTGTCTCCATCGCAGATTTTGCACTTGAAGGCGCAGGTATTGCGGCACTTGGCGGCGGGACAATTGACTTAGGCAACCAGAAAATTGACTTCAGCTTACGTCCTAAATTGACGGGTCAGACGTCTGGTGCGCTTGCCTCTTATGGTATTCCCATTAAGGTCAATGGCGGGTTTAACTCTGTGTCAGTATCACTGGATACGGATTTTCTAGGTAAGATTGTAGCTGATAAAGCGCGTGCAGAAGCCACAAACCTGATAAAAGATCGCGTCGGAGGTCAGGCTGGAAACATTATCGGGTCTATAATTGGCGGTACGTCAAACACGTCCCAAACGTCAGAGGGCGGGTCAGCGACACCGCCTCAGACGACCGAACAAGCTATTGGCGGCCTACTGGGCGGATTAATTAAAAAAGATACTGCACCTGTCTCAACACCGCCAAATTCTGAAACACAACCGACAGAGCCTGTGAAAAAGCCCGAAGAAAAAATTGAAGATCAGATCTTTGACTTGTTTAAGAAAAAGAAGACTTCTGAGTAATTTTAGGCCCTTAGATACTGTGTTTTATCCCGAGTTCATCGTTTTTTAACTCTATGATTTAACGCGGTATAAGCCTGTAAAGATTACAAAACGCGTTCATATATAACGGGTTTCGTAATGATATTACCTTCTATGCGCTTTAGCGCTATTTTAATGATCGGCGCATGTTTGACGCTCAGCGCTTGCGGGGGCGGGTCGTCTGCAGGGTCATCTGTTGCGGCAGGTACGACGCCAGTTGTTCCCATGCCGAACCCGACGCCAGATCCAGAACCCCAAGAGGATACAGATCCTGATCCGACGCCAGAGACGTCGGATGAAGACACAAATCCACCCGCAGCCCGCGTGCTGAAAGACACATATCAAAATAATTTCAGAGTGGGCGCGGCTATTTACGCCAACCAAGTGGACACGGGAAATCCAAACCGCGCGATCATAGATACGCACTTTAATTCGATCGGTTCAGAGTTTGAAATGAAGGCGGATTTTATCGCCCCGCAAGAGGGGGTGTATAATTTTGACAGAGCAGATGCTTTGGTCGATTTCGCCGAGGCTAATGGATATGACATTCGTTTTCACGCGCTTCTTTGGCACGAATCGACGCCTGATTATTTCTACGAAGGTACGCGCGCAGAAATCAAAACCCGCCTTGAAGATTATATTACGATGGTCGTGACACGTTATCGGGGTCGGATAAAATATTGGGACGTGGTCAATGAAGTAGTCACAGAAGACAGGTTTGCCGATAGTCCCTACCGCTTGTCGCGGTGGAATGAGGCTGTCGGAAACAATGATTATATCGATTGGGCGTTCCAAGCGGCACGCGCAGCGGACCCGGACGCGATCTTGTTTATCAATGATTACGGTTCAGAGTTTCCAGAAAAACGCGCGCAATATATTGAGATCATCCAAGATCTTATTGACCGCAATATCCCGCTTGACGGTGTCGGGCATCAGTTTCATTTGAATGTAGATACGAACTTTGAAGACGCACTCGATTCAATCGACGCCGTAGACGATCTTTTCGCGGGTCTTGTAAACCATGTCACAGAGATGGATATCAGTGTTTATAATGATCCCGGGACATGTTGGCAGAGCGAAACAAATTGCGACGCGGATTACGGAACCACATTGCCACAAAGCGTGGATAGTGTTCAAGCGCGCCTCGTCAAAGGCCTGTTTGACGGCTTTGTAGCTCGCCCAAGTGTCGAAATGGTGCATTTTTGGGGTATTACAGATGACCAATCTTGGTTGAATGATTCACCAACACGGCGCTCTAATTTCCCGCTTTTATTTGACCGGAGCTATGAGCCTAAATCTTGGTTCCATGCCATTACCGATCCAGATTACGTTATCCCTGAATAAAGGTGTATCATTTGGTTAAGGGCGACTGAGTTTGGTTTGAATTTCAGAGAGTTGTGTCCGACTAAGCCTATAGCGTTTAAACGCCAAAAGGCTCAGAATCCCAAAAAGTGTTGCCGCAAAAATTGAGGTTATTGCCAGTCCGTCAATGGCGGTTTGCGGAACGTCGCTCGGTTGGACCTGTTTTGAAAAATTTATCAAGACTAAGGACAGTGTCGCAATAGCCGTTCCAAAGACAAATGTCAGCTTTTGAGCAAAACTAAACGCCGCGTAGAGAACACTTTCTTGGCGTTAACTTGTTTGCAATTCGAGCGCGTCTGCTACATCGGCCATCATTGAATTTGATAAAATAACGACGCCCGTAAACCCCATAAACCCTATGCCGTTCATAAGGGCGATAAACAACATCAGTCTCGGGTCATCTAAATTGGGGAATGCCCCCATAACAAACAGTGCGTTTGGAAGGATGATACAGACCATATACAGCCCGACAAGTATAAGCCAAGTATAAGCGCGGTAGGTTTTTTCTCTATTTTTTTGGCCAAGTATGATGTGAGAATAACACAGGGTATTAAGGTGAGGAGCGGCGCAATCGTCACCAAAGACTTAGCTCCTTGCGAGAACTGCCCGACATAGGTCAGATGATAAAACCCCTGCGCACTCGTCGCGCCGTACAAGATGACAATCGTGCTATAGGCTAAACTAAACCAGACAAAGGGTTTGACTTTAAGGGCGACAGAAATTTGTTTGAACGTATCCGTCCAACGTGTTTGACTATCATTTGCATAACGGCTTTGCAGAGGTCTGTCTTTGCGTGTGCCGTAGACTGAAATCAAACTGGTTATAATACCGATGACGGCGACGGTCATAGCAAGCGGGGCATAGCCGTCTCGGTTTAACAATCCGTCTTCAAATTCTGCGGTAGCGGGTAGGAATATCAAAAGTCCGCCTAAGATAATCGCCATGTTGAAAACATTGTTAAAAAATTCGCGATAGGCAAAAATTGATGTGCGCTCATTATTTTTAAACATCCGAAATTCAAAACGGGTCAGTTCCGTAATTTGAATTCTTAAAAGCATTCAACAACTTTCTTGCGCACTTAAACCGCGCTTAGGTCTTTTGTACGACGTCCTTTGCTTTGGCACGCGATTTGCAGCTCCTACATCAAATCGAACGAATAATTTAATCAAGTGAGACACATAATGGTTGTTTATGTAAATAATCGCGGAAATGATACGTTTTTTGGGACAAGCAATGCTTATGACCAAGTGGACTATGAAGGGTCATTGACGGATTACAGCTTTAGCCAGAACGCAAATGGAACAGTCACTGTATCCCATCCTCAATTTGGCACAGATACACTGTCGAGCATTGACGGATTTTGGTTTAGCGGCGAAGGGGCATGGTATTCTTTGGAAGATGCTGTCGCGCTAACAAGTTCTGGAAATGGGAATGGCGGTACGGTCGTCAACGGTACTCTGACGGGCGGAAACGGGAATGATGTCCTGCAAGGCGGCAGCGGAAATGACGTGTTTTACGGCGGCACGGGAAATGATTCCATAAACGGCAATGGCGGCGGATATAATCAGGTCGATTATGACGGCGCTCTGTCTGATTATGCTTTCACTCAAAACGCGAATGGTTCTGTCAGCGTATCTCATCCACAATATGGCACGGATACGTTGTCAGATATTGATGGATTTTGGTTTGGCGGCGAGGGCGCTTGGTATTCCATGGCGGATGCACTTGCTAATTCTAGTGGTAATTCTGGCGGCAATAGCGGCGGCACATTGGTTGACGGTATTCGTAATGGCGGTAATGGCAATGACACGCTTACGGGCGGAAACGGCGACGATGTTTTTTACGGTGGGCAGGGCAATGACATGATCAATGGCAATGGCGGTGGCTATAACCAAGTAAATTACGACGGCGCACTCGCAGATTATGCGTTCACACAAAACGCAAACGGTACGGTAACTGTCTCGCATCCACAATACGGAACCGATACTTTATCTGATATTGATGGGTTTTGGTTTGGCGGCGAGGGCGCGTGGTATTCAACTGCGGATGCAGTGGCTAACTCTGGTGGCAACACAGGCGGCGGTAATGGCGGCATTCTAGGCGGCGGGACGCTCATTGGCGGTGTCATGACAGGCACGACAGGAAATAATGCCTTGACTGGGGATGGCGACGCGAATGTTTTTTACGCAAATCGCGGCAATGACACGATTGACGGAAACGGCGGCACAGATACGCTTAATGTCGACGGCGATGTGATTGAGTGGACGTTCACCCAGAATAATAACGGGTCAGTGACCATGACACATCCGACATGGGGCCAGAATATCTTGACCTCTATTGAACTTATTAACTTTGGACGGTCGGGCCAGACATTCTCAGTCGCAGACGCGATTGCACAAACGGCAGGACTTCCAGAATTCCGCCTTGATAATGATAATGTTCTGAACGGCACGAACGGAAACGATGTCATGATCGGCACAAATGCGGACGAGAACTTCTACGGCGGTGTTGGGAATGACTTTTACAATGGTGGCGGTGGATTTGATCAGCTGAACTATGACGGTAATTTCTCGGAATACACTGTGACCCAAAATGATAATGGCTCTTTCACAATTTCCCATGATGTCTGGGGTGTCGATACATTCCAAAATATTGAAGGCTTGTTCTTTAACGGCGACGGGGCATTTGTATCCGTGAATGAATTATCTGCTTAGACTTTAATTCCTAAACTTCGAGCGTACGTGACGGGGCTATTGCATCAGCAAAAGCTTCGTCATGCGTTACAAAGACCAGAGCGCCAACATAGTTTTCTAGCGTGTTTTCGAGTAACTCTATGGACGCTACATCAAGGTGATTTGTAGGTTCATCGAGTAATAAAAGCTCAGGCGCGGCTGTACCCGAGGTCGTAAGGCATAGTGATAAACGCAGGCGCTCACCGCCGCTCAGGCCAGAGACCACGCGGTCAGCGGTGGTATTTCTAAATCCATATCTTGCCAAGGTAGAGCGCGCTTGATGTTCTGTAATGCCTGAATGCGCGGCACTCATATTTTCAATTAATGTCCCTTCAGGCACGGGCAAAGACAGATCTTGATCCAGATAAGCAATATGTCCCGCCCGCTTCACCTGGCCGTTTGTGAGAGGTATTAGTTTGGCGGCGAGTTTCATCAAAGTCGATTTTCCAGCGCCGTTCTTCCCCGTCAGGCGCACACGTTCTGGCCCGCAGATTTCAAGATCCCAAGGGCCAAGCCTCTGTCCGTTTTCAAACGTAACTTCCGCGCCTTTGACGCTGAGTAAAGTTTTATGAGACGGCACGCCGCCAATCGGGAGGTCGATATGAATGGGCGTGCTGATCTCGATGTGTTTCAAGGCTTCGTCCCTTGCCGTTTGGGCCTGACTTAGCACAGTGTCACTAACGGCGCGTTCCCGGCCCAAGGACTTTTCGGAACGACCTTTGTTTCGGTCAAGGGAAACACGCGGCGCACCGCCCTGTATTCGAGCTGCGCGCCCCGCTTTGTCTCGGCGGGCTTTTTTCTCGGATTGCTTTTGCACGTTCGCTTCGGTTATTTTAAGTGTACGTTCTGCGCGTTCAAATTGGGCCGTTGTGCGCGCCGTCTCTGCTGTTTTTTCAGCAAAATAGTCAGACCAACCGCCTGAATAAAACCGCGCACCTGTTTGAGAAAGCTCTAGAGTGCGGTCCATATGTTCGAGCAAGGCCCTGTCATGTCCCGCAACGACAACCCCGCCGCGCCAATTTAAAACCAGATCCAAAATCATCGTTCGCCCTTCTGCGTCGAGATTATTTGTCGGTTCATCAAGCAAAAGAAGGTCTGCATTCTCGATTAGGGTACGGGCAATGGAGACCCGCATTCTCTGTCCGCCGCTCAGGTGTGACAAGGCGGTCGCAACAGACATGTCGTGAAGCCCGACTTGGGACAGGGCGGTTTCAACCCGTGTCTCTAATGTCCAATCGGCTTTCGCGAAATCGGACTCGCTCCCTGCGCCTGAGGTTATTCTATTGAGGACGTCATAGGGGGTGCGTAGCCCTAAAGCGTCACTAACAGATAGGGATATATCTTCAAAGCGTTGGCGCAAAAACCCGATACGTCCGTTTTGAGTCACAGAGCCAGATGTCGGCGCAATGTGTCCGGTCATGATACGAAGCAAGCTTGATTTACCGCAGCCATTTTGACCAATAAGGCCCGTGCGCTCAGTTCCAAATGTGGCGGTGAAATCTAATATGAGCCTGCGTGAAAGGTCGGGCGTTTGTAACGTTACGCCGCTCAGTGAAAGGAAGGTCATATGATGGTTTTTCGAAAGAGTTTCACAATGAGCGCGACAGAACTTTTATTAAAAGTAGGCATTTCTTTACCATAGTTTCAAACCGAACCTTATCCTTTTTATTTTATAAATGGCACAGGAAACAATCTGGTAAAAACGCATGGCGACATCAAAAAATCTTTCGCCAATCGGCAAGAGCTTGTTCTTGGCAAAAAGAGCGCTGATGAGTGTCGGCGTCTTTAGCTTTTTCATAAATTTGCTTATGCTGACGGGCCCGATCTTCATGTTGCAGATTTATGACCGTGTTCTGATCAGTAGTAGTGTTCCGACTTTGGTGAGCCTGACACTGCTTATGGCCGTATTGTTTATATTTATGGGTGTCTTAGATTTTATGCGCTCGCGTATTTTAGTGCGCGTTGGCAATACAATCGGCGAAGACCTTGAGGCCCAAACGTTTCGAATTTGGCTAAAACAAGGGGCGCACGGCGTGTCAGCCTCTCGCCTCGCACCTCTGGATGATTTAGATAATCTAAGACGCTTTGTGGCGGGCCCTGCACCGGGCACATTTTTTGACGTGCCTTGGGCTCCGTTTTATTTAGGCGTTATCTTTCTGCTCCATTGGACTTTGGGTGTATTTGCGGCCATCGGTATGGCCGTGATTATTATCGCGGCAATCGCGCATGCCGTCTTCACAAAGTCATCACAAAAAAAGTCGCAAGCGTTAAAAACGGCATCAAGTCGATTGGAAACGATTGGACACGAAAACGCGGAATCCATTTTGGCACTTGGAATGGGGCCCGCGATTTTTGCGCGTTGGAAAGCGCGCAATGATATGCGCCTTTTAACAGAGCTTAGAACGAATGACCGCGCAGGCGGCATTGGTGCGTTTTCCAAATCCTTCCGAATGTTTTTACAATCAGGTATATTAGCGGTCGGCTGTGCCTTGGCCATAAATCAAACGATCACGCCAGGGGCGATGATTGCGGCGTCGATTATTCTGGGCCGCGCGATTGCGCCTCTGCAAATGTTGATCGGGCAGTGGTATAATTTCGGGGCCGCGCGCCGCGCTTATACACGTCTTAATCAATTGCATGTGGATATGCCAATCGAAGCGCCTCTGCAGGCTTTGCCACCCCCAAAGGGTTTTCTGACGGTCGGCGAGGTGACGGCAGGCCCGCCACAAGCAAAGTCCGCATGCCTAACAAATATTTCTTTCCAGCTTGAGCCCGGGGACGGACTTGCAATCATCGGCCCGAGCGGTTCGGGTAAATCAAGTCTGACACGATTACTTGTCGGGGCGTGGCATCCCCAAGTCGGGGCTGTTCGACTTGACGGGGCTAAACTTAATCAGTGGTCGCCAGATGTATTGGGACAATATATCGGATATTTGCCGCAAAAGGCGACCCTTCTGGACGGGACGATTGCGGATAATATTTCGCGTTTCGTGCAAAACCCTGACCAGAATAAAGTTCTTCGCGCTGCGCAACAGGCAGGCGTGCATGACCTTATTTTGCGTCTGCCTCAGGGCTATAATACTTTGCTCGGCGAGGGCGGGGTGGTGTTGTCGAGTGGTCAAACACAACGTTTGGCGCTGGCCCGCGCCCTTTTCGGGGATCCGTGTTTAATTGTCTTGGATGAGCCGAATGCAAACCTAGATTACGACGGAGACGAAGCCTTGTCCTGCACGCTGATGTCTCTGCGTCAACAGGGCCGCACAGTGGTCATCGTCACACATAAAACGTCGATTATTTCGACAATAAATAAAGTCCTTATTCTTGAGGACGGAAAACAAGTCGATTTTGGCTTGAAGGAAAATGTATTGCAGAAACCTCAGGCCACCGCCGCGCATCAGCAGAGTCCAGTTCAGACTCC
>Ga0209185_1002593_pt1 | contig 11959 bp, 13 predicted proteins | sample SidtaG_2_FD_187425 | JGI IMG/M metagenome (GOLD analysis project Ga0209185, IMG submission 187425) | Marine algal microbial communities from Sidmouth, United Kingdom - Sidmouth_Asex2 metaG (SPAdes) (version 2) | ecosystem: Host-associated > Algae > Red algae > Unclassified | place: Sidmouth... | reverse complement strand
AGGATCGCTCGGTCCGAAGTTACGAAGTACGCGAGGATCGAGTCGTCATGACCGCCGCTGCCACGTCGAACGACGATCAGGGGCAGGCCGAGCTCGACGCCTGGGGACGCAGCGACTCGATCACGGCTCGCGTTAGTCTCGACAGCGTCGATCTGCCGATCGACAGCGATGCTGATGCCAAGGCACGCATCGCTGGAACCTTCTACAACGAGATGGCCGACGGTGGCAGCAACGGCAACGTTGCGAAGAGTCGACCGAACACGCGTGATGGGTTGCTACAGACTAGAGTGCTCTTAGCTTTGAGATCTCGTCAAAAAGCGAGGAATCGAAGATGAGGTTTTCGCAGCGTCTTCGCGATATACCGCTCGGGCTACTACTTTCCTGTTGCCTCTGCGTCAACCTCGGCTGTAGTAGCAGTGACGACGACAGGCTGGCGGGCGCTATCGACGACGATGTTCTTGCTCTCGACCGTGTTATCCGAGCCGGACGTGCTTTGGGTGATGGCGAAGTGTACGCACCGTTCGAGCCTGTTTGGTTCGACCTGAGTACGGGTTCTTTGAATCAGTCAGTGCTGGTTGAGTACACCGGAGTCAACGGTCTTTCGATGCTTCAACCGGCTTCACCATATGAGGAATCTGGGACCGGACGAGTAACCTATCGAGTACCGGTGCCTCCACTCAATCATGGTGTGTCGGAGATAGACGACTTTGACGTCGCCATTGTTGTCGACGGCAACAGGAATGTACTAGGGCGAATAGGCGTTGAAGCGCTTCCCGAGAACCAACCCGGCAGGCCGACTGGTGAGATAGCACTTGGCTTTCTACGAGCCAGTTCGAACCTAATCCGAACTGAATCACAAGCCCTATCTACCGTACTCGAGAATTCTGACTTGACAGCAGCTGAACGCGACCGGCTTCTGGAGCCAGTGCGTCTGTTGCTCGAACAGGCTGCTCGGATGGAAAACGGAGTCGCTGCGATGATTGAGTCGGGGGCCGTTTTCCTCGACTCACGTACCGGTAACGCGGTTCTCGGGTTCGACGAACTTGCGTACCTTGATCGCATGTATCTAGGGTTGTCTGCCGAGTTGCTTGGACTCGATACGAATGCGGTCGGGCGAAAGCTGCAGTCTCGTATATCTCTCGAGAAAGACGTGTTCGAAGAATTCGGAGAGCAACTCTTTGCTTCGTACCGAAACAGCATCTTCGGAGCTGCCGAAGCGGTTTCGGAAGTAGTCGGGCCTATACTGTTCGTTAGCGGACTGGTGGTAAAGTACGCCGCTGCAGGTACAGCTGTGGCGACACTAGGGCCGCCCTTGGCCGTGCTGGGTGCCACTGTATTTTTAGTCACGACGATGGTGCCTAGTGTCATGAGCGCGTCCGTGACTATTGGTCGCGCACACATTCTCGACAGGCCAACCGAGTTCTCTGACATTCAACCAAGTCTGAACCATATTGTCGAAGGTATCTGCGATATATCGTTAGGAATTCCCGGTCCGTGCGGCTACTTGTCGGAAGTCGCGATGGAGGGCTACGCCGCGGCGGAGAACTTATGGGAGGGCGTCGTCGAGCTGGACATTGAGATTGGCAATGCCGATCTCGATGAAGATACCCCCGATGGCGAGTTCGAGAACCCTGAGGAAGGGACAGCGGTGAATCGCCCTCCGACCATCGCCCTCGATCTCGATCCAGAAGGAGAGGACGGCATACTGAGTGTTGCCGAGATCCTCGATCCAGAGACGGGCGCGGTCCTCTTCGAGCCATTCGACATCGAATACTCGAACTGGTATCCGATCGGGACGACGGTCATCGTGTCGGCGACTATCGCGGATGCGGACGGAGACGAAATGCGCACGACGTGGTGTTTCGTAACCGAATCCATCGGTATCGACACAGACGGTACGCCGATCGTCGATGGAGAGTCGACATTTTGCAGCGCGCCAGACACTTTTGAGGAAGCCTACGAGGTCGAGATTAGGGCCCTCGAAGGCACGACGATCACGGTTGAGGTGACAGACGTTCATGATGCTGTGTCGTCAGCCACTGTTCAACTGAGCGCCGACATCTGCGAAAGCATCGCGTGCCTGGTAGATACGAAGGCGTTTTGACGGTGCCCTCCTTTCGCATTATTTTGTCAGCTAATCGACCGAATTCACTCGAGTCGTATTCTTCAGGAAGCACCCAGTTATTTCTTGCGCAATTACTCGAGAAGCCAGCTCGCGTTCAGATTCACTCATCCTTCCCAACGTTTTTACGTATCGGGGAAGGCATATATCCGTTCGCTTTATCCAGATGAGGTACGACTGTGCATAGAGTCCCACCACAATTATTTCGCAGATGCCTTTGCGCATCCGCTCTGTTGGTCGCCAGCACAACAGTGTCGGGGCAAGGTATTGACGGATCTTCGGAGTTAGAGCAGGAGTGTTTCTCAGGCGAGGTCGAGTTCGATATCAATGCTGACTCGGCGATCACGTACAGCTACCGGATCGAGGAAGATTCGGAAGGTATCCCAATTAACTTCTCGGTCAGTGTTCCCGGCACTCTCTCAATCACACATGTGGACGGGTATCCGAGCGACTCTACAGGAACACTTTTTCGAGCATCATCGGGGTCGGTTGTTGCGGAGAACGACGATGGTGCTGGAGAGAATCCATTGTCTTCGGTACCCCTTGGTTTCGATCTGCCAGATTTGTCGCTACTCCAGGACTTCTACTGTGTTGAAGTAGGAGTGTTCTCTGGATCACCTGATCTATCCGGTGGGGAAGGATCGCTGTATTTTCGTTTCGAAGCGGATGAGGACACTGGTGTGCCAGATGCGGCACAACTTGTTTCGACGCCATCATTCACAACTATCACCGAAGGGTCTGATGACAATTACGTCGAGCTGACGGTCCAATCGCCTTTAGACGTTGACATCGCGATCGAGTTTCAAGTTGTACCGATTACTGACGACATTGAAATCTCCAACGAAGAGGAAGGGTTTGTCTATCCCGCTGCCACTGCGTCCGTCGACTTTCTCTCTTCCGACGATCGCAGGGACATCGTGGTACTCACTGCCGGAAGTCGGTCGGTCCGCGTTCCTGTAGACCTGATCGATGACCAGGAAGAGGAAGAAGTCGAGGTTTTGATGGTGATCACTGCTGTCTGTCCTGGTGGAGTCTCTCTCTGCGGCGACGGGGATGACAGCTTAACAGTGGTATTTATTGAAGATAATGATATTGTCGATCCGGTCGATCCGGTCGAGCCCGTCGAGCCCGTCGAGCCCGTCGAGCCGGTCGAGCCGGTCGATCCCGTCGATCCCGTCGATCCGGTCGATCCGGTCGATCCGGTCGATCCCGTCGATCCCGTCGATCCGGTCGATCCGGTCGATTCCGAGGGGCCGTCGCCGATCACTCCACAGCCCCCATCTCGACCTATAGCAGTTCAACCACTTCCAGTAAGCCCCATTGATGACGGAGCATCGGAGCCTTTGCCGATCGACGTGGTAAGCCCCGTGGCCGATACGAATAGTACCTCGAGCGGCGGTGGCTCGCTGTCCTTACTTGTGCTTTTCTTGCTTTGCGCGATACCAATCATTCGTGCCGGATTGATGGCGTTACTGATTCAGTTCTCTCCAGCTCAACCAGTCTGGAAGACAGTTCTTTACCGTCTTCGGGTATATCTGCACAAAGGTACGCAGCGCTATATGTGCAGGTGATCACACGGACGATCGTGAGCTTCCGGCAGTTACGCGTGACAGGGCGTCTGTTCTGTGCAAGTCGCTTTTTCGGAGATGTGATTGGCCTTGTAGTTCCATGGCATCCACAGGACCGGATTCGCCTTCACCGCTGATCGATTTTGTTGGATCGCGTTGAGGTAGTCGAACGCATTGACCCCGTTCTCCTGGCAGGTCACCAGTACCGAGGTGAGGACGTTGGCGATCGCCGCACCTGCGGCTGTCTGGTGGAACGAGGCGTTTTTGCGATCCCGAACGATAATCTTGAGCAACCGTTCGATTTCGTTGTTATCTATCGGAGCTCCGGGTGTCTGGCAGAACTGCGTCAGTCCTTCGTAGTGGTTGATGAAATACGCCATGGCCTTGCCCAGATTGCTGTTGGGCTCCACCGGCGGGTTGTCGCCCGCCATCTGCTCCTCGCATCACTGCTTGATCGAGGCCATCGCGGGCAGTGAATGCGTCTGATGATAGTCACGCCGCTGCTCAGGTGAATGGTCTGCGTTCCAGCACTCCGTGTCGTTACGCCATGCCGCCTGGTAGAGCGTCAGCACGTGCTCGATCTCGTCGGGGTACTGCTCGATCAGTTCGACGAAGCCTCTCCGACCGTGCGCATTGCAAAGGGCAACGATGACCGTCACGTCGCTGACCTGGTTGGAACTCAGCGCGTCGCTCATGACCACCGGCACAGCCAGTCCGGGCTGGCGCGACGAGAGGACTTCATCGAGCCACTCGCCCGCATGGCCGACGTTGGTCTGGTAGAGCACAATTCGGCGCGGCCTGTCCGGTGGTCATCGCCCGACGAGGGTGGCGATTCCCCGATGGCGAGTAGCGCAGAGGCATATACGCCGGTGCGCAGGCGCGTCTTGCCGCCACGGGTTTTCTTCACCGGTTTCTGTTGCAAGATCCGATGGGTCGTGTCGTCGATGTAGTAGAGCGTCGCGTTGGCCGCATCGCGCTTGAGCTGGTTGAACACCGGATTGAGATCGTCCGCAACGAGCTCGCACTGATCGAAGATCGTCGAGGCGCTGATGCTCATGCCCAGCAGCTGCTGCACGCTCTGCTGGCGATGGAAGGGGCTACCGGCGATGTACTTGTTGATCGCCATCAGGCTGCGCGCCGAATGACCATAGAGCTGACCGACGTCGCCGTCGGCCTGCACCGCGTCGGGCAGCGGTGCGGTGAAGATCTGGCCGCAGGCGTTGCAGCGTAGCTGCTCGCGCACGTGGCGCTCCGCACTGTAGGGGGAATGGCCCGTGACGCGCACGAACTGTGCAGGCTCGTATTTGTAGATCTTGCCGAGCAGGCACGCCGGGCACGTCTCGCCGCGGCTCATGTCCTCGAACTTGTGATGCACGATCGTTGGATCGGTCTTCGGCGGCTTCTTCTTCCCGCCGCCGCGCCGGCTCTTGCGCTCCTTGTCGGCGCTGCCGCGTGTCGATGGCGTGTCGTTCGTGTCCGCGACGGCCGCGCCGTCCTCCGGCGCGCCAGCCTCGCCGGACGCACTCGAAGCTGCCTCGCCCTGGCGCTTGAGTGCGTCGAGCTTCTCGGTGGACGGCACCATGCCGAGCAGCTTCCTGAGCTTCGCGATCGTCAGGCCCGTCTCGCTCAGACGTTCCTGCACGCTCGCCAGCGTCAGGATCACATCGAGCAGCAGCTGATAGTCGGCGGGACTAAGGGCCAGCTCGTGCGTCTGCGCCTCCTTGACGCGCTCGATGAGCGCATCGAGCTCGGCCTCCGAGATCGACACGACATCCGGCGTGTCAGACTTGGATGCAGGCGTCTTTTTTCGCTGGGCAGCCATGGGAGAGTGGAGTGAGGGTGTGATCACGGTGCGGGAGTTGTGTTAACCGTAGTCGATGATCTGAACGATGCCAGTTCCGGTGTGATCGATGGTGCCGAGGATGAGGGCTGCCACGCGCTGCCTTGCAGCACTCGCCGAAGCTCCCTGGTGCTCACCGGTGACACCAGCGCGTCCGGCTGATCGGGCCAGCCGCTGAACTTGCCCTTGGTGAGTCGCTTCGTCGTCAACCAGTAGCCGGTGCCGTCGTAGCTCAGCGCGCGGATCATGGTTCTTGCCCGGTTGATAAAGCAGAAAACCGTTCCGTCGCGCGGGTCCTGCGCGAGCTGCAGTCGGCAGAGCGCGGCAAAGCCGTCTATGCCGCGACGGTAATGCCTTTATCTGCATTATGAATAGGATCTTATCGGTTGTGCGACAGCACTGCCGATAAGAGCATTGAGCTGAGTCGCGACTTCCCGGTTACCCGGATCTATGGGAATAGTATCGACGCTGCCATCGTTTCCTGGCGCGCAGTGAGCACGCGCGGGGTCGGCACTGGCTTGTCGATGGCGCGATCAAGCGCAGAATCGTCGCCGCGATCGCGTCGCCATCTCCGATTTCGAGTCCTGTTTCCGCTACAGCGCTCGTTCTGGACAAAGGGCTGCCTCGGTCGTCGCGATGAAGACCGACGGTGTCGCCGTCGACGGCGTTGAGGGATCTGACGTCGTTCATGATGGCGGTCCGGTTGCCAACCTCGGTACAAACACCGATTTCACCGGCGGAATGCACTGTGTCTGCTGCAACCTTCCTTGCTTGCACGCCGGACACAGCGTGATGTCGAAGCCGGTCAGACGAAGCATCATGGCCTCTGCGGTTTCGGTGACGCGGGGCTCGGCTGGTGCTTGGCCCAGCAACTCGCGGCATTGCGCGAGACGCTTGTGTCGGTCTCGGTTGGCCTGCAGTCCCTAGTGGCGTATTCGCATCAGACCCTTCGGGAGCACATGGAGCAGAAACCGGCGAATGAATTCGTCGGCACTCAGCGACATGACCTTCTTCGCGTTGCCGTGTGCGTAGTCACGCCAGCGGAAGCGAACCCGCTCGCCGTCGAAGTCGACAATTCGATGGTTGGATATCGCCACGCGATGGGTGTAGCGACCGAGGTAGCTGACGACGTTCCTTGCGCCGGCGAACGGTGGTTTGGCGTACACCACCCAGTCTCGACGACGAAGCCGCGTCAACAGCGTCTCGAATGCCCGGGTATCGTCGAGCGCAGCACCCTTCTTGTTGTCATGACGAAGCTCGCCGTTTCTCTGCGCCTGCGCGAGCGCATCCAGGTACTTGCCACGGAACACGCGAGACAGCGCCCGGGCTGGGAACAGGAAGTTCTTGCCAGCCGGTATCCAGGATTGACCGTCGGGACTGCGTGCGCCGCCGGTAACGATGCAATGCACATGGACGTGGCGCCCGAGATTCTGTCCCCAAGTGTGGAGCACCATGGTGATACCGATGTCGCCGCCGAGCCAGCGCGGGTTGCGCCCGAACGCCAACAACGTGCGGGAGGCTGCCTGGAACAGCAGGTTGTACATCAGTCGAGGATGCCACTGCACCAGCGGGTTGAGTTCGTGAGGCAGCGTGAACACGAGATGCCAATAGTCGATATCAAGCAAGTCGCCACACTGTCGCTCGACCCACCGCGTACCCGCCAGGCTCTGGCAACGGGGGCAGTGTCGGTTCCGGCAGGAGGCGTACTGCAGGGTCTCGTTGCCGCAGCTGTCGCACTGGAACTTGAACCCGCCGAGTGCCGCGGTGCGGCAGTTGACCAGCGCCCTCAGAACCCGGTCATGCTGTCCCGGTACCCGATGCGCCGCGCGGTAGGCTTGTCCGCAGGTGGTGACGATATCCGCCACTTCGAACGACGGACGAGAACCCGGCGTCGAAGGAGTCGTGCAGGACACCGGCCGTCACCGATCACTCTCCGGGAAATCCAGCAGGTCCAGCGGCGACGTTGGAAATCCGGGTTTTGTCTGTGCGATATGAAGGTAGCGCATCGTCGAGCGGATCGAATGGTGACCCATCAGCCGCTGAATGACACACAGTTCGACACCGGCTTCGAGCAAGCCAGTTGCATAGTTGTGACGAAGGGTATGGATGCCGCCGGACTTGCCGATGCCGGCCTTTGCCTTGGCCGTCTTGTAGATCTGGGTTGGGGCACAACGGGTCATGGGTCGATCCTGTGGATGACCGTCGAACAGCCACGGGCCCTGGGGTCGTACAGTGCGCCAATAGCAACGTAATTGGTCGAGCAACCGCGGCGACAGGGGCACGTAACGATCCTTGTTGCCCTTACCCTGATCGACGCGCAATTGCATCCGTTGTGAGTCGATGTCGCGTGCCTGCAGACGGCACAGTTCGCTGGCGCGAAGTCCAGCCGCATAGGCTGTCATGAGCACGGTCCGGTGCTTGGAGTTGGTTGAGACCGTGAACAGACGCACCAACTCGGGCTCACTGAGAATGTGTGGCAGCTTGCTCGGCTCCTTGGCGCCAGGCAGGTAGAAGTGCGCGTCCGGCAACTGAAGGGTAATGCGGTAAAAGAAGCGTAATCCGTGTCGGTAGGTATTGCAGCTCGTCCAACTCAGATGACGTTCGTTGTGCAGGTAGATCAGGTATGCCTGTATCTCGTTCGCGCTGATCCGGTCCGGGCTGCGCCGATAGTGACGTGCCAGTGCGGCAACCGCTGACAGGTAGGTTTTCTGCGTATTGTCAGACAATCCACGAACGGTGAGATCGTTGATCATCCGCTGACGAAGTGTGGTCATGATGTTCTCCCCTCGGACTACCGATTGATGAAAGACACGTCGACAGGCAAGTGCTGTCGGCTGTCAACCAATCCGGTATCGCAAGAGGAGAAAGAAGGGAAGCGTCAGTCGATTACTACGGCGCGACGTGCGCCCGTCTCAATCCGATCGATCGAGACTTTTTCTACAGGCCGCAGAACGCTTGCCAAGAGACAGAACTGCAAGGCATTCCCCACGGAATAAAGTGCACGGTCTTGCAGTATAATCCGTCGCGGCACGCGACTCAGTTCAATCGCCGTTATGTGCTCAACATTGTAATGCGCTGAACGAGTCGATAGAACTATTCGATATCTTGAGTATTGTCTCACTCGATCAGCGCATAAAGATCAGCAGTTTTTAGGATCAATCATCTGGAGAACCTTGTCGGTAATCTTGAAACGTCCCTTGGACACGCTCGGCGGTAACATCGAATCCATCATGTCCAATTTCTCAGAAGGCTCCATTCTCAAGTACGCCTCCGTGCTCTGAGTTCTGGCATGGCCAAGCCAAAGAGATACTTTGCGAACGTCCTTGGTAGCCTGCAAGGTTTGCATGGCACACGTACGACGGAGTATATGCGGTGATATTCTCTTGGTAGACAGCGATTTCTGATTCAGAGCTGCTTTTCGACAATGTTTGCTCAGGATATACTCGAAGCCCGATCGAGTCATGCCAATGCCATGACGGTTCAAGAACAGCTCTGGTACCTGGCTCGAAGCACGAACTTCGATCCAGGCCCGCAAACACTGTGTAGTCTGGTTCCACAAAGGAAGAATTCGTTCGCGCCGCCCCTTACCCATAACTCTTATGATAGGCTCTGGCGCGAGCTGCAGGTCTGATATCAACAATGAGATAAGCTCTGACACACGCAATCCAGCTGCGAAAGCAAGATGCAACATGGCACGGTCTCGGATCCCGCTGTAGATGCATGGGTCTGGTGTATCAAGCACACATTGGAGTTCCTGTGAAGTGAGGTAGTCCTGTATTTCACTATCTGTCTTCTTGGCAGGTATAGCGCGTATCTGCCGTGCTTGCTCAACGCAGGAGGGTACTCGATACTCCACGTATCGGAAGAACGCCTTGATTGCCGCCAGTCTACCATTACGTGTACTGGCAGCGTTCCCACGTTATTTTTCAAGATGATTTAAAAACGCTACCACCGTGGCCGTATTAATCTGCTCCAGCTTCAGGGCCGAAGGTGTTGTCTCTAGGCATTCGGCGACATAGCACAATAGCAACTGAAAACCGTATGCATATGTTTCTTGAGTGTGGATGCTGGCGCCTCGTTCATCGGGTAAATGCTCCTGTAAGAATGAACATAGATGAGGGGCAAGGGCGGTCATGACAGCACCTCGTTATGCCAAGCCTCTGTCATTATTGCGATCGTCCTGGTTAAAGCCGGAGTGGCTTCCAGATACCAGTACGTGTCTGTAATGTGCGCATGGCCCAGATAGGTGCTCAAAGCGACCATATGTCGTTGAACTGTCTGAGCACCGCTGGACGCTGGACAGAGTTCTAATGATCTTATAGCGAACGAATGTCTCAAGTCGTGAAGACAAGGGCCTGGAACACCTGGGTTCTCACGAAGTCCGGCATTGCGCATCGTTTGTAGAAACCCCTCGTAGGCTGCCCGGTACGAGAGCCGCGTGCCGAGCATCGAGACAAACACGGCCTTGTCTTTAGAGATTGAAGTTCTCTCACTGCTCGACAGGTAGCAATCCAGTGCACTCCGAGTCGTCGAGTGAATCGGGACCAGCCTGTTTTTACGAAACTTGGTAGCACGAATCAGCAGGCCATCAACCGTGATGTCATCAACATCGAGTGCCAAGGCTTCGGAAGTACGCAATCCGCTCACCCAAAGAAGTGTAATTAGGGTTTGAAACGTTAACGGCCGAACAGATCCTGCTGGCGTCATATTCAACGCGGTTTGCCGCAGCGTATTCAACTCTTCTTCACTATATATATGTGGCTTACGACGCCTATGTGTTGCACCCCCAAATGCATCGGCTGGTGGAATCTGATGCAGAGGGTTGTCTGCCTGAAGCGCTACCGCAAGTCGACGAACCGTCAGAAACCGGTTTCTTTTTTGGGCCGCCGAAGGAGCTTCTCGACTCCATTCCAGCACAGTGTCAACGACAATGTATGTATCCCCTCGCGCGTGAGCGAAAGCGGCATAATTTCTCAACAAACTGCTCTGAACTCGGTATTTGAATCCCAGAGCATGTTTCTGCCTGACAAACGCATCGACACAGTGTCTTATCATGACTCGCTCCCGGGCCATGCCACAACAAGTTCGGAAAGTGCATTCACGTCAACCTTTGCATAGTGCATTGTCATATCGGCACTTCGATGGCGCAGAATCGTCGAAACAGTATTCAGATCAACTCCCTCACGCAGCCAACCTGTTGCGGCAGAATGACGTAATAAATGAGCACCGGAGGAAGGTGGCTTATCAATGCCCGAACGCACAATGGCCGCTTGAACAATCCCAGAAACGATCGAAGGAGTACTTAAGGGGCGGTACGGCGCCGTTGTGCAGAGGAACAATTGTTCGCACTTGGTATTACGAACTCTCCCAGATTCAAGGTAACGCAGAATGGCGCCTCCAGCATCTTGTGGCAATGGTAGACGAAATACTTGTCTTGACTTTCCACGAACCAGCAAAGTTGACTTGGTCCAATCGATATCTGATATCAGCAGATTTACAATATCCGACGCTCTGAGACCGAGGCGAGCAAGCAGCAATAAAATGGCGTGATCTCTGATACCCACAGATTTCTTGGTATCGCAGCTCTGGCTCGTCAGAAAAATCTGTGGGCGACTTTGGGCTCTGGGAGATTGCCCAGTGAGTGATATAGCGCTGTAGAAGCCCCGTGGAAGGTCCGAAATCCGTATGCCATTCTGGATGTGAGTTTCGCCTTAGTGTTGAATCCCTCCACGACGCCGCTGGAGAACATGCCTTTGGCGCGGTGCCAGTTCAGCAGAAGCGCTCGATGCTTCCTCAGCATCTTCGCGACGCGCTTCATCGGCTCGAGTCGCGAGCGCATGACCATCGTGCACCAGCTGTCGAGAAACAACCCGGCGTAGTGTGGCGATTTGTATTCCCAGAAGCGCTCGAAGTGCTCTCTTGCCAACCACGATTTCGTGTAAGCGGCTAAGTTTCGACGTATTGCGAGTACGCGGACGCGTGGACGACGATGTTGATCGTCCCCCTGCCGTGAGAATGCAATGTTCTGCCCATCGATTGCCCTCGTCCCCAACGCACATCATGAACGCTGCCGCCGTCTTGTCACCGAGCAGGAGCGCAGCGGTCTGACTCAGCGCGAGTTCTGCGACAGCCGTGGAATTGCCTACTCGACTTTTGCGAGCTGGCGCCGCCGGGTGCTCGACGAGCGTCTGGCTGAGCCTGACGATGACACCTCGGCGTTCGTCACCGTCGAGCTCGCGCCGGAAGTACCGACTTACCGTCCATCGAATACGCTCAGCCTGACGTTGCCGAGCGGTGTGCGGATCGACGGCATCTCTCCCGGCACCGTGGCCACGGCCGCCGCGCTGGTGGCCTCACTATGAAGCACCGAGCACTTCGTCCCGATGTCGCGATCGAGCGACTCTACCTATACCGATACCCCGTCGATTT
>Ga0209185_1002591_pt1 | contig 11969 bp, 10 predicted proteins | sample SidtaG_2_FD_187425 | JGI IMG/M metagenome (GOLD analysis project Ga0209185, IMG submission 187425) | Marine algal microbial communities from Sidmouth, United Kingdom - Sidmouth_Asex2 metaG (SPAdes) (version 2) | ecosystem: Host-associated > Algae > Red algae > Unclassified | place: Sidmouth... | reverse complement strand
TCTGCTGCGCTCGCTGAAAAACTCGATGCACCTGTTGCTTGTAACTACCAGCACAACGATGCTTTCCCTGGTTCGCACCGTTTGGCTGTTGGCCCCTTGGGCTACAACGGTTCAAAAGCGGCAATGGAATTGATTGCTAAAGCTGACGTTGTACTGGCTTTGGGTAACCGCCTCAACCCGTTCTCCACATTGCCAGGTTATGGCATCGACTACTGGCCCAAGAATGCCAAGTTGATCCAAGTTGATATCAATGCTGATCGCATCGGTCTGACCAAGCCTGTCACTGTTGCTATTCAGGGCGACGCCAAGCGTGTAGCTGAGCAATTGCTTGAGCAGTTGGCTGCCAACGCAGGCGATGCGGGTCGTGCCGATCGTAACTCTGCCATCGAAAGCTCACGTGCTCGCTGGAAGCAAGAGCTGGTTTCCATGGAACACGAAGACGACGATCCAGGTACCGATTGGAACGAACGCGCACGTAGCCGTGAGCCAGATAAAATGTCACCACGTCACGCGTGGCAGGCGATCAGCGACATCATGCCTGATGACGTGATCATCTCATCTGACATCGGCAATAACTGTGCTATCGGTAACGCTTACCCAAGCTTCGAAAAAGGCCGTAAGTACCTAGCTCCTGGTTTGTTTGGTCCTTGCGGATACGGATTCCCAGCGATTCTGGGCGCTAAGATTGGCTGCCCTGATACACCGGTTATCGGTTTTGCAGGTGACGGTGCGTTTGGTATCTCCATGAACGAGATGACTGCTTGCGGTCGTGACGACTGGCCTGCCATCACCATGGTGATCTTCCGTAACTACCAGTGGGGTGCTGAGAAGCGCAACACTACTTTGTGGTTTGAAGACAACTTTGTTGGTACTGAGTTGGATACGGGCGTGAGCTATGCAGCGATCGCAGAGGCCTGTGGTGTCAAAGGTGTTCAGGTTCACAACACGAAAGACCTCAGCGCTGCACTACTAAAAGCGGTTGATGAGCAGATGAACAACGGCGTGACTACGTTCATCGAAATTTGTCTGAACCAAGAACTGGGCGAGCCCTTCCGTCGCGACGCGATGAAGAAGCCTGTGTCTGTTGCAGGCATCAATGCTGCGGACATGCGTCCACAACAGGTCAGCTAAAAAGCTCTCTTACCTCCTGCAAAAGTGCTCCCTACAAACGGTAGGGGGCTTGGCTGGTCTCAGTTGCTCCTGAGTTCAGCAGCCTGTAGGTGCACTTGGTGCAATAAAGAGACTATCGCTTTTATCAAGCGTTAAGCTCTTTTTGCTTTGCTCAGCCATCTCGACGGAACAGATCATCTGCTCCGTCTTTTTTTACGAAAAAATTCCTCAACCATCCGGAGTCATGATGTTTAGCCAAGCGTTGATCAAAAATAAGATGGAGCAGTGGAATCTCTTGTTCGCTGGCTTTGCCGTTGCTGCGGTGGTTGCCGTCACAGCTCAGTTTTTATCCGAGCATTACGGCGCGCCGGCGATGTTGATGGCGCTCTTGCTGGGTATCGCCTTTCACTTTTTGGCGGAGGAAGGTAAGTGCGTTGACGGTATTAACTTCACCGCCAAAACCGTTCTGCGCTTTGGCGTTGGGTTGTTGGGTGTGCGTATCAGTGTTGAGTTGATTGTCGGTTTGGGCTGGGATTTGATCGCACTAGTTGTGGCGGGTGTTGCTTTGACCATAGGCGTGGGTTTACTACTGGCTAAGCTGTTTGGGCGGGGTTGGCGTTTTGGCCTGCTCACTGGTGGCTCAGTGGCAATTTGCGGTGCTTCTGCGGCAATGGCTATCGCTGCCGTACTACCCAAAAATGAACACTCCGAACGCAACCTGCTGTTTACAGTTCTGAGTGTGACGGTGATGAGCACGATTGCCATGATCGCTTACCCCATCATTGCCGATGTGCTCGAGCTGGGACCAGCCGCGACGGGCGTATTTCTCGGCGGAACGATTCACGATGTAGCGCAAGTGGTTGGCGCAGGCTTTAGTGTCTCGCAGGAAACAGGCGATACCGCAACGCTGGTTAAGCTTATTCGTGTCAGTATGCTCGCGCCGGTGGTGTTGTTGTTTGCAGTCGTCGTGCGTGCCAAGGGTTTGGATGACAGCACTGCTGGTGGTCGTCCACCTCTGATTCCGAGTTTTGTGGTCGCCTTTTTGGTCCTTGCAGCGCTAAATTCGTTTGGTTGGATTCCCGCCTCTGTTGTGCAGTTTTGCACTGATTTGTCGCGCTGGGCGCTGTTGATTGCTATCGCAGCTGTTGGTATGAAAACCTCGCTGAAAAGCATCTTTGATGTGGGTGGCCAGGCGATAATGCTAATCGTCATTGAAACAGTGTTTATCGCGCTGTTTGTTTTGGCAGGGGTGCATTACCTAGTTTAACAATACAGCGCTCTAGTGTGTTGTTGCTAAGCCTGACCCTCAGTTCTTTCAGAGTGTGTTATGAGGGCATGGCGTAAAACCGGGAGCCGTTTGAACTACAGCGGCTCGATTGCCAACGATACCTCTAGCAAGTGTTTCTCAATAGAGTTTGAGCTGGAGAGTTTGAGTTGGTTAGTATTGCTATAGCCGTGCAGAGCGTCACTGACAAGCGCAGATAATGCGTCTTCAGATCACTAGGCTGCATCGACAACTCAGGGGCTCAGTCTTTTTTCAGCGCTTTCAAAGCTTCAAGGCCTTTTTTGCGTTGGCTGTGGGCGAGCGCCGCTTTTCTTTTGATTTTTCTGCGTTTGGATTCTTCACCTTCGCAGGCTAGGTCTTCCGCGAGCGACTGTTCTTTTTCACGCAGTTGGCGAACCAGTTTTTTCAGCTCTTTCTTTTTGGATTTCAGCTTGCTGCTCTTAGTGTCCAGCAACGCCTGAGTGCTTTGCACCAGATTTTTGAGCTTCATATCTTCGTCATTCCGTCGTTTTCGCAGCTGTTTCGGAATTCAACACCGCTAATTCAATCGAGTCTAAAGCTAGCTCACGTTGGGTAACGCGATAGCTTATAGCCCCTTTAGTAAACAATATTGAGGCCATATCGACGAGCTTTTCAGTGATTGAAAAGGCGTAATGACTGTCATTCATCAGTGAAGTCGCCTGATGTGAGTTGATTTGTTTTTCACGGATTAACAAATCTATGCGTTCGTTCAGGTGATTGTCGCGTTCTTTCATTTCTAGGCGCAAGTTATCAAGCGCAAGAATGTGGGACTCGTCTTCGGGCTGAATCCGCACCAATTCGAGTTCGCGAATGAGATTAGCAAGGTCTAGGCGGAGCTCGTTGTACTCTTTTCGCAAGACCACATTGGCCGATGAAATGTTGATGTTGAGGTTTTTCTGCAGATGTTTTGTGCTCTTGATCGCTTCAACGATGTCACGTCCTGCGCCGCGCAAAGCGAAGAGCTCAGCGTTGATGTCTTGATTCTGTGAAGGCCTTATGCGGCTTATATACTCAATGATCTCACCGTGTAAGCCCTTGATATTGGTGTTGTAGGCTTCGTCGATATCGATGCTGCGACGCGTGTGCGCGCTGTTGATTAGCGGGGCCAAAGGCGCGTCCGAAATAATTTCCTGCACACTTAGTCGAAGCGTCCCAGCCAACACTTCACGAGCGTTGTCGTAGAGGTGGATTAGCTCTTGTTGCACGGCTGCGATAGCAGTGTCCACTAGCTCGATGGTCGATTCGTGCAGGTATAGTGGCTGTGATTGTGAGCGGTTTTTTGCTTTGAGCAAGCGCTGAAGCAGGCGGACCAATTGATTGACAAATGGCAGCATGACCACAATACCGATGGTGTTGAAAATACTGTGGAATACCGCCAGCTTCAGTGTGTAGTTGTCTAGCGCGATGCCCACAAAGCCGCAGACTGTATCAACAAGCTCCGTGAGCTGGAATAAAAATGCAATGGTGATGGCGGCGGTAACCAGGTTGAAGATCAGGTGAGCTGCGGCGAGCCTGCGGCCGTCGACGTTGGCACCCAATGCACCGATGATGGCGGTGACTGTGGTTCCGAGATTTGCTCCAATCGCCAGCGCGAGAGCATTCTCGTAGGAGATCTGTTGTGCCGCGAGTGCTGTGATGATCAGTACTAGAGTGGCGTGGCTCGATTGCATAACAACTGTGGCCGCCATGCCAATCAGAGTAAAAACCAGCAAGCCTTTGTAACCGTCGATCGCATAGGCGGTGAGGTCTATGCTGTCTTTAAAGGCTTCGAAACCTTCTTTCATGTAGTGAATACCAAGAAACAGAAAGCCAAGGCCGGTCAACACATAGCCAATGCCCTTGAGCTGTCGGGAGCTTTGGAAAATAAAGATAACGCCAAAGACAATCATGGGCATTGCGTATGCCGAGATTTTAACCTTCATGCCAAACGCCGCGACTAGCCACGCGCCAGTTGTTGTGCCGAGGTTTGCGCCAAAAATAATGCCGATGCCAGAGGCTAGGGTGATCAAACCTGCAGACAGGAAGGAAATGGTTATCACGGAGACCAAAGAGCTGGACTGCATAATGGTGGTGGAAATGACGCCAAAGCTGACGCTCTTCCAGCGTTTGTCTGTGGTTTTGTGCAGAAGCTTCTCCAGCAGTCCGCCGGTAAATGCTTTAAATCCTTCTTCGAGGCTGAGCATGCCAAACAGAAATATCGCTACGCCGGCCGCAATTTCCTTGAAGTCAGGACTGCGCCAAAAGCTGTAGCTCAAAAGCAACAAAACTACGGGTAGTATTATTCTGTTCAACTTGCGGTCTCGTTTGCATGGAGTAGGTGGCTTTGTCTTTGCAGCCCGAAAGCTACTTTTACTCACCGAATCAGACAAGTGTAAGAATATTTTCCTGATAGAACGAGGTTTTCTTTTCAAACGGTATACAGAGTGTTTGCGAGCAACTGCTAGCAAGGATCACAACACGAGGGTTGCAGTGGCAACTCAGCGCTACGCTAAACAGTGGAAGTGGCTGCGTTGTGGAAATGGATGTTGTTGTGTTTGCTCGATGAACTTCTCTGCCAATCGCACTGACTAACTCAGATCTGTTGTACCAGGTCATCAGACATGCGCAGCAACACAAAGCTGTATAATTCGCTTGCAGGTTTTCGAAAAACTCGAGGAGAGATCTTGATCAACTTAAAACGGCTGCGACTTGTCGCGCTCATCGAAGGCACGACGTTACTGTTGCTTCTTTTTGTTGCAGTACCGCTGAAGTACAAAATGGGCTTACCTGAGATAGTTTCGGTGATGGGGCCGGTACACGGCTTTGCCTTCGTGGCCTATGTTGCGGCCTTGATCGCTGCTTTGGGTACAGGGATCATCTCGAGCGTTAAGTTGATTTTAGGCACAGTGGCAGCCTTTATACCTTTTGGTAGTTTTGTCTTTGAACGATTCATGCTGAAAGAGACGCAGAGCTAAGCGATCTAGTGGCAGTATTGCTGCTAGTGCGAGTCGCGTGCAGGCCAAGCTAGTGAGCTTGATGCTGCCTGTTGATGCGGTTCAAGCACAAGGTGCAAGCGTTACTGGCCTCGTTCTTATATAAGTGCAAACAGAGCTTTTGCCGCATCTTGTTGCTGCCCCAGCTCGGTTAAACGCGCAAAAAACAAATAGCGAGCAGGTACGCAATGGCTGTTTGGCAGCTTCTGAAGCAGGCCGGAGTCGAGATATGTTTGCACCATCGCACTGCGAGCTAGGGCTATGCCTAGGCCTTCAGCGCAGAGCTGGTACGCAGTCATTGAATTATCGGTGCGCAATATTTTGTGTTGTTGCTCTTGTCGTTGAACGCTCCACTGACAGACCGTGTCGGCCTGGGTAGCTTCGCGCTGCTGCAATAACCACCACTGCCAGTCATCGCCGTAGCCTGCTACTTGAATCAGTGGCAACGCGTTCAGTTGCTCTTGTGTGAGATGGGTGGCTGTAACCGGGAACTGTTGATCGTCTTCCTCCAATAACTTAAGTGTTTCGCCGGTCTGCAGCGACGCTCGTAGCGCGTAGCCTATTTCAAGGTGGGCGTTTGCACTCGGCCGTTCTGGCTGCCAAATGCCGTTGTTGATGTCGACTGTAATATCCGGCCACTGAACTGAGAGCGCGGCTAAGCGCCTAGGTAGTAGCAAGGTGCTGTAACTGATGTTGCTGCGAATTCGCAAGCGATTAGGGTCGGCGCGCGTTGTGAACTGCTGCGTCACCCCTTCAAGATCATCCAGCAGCGGAGCGCATTCCGCGTAAAAACGCTTGCCTTGCTCTGTGAGCTGCAAACCGTGTGCTTCGCGGATAAATAATTGCACCCCCAACGTCGCTTCCAGCGATTTGATGTGCTTGCTGACAGCCGCTTGCGTGAGCAACAGCTCTTGCGCCGCTCGTGTAAAGCTCAGCAGCCGTGCCGATTCAGTAAAACTGCGCAGCCAATTTAGCGGTGTTTTTTGCATGGGTATTACGCAGCTCTAGAAGGATATAAGAATGATAAATCACAACTGCAGTGTTGTTGTTATAAAAGAGACATGTAGCGATAGCAGCCACAAGGCACAACTGTGAGTTCTTGCCAAAGCAAGCAACTAGGCACCTACTGCGCTTCTTGTTGAGAGACTAAAGGGTCAGATATTTGTGATAAAAACTCAGCAGTTTTGGGTTTTTGTCGATAGTGTTTTGCGCCGAATTGAGCTGAAAAAATTAGTTTGATCGCCGCTCGAAAAACACTTGCATCACCGAGAAAACGGCGTATATAGACGTTTAAATTACACAGATAAAGCTGTGTTGATATCTACCCCTTGGATGCCTACCCATGCACAAAACGCTGATCGTTTCCGATGAGCTGTCAGATCTTGAAAGCCCTGATCTCCAGGCTATTAGTTTTGAACGCTACCTGCAGGATTACCCCAAAAAGGGCGAGCCCAATACCCGTGTTATTAACCTGTGTGATGTTTCGATCTACTTGAGTCAAGGGTATTACTGTTCACTCTTGGCCGAAGCGCGCCAGCATCAGGTCTTGCCGTCGGTCAAGGTGATCAACTCCTTGCGGTCAAAAAAAGACAGCTTGCCAGTGCAAATAGACGTCAGTGAGTATCTGCAATCAAACGACGACACAACTGCACTTTTTGGCACCGCTATATATTTGTATTTTGGCAACGCCGCGGACACGCATTTACAGCGATTGGCCAACCGCGTGTTTCGTAAATTCCCTGCACCCATTTTAAAGGTGCATTTGGTGCCGGTAAGCGGACGTGTGCTCGCGCAGGTCGAGAGAGTTTCTGTGCCTGATTTGGCTGCAGATGAAAAAGTGCGCTTCCATGAGCAGTTGCGACGCTTTACTCAAACCATCTGGAAAACCAAATCAGAGGACAAAAAATACCGTTGGGAAATGGCGGTACTGGTTGACCCTAAAGAGGCCAATGCGCCTAGCGATGGTCAAGCATTGGAGCAGTTTGTTAAAGCTGCGCGTAAATTATCGATCAACGCGCAGTTGTTAAGCCGTGAGCAGATCACCAACATCGAGCACTTTGACGCGTTGTTTATCCGCGAGACAACTGCCATTGATCATCACACCTACGAGCTTGCGGTGCAGGCCGAGGAGGCGGGGCTGGTGGTGATTGACGATTCGCAGTCAATTTTGCGCTGTTGCAATAAAGCCTTTTTGCACGATGCGTTTAGCTACCAAAATGTGCCCACACCAAAAACGCATATTTTGCATAGTTTCACTGACGATAACTTACAAGAGCTCGAGCGAGAATTTGCTTTCCCGATGGTGTTAAAAATGCCCGAAGGCTCATTTAGTCGCGGTGTATACAAAGTTAAGACGGCAGAGGAATTGAAACAACGTTTGACAGAGTTGTTCCAGTTCACAGCGCTTGTATTGGTGCAAGAATACATGTTCACCGATTACGATTGGCGCATTGGCATACTCAATGGTCGACCTCTGTACGCCAGTCGTTATCAGATGGCGCGCAATCATTGGCAAATTTACAACCATGGAGCTAAGCGTCATGTCTCGGGTGGCTTTGATACTTTGCCTACTTTTGAGGTGCCCAAAGCGGTGTTGGATGCTGCCATGCGTGCTGCAAAAATAGTTGGCACGGGTTTGTATGGTGTAGACGTTAAAGAGAAAGACGGCAAACCCTATGTGCTGGAAGTCAATGACAACCCAAGTCTCGACTACAAAGTTGAAGATGCCTACTTGGGTAAAGATCTGTATTTGCAAATCATGGGTGAATTTCAACAACGACTCGAAGCGCGTGGGCGTCAGTGAACACACGTTCTGTTCTGCCATTTGAAGCCGCAACAGCTGAGCACCTCGATGCACTTGTAGCGCTTGAAAAGCGTTGTTTCAGCGGTGATCAACTTTCACGTCGTAGTTTTAGCCGATGGATCAAACAGAGCGCTAGCATTATCCGAGTGTTAGTTTTGGATGATCAGCTGGTGGCCTACGGTGTGGTGTTGCACAGTCGCGGTACCAAGCTGGCACGTCTGTATTCGCTAGCGGTGTCACCTGATTTTCAAAAACGCGGCATTGCGGCGCAACTGATTGCGCACTTAGAAGCACAGGCGCGTGCACATCAACACTTGTTTATGCGTCTAGAGGTGGCGCGAAGTAACAAAGCGGCACACGAGCTGTATTTAAAGCTAGGTTACAAACCATTTGGCACATACGTCGACTATTACGAAGATCACGACGATGCTATTCGTATGCAAAAGACTATTTACAAAGCTGACGATACGCAGATGGCGCGTTCGCTACTTTGGTATCAGCAGACCACGGAGTTTACTTGTGGTCCGGCATCTTTGATGATGGCGATGCATCATGAGCGGCCGGTTTCGGTGCCTGCTCAAGAAACCGAGATCGATATATGGCGAGAGGCAAACACCGTGTTTATGACCTCAGGGCACGGGGGCACCCATCCCTTTGGCTTGGCCGTGTCCGCTGTGAAACGTGATTACGCCGCGCAGGTGTTGCTCAATAGTCGCGAAGTATTGTTTATAGATGGTGTGCGTTCAGAACACAAAAAGAACATCATGACAGTCGTGCATCTGCGTTTTTTACGGCAGGCCAATGAGCTGGGGGTTGTGATTGAGTACCAAGATCCCAGCATCGCATGGATGCAAAAAGTCATGGCTGATGGGTACACGGTGTTGGTATTAATCAGTACCTATCGCATGGACAAAAAGAAGGCGCCGCACTGGGTGGCCGTAACGCACATCGACGCGCGCTGTGTCTTTGTGCACGATCCAGATGTCTCTGATGATCAAGAGCCGTTGGATTGTCAGCATGTGCCAATTGCACTCGAAGACTTCGATAAGATGGCCGGCTTTGGTAAACGTAAACTCAAAACCGCGATTGCGATAAAGCCCAAGTAAGTGATTTTTTTGGCACTGCAATCGGCTAAAAAACATCGCTTGAGCAATCGCTAGCGCGTCTTAGACGGTGGAGGGCCAGGCAGCACAAAAACATCGCTTTTTAACTCGCTAAGCACATAAAAAAAACAGGGTCTCAGACATGTTCTAATTCGTTTGCATCACAGCCTGAAAAGCTCAAAACTCGCGGCACTATTATTCTACTCCCAGATATTCTACTGCCAGAGTTTGCCGCCATGAATGCACCGCTCATTACTCGTTCTCGTCGCCTGCGCGAGACACCCTTCACCTCGCGCATACTGGAAGGCGGTGCCCAGTCCTTCACCGTCTACAACCACATGTTGCTGGCCAGCTACTTTCGTGGTCTCGAAGAAGACTACTGGCACCTGGTTCAGCACGTGCAAGTGTGGGATGTCTCGGTGGAGCGTCAGGTGCAAATCAAAGGACCTGATGCCTACGAACTGGTGCAGTGGATGACGCCACGTGATTTGTCAAAAGCCCAAGACGATCAGTGTTTTTATGCGCCTCTGTGTGATGAGCAAGGCAAGATCATCAACGACCCTATCGCGATTCACGTCAGTGAGGATACTTGGTGGCTCAGTATTGCCGACTCTGATGTGATGCTTTGGGCCAAAGGCCTAGCTACCGGCCGAGGCTTGGATGTCGAGATATGTGAACCCGATGTTTGGCCCGTGGCAGTACAGGGGCCAAAAGCCGAAGACCTGATGGCGCGCGTGTTTGGCAACGAAGTGCGAGATATTCGATTTTTTCGCTACCGTCGCATGGCCTATCAAGGGCACGAGTTTATCGTCGCTCGCTCGGGCTGGTCGCACCAAGGTGGCTTTGAAATCTATGTGGATGACGCCAAGCTTGGCCAAGCATTGTGGGACGAGCTATTCGCGGTGGGTGAAGACCTACATGTGGGCCACGGCTGCCCCAATAACATCGAGCGCATGGAGGCGGGGTTGTTATCGTTTGGCAGCGACATGATGTTCAGCATGACACCGCTGCAGTGCGGCTTGGACAAATACTGCCATCTTGACCGCAATTTGCCGAGCATGAGCGTGGCCGCTCTGGCTAAGCAAAAAGAAGAGGGTGTGCCTTCGCGGTTGATGGGTGTGGTGGTACGGGAGTTACCGACATACTGCAATGAGATCGTTTTGACCATCGACGGGTTCGACTGCGGGGACATCACGTCGTTAAGCTTTTCGGCGCGCTTTGACGCCTGGTTAGCGTTTGCCTTGTTCGACAGCGCGCATATCGAGGCTATCGTCAGTGGAGCATCCAACCTAAGCGTTCATACCGACTATGGTGCGTTCGAGGCAATACTCTGTGAACTGCCGTTTGAATTGCACACACTATCGCTGAAAAATCGCTGAGCACTCATACCGTGCGCTGATCTTTCGCCCGTTGCATGCGTGCTTTTTAGTCTTCGGGTGATGTGCTGTGAACGCGCATGGTGTGTTCCCGCCACGCGATCACGACGCCGACTACCAAAATAAGCACGATGCCAAAAACGGCAGACGGTGCCGGTTCTTCTGCGAAAAAAACGTATCCGCCAGCGATTGCGATAGGGAGGTAAAGGTATTCGAGCGGGCCAACAATACTTGCAGGTGCATTTTGGTATGCAGCAGCCAGTGCAAAGTGCGTGAGGATACTGAAGGCGGCAATAACAATGAAGATAAACCAAATGAACAAGCTGGGTGGTTGGTATGCAGAGTTGTAAAACTGATCGCCTTGTAATTCCGGTGCAAAACCAAGTGCGGCAACGCCGACAAAACCGATAACCATAAAACACAGCGCCGACCAAAACGAGATTGCCAATGAGTTTTCGCTCTTGCAGTATTTACGGGTGTAAACCTGTGTGAGCGCATAAAAAAATGCACCTGTCACAGGCAACAACAACGTGGCATCGGCATCCGCTGAGTCGGGGCGCAGAATAAGGCACACGCCAATGAAACCGACAATCACGCTGCCAATGCGCCAAATCCCTACGTGCTCGCGCAGCATGTACCAAGCTAAAAACACAGTAAAAAAGGGCGCACTGAAAAACCCACCGGCCACCACGGCCATAGGCATCACAGCCAGTCCAGAGAAGAACATCAAGTAGCTCATTGCCATCAGCGAGCTGCGTGTAATCAGGTGGCGCCGGCTCAACGCTTGGATTTGAACCAGTTGATGGCTGATAGTCAAAATAGGCAGCAATATCAGCAGTGCAATCGTTGATCGAAGCCAGAGCATTTGCCACAGCGACACCAAGTTGGTGATGTTCTTCGTGATGAGATCACCAGCGGCGACACTTACGACGCCGGTGATGGCCATCAGCAAGGCATAAAACGTTCGATCGGGCGATTGCATGGTGAACTCGGTATAGGCCAGTACGGTTACTTTAAAGTAGCAGAAGTGATGGTTATAGCGTTTGTCCGGCAGAACTGGTGTTAGAACGACCAGAAGTGGCTCTGTCTTTTACGCTACATTAATCAGATAGGATCTGAGATTGGCTACCGAGGTATAAAGCTATGCATTCTGATGCTCTCACACCCGCAGCTTATGTTGATGCTTTGCCGACCGAACGCAAAGCTCCCATGAAAAAGCTGCGTGCTGTCATTCGTAAAAACTTACCTCAAGGTTTTAAGGAGCAAATGAGCTACGGCATGCTGGGCTATGTTGTGCCT
>Ga0209185_1002587_pt1 | contig 11988 bp, 2 predicted proteins | sample SidtaG_2_FD_187425 | JGI IMG/M metagenome (GOLD analysis project Ga0209185, IMG submission 187425) | Marine algal microbial communities from Sidmouth, United Kingdom - Sidmouth_Asex2 metaG (SPAdes) (version 2) | ecosystem: Host-associated > Algae > Red algae > Unclassified | place: Sidmouth... | reverse complement strand
GAATTTTATACAGCTACCTATGCACCATCAAATTACCCTGAACCAAGTCCTGCTACAGGAAACTATGTTAGTTGCTGGATTGCCAATTATGCGACAGGTGGAACAGGATATAGAGAAGGTTTTAAATCTGAATTAGCTGCCCCTATTGCCAAAAATTCAGGTATTTATGACCTTTCTTTTGATATCGCTTGTTTGAATAGCAATGGCTGGGGTACACCTGAAGTTGCTGTATATGGTATTTACAATCCAACAGGAACTCCTGGCGCTACGCCTACTGGTGCTTACACTCCATCAAACATCAATTTGTATGGAGCAACAAATACAATACTCTTAGGAACCATAACGGCTGGAAATTCTTGTTCTCATATAAAAACAAATCACACGATTAACTTTAATGCTTCCAATACAAACTTCCCAACAAATGGAATTACACATTTCTTTGTGACGCACAGCGACAATCAATCTATTAGTGGTGCTCGCTACATGGCTTTTGATAACTTTTGTATTCAAGACGTGACTCCGCTTTGTCCAGAAATTTTACAGACTGCTGTAGTTTGTGAACGTAATGCTTCTTATCTACCCACTGGAAATCACATATTCTCTGTATATGTTAACAATCCTGGTACAATGAATTTTTCCGTTTCTTGCGGGACTATTTCTCCTACAACAATTACGGGTGCAGGTGCACATACCTTTACTATAACAGGAGCAACAGCTTGTACTTTTCCTTTTGTCGAATATCAAGCAGTGAATAACCAAGGAAATATTTGTAATACAAATACGATTCTATTAAACTTACCTAATTGTCAACCTCCTTGTCCTGAAATTGCATCTAACACGACAATTAGTTGTGAACAAGGAACAGATAATCAACCAACAGGTAACCACACAATTACAGTCTCTATCAATAATCCTGGAAATATGTACTTTTCGGCTCCTTGTGGAACGGTTTCCCCTTCTGTTGTATATGGTGCTGGAACCTATGATCTCAACATAACGGGAACAGGAACTTGTAACAGTCCTTTTATTTTAGAATATCAAGCCGTAGATTATACAGGAACAATTTGCAACACAGATACCCTTGAGTTTATCTTACCTAATTGCCAACCTCCTGGCTTCTGTCCTAATGGATTTACTAGTAATGGAGATTTATCACAAGGAACGGCGGCTAGTAGTGGTGATCAAAATATTGATGCTGCTGTTGATTTTTCCAGAATCTGGTCTACGGGTAGTTTTGCAGAATTTTATACAGCTACCTACGCACCATCAAATTACCCTAAACCAAGTCCCGCCACAGGGAACTATGTTAGTTGTTGGATAGCAAATTATGCAACAGGCGGAACAGGGTATAGAGAAGGATTTAAATCTAAATTAGCAACACCTATTGCTAAAAACTCAGGTGTCTATGATATTTCTTTTGATATTGCTTGCCTAAATAGTAATGGATGGGGAACACCCGAAGTTGCTGTATATGGTGTTTACAATCCAACAGAAACTCCTGGTGCTACGCCTACTGGTGCTTACACTCCATCAAACATCGATTTATATGGAGCATCAAATACCGTATTATTAGGAACTATCACAGCAGGAAGTTCTTGTTCCAATGTAAAAACAAATCACACGATTAGTTTTAATGCTTTTAATACAGACTTTCCAACAAATGGAATTACACATTTCTTTGTAACACACAGCGATAACCAATCTATTAGTGGTGCTCGTTATATGGCTTTTGATAACTTTTGTATTCAAGCAAGCACTTTCGTTCCTTGCCCTGAAATATCAACTATTTCAGTTGATTGTGAAGAAACTAGAACTAATAACCTAACAGGAAATCATACCGTTACAATCACAACAACACATCCAGGAACAATTAACTTTAATCCTACCTGTGGCACTGTTTCCCCAAGTTCAATTACAAGCCCTGGTACTTATACCCTTTCTTTGGTAGGTGCAAACACCTGTGGGAATCTATTCGTATTAAATTATGAATCTATTGATCCTACAGGAGTTGTTTGTAATAACAATGGACTTCTCTTAAACCTACCTAATTGTCAACCTCCTTGTCCTGAAATTATTGAAACAGAAGCAACTTGCATCAATGATATCAATGGTGATGGGATTCGAGATTATCAAGTTCAATTATTAGTCAGTACTGCTGGGACGATTAACTTATCTACTAGTTGTGGTACAGTATCTCCGTCCACTTTATCGAATGTAAGTAGTGGCACCTACACCGTTACCATTACATCTAATCGTAGTTGTCCTTCTTTTATTTTGGACTATCAGTCTTCCGATATTAATGGCAATATTTGTATAACTAGTAATGTCCAAATTCAACTCCCTCGTTGTTTAATACTTGACTTGTGTCTTTGCGATAAATCATTAGTTACTAATGCTGAGGCAGGATTTAGTCAACTGTTGGGCTGTCCTGATGATATTTTCACACCAAATAGCTTAGATCCTTGTGATGAAGTATTTTGGGCGATTGACCAGAATCTAGTAGCCAATACTCATGGAAACACTCCTTTTGTTACCCCACATTTATATGGTCTTCATGAAGTATGTATGATTGTTCAACGCATACAACCTGATGGTGAGGTTTGCCAACACAAAAAATGTGCTTTAGTAAGATCTCCTATAGAATGCCCTCGTGATGGAGGTATTGGCATTGGTTTTAGTCGAATCAATGTAAATCCAAATCCTGCAACCGATATTCTTGATGTTACTTGGAGTACAGAGAATACTCCTAATCAACTATCTATTAGTATTTTTAATACTAATGGTATTCAAGTACAAAGAATAGATCAAGTTAATGGGCATGAAGGGAAGTTACAATTTAATGTTCAAGAATTAGTTAGTGGCTTGTATTTCATAAAAATAGAAGGAGAAAACTATAGGCCTAATCCTATTAAGTTTATCAAAATAAATTAAAATATTGAACTACTTCTATTAGTGGTTTATTGATTCTTAATAACAATTAAAATATTGAACACTGTAACATATCCTTTAATGTTACAGTGTTTTTTTGTTCTCATCTGAACTTTATTAAAAAACTTTGGGTTACTGTTGATGTGCCTATTTCTTAGGACAAATTATTTTTAATCTATTCAATTTTTTATCGTGTAATTTTCAACTTTAGATAACAACCTTCTCTTTTTTTTGATGCTGTCCTAAAAGCTTTCTTTTAGAAAAGGCGCAACCTTTCTCTACAATGACTTCTTCAAAGCGTTGATAGTTAGAAGCTGGTGCAGCTCCACTTATCTAAATTTACACGTAATGAAAACTCCAAAACAAAAACTAAAACCAAGTTGGGAGGTACACGATCGTATTCTCTGGGATCCTAAATTGAATCCCCTAACTTTCTATGTTGGCTATGAAGATCGAATGATTAAAGATGCCTTTGGTGAGAAACCATTGATTGATTGGGCGAGCAATGACATACCTTGGAATCGGGTTCAATACATTCGCTGTGCTAATACAATTGTTTGGGATAGAGCAAAACGAATGGACCTATTTGAAACCAATCAATTACCTTCTGAAGCATTTGCTATTGAAACACAAATGATTCAACCCTCGGTTCTGATAGATGGAATTACGATTGCTCCTAGACCAACTTTCGTTGTTACTACTCAAGAAAGAAATATCATTTCGACTACTGAAAACTGTCTTGTCAAATCTCTGAAACTGGCTAGTTTTAATTTACTAACCGATAAGTATCATTCTGAATTTGTTCAAAGTGATTTAAGGCATACTGTCATTGTTCAATATTTGCTGCAAGTCGATGCTGATATTATTGTACTACAGGAAGTCGATGCACCAATATTAGAATTATTATTAAAAGCCAATTGGAAACAGCCCATCTACAGTTCGGACATCAAACGAAAAACAGGTACTTATTATCAAGAGTTAGTTATCCTGTCTAAGTATCCTTTTTCATGGATGGAATTTCAATATTCTACTCAAAAAAAATTCCCTATTGCTAGTTGGCAAATAAATGGTCAATCCTTTCACCTGGCCAATATACATTTGTCTAGTAATCGTTCAGCGGATGCTTTGACTATTCGGCAAGAACAACTGAATATTCTTTTGAAATATTTGAAGCGTCTAGAAGGAACTGTTCTAATTGGAGGCGACTTTAATTCTAGAGAAAGTGAAGGTTTGGACTTACTAAAAGAGCAGCAGTTTACAGATTGCTGGTCAACTGTTAATCCAGATGATAAAGGGTATACTTTTGAACCAGGCAACAATCCTTTGGCTAAGCAATCGACCTTAACAGGTCTTCCAGCACGTTTTGATCGTTTTTATATTCGTTTTAAGGAAAATAGGATTTGGGAAATAGTAGGCGCTTCTATTTTTGCTAATAAAAGTTTGGAAGGACAGGCAGCTCTTTTTCCTTCAGATCATTATGGATTGACAATTAGCATTGCACCTAAAAAAGCTACTTCAGAGCCTCTCTTATCGGCAAGTTCTTGGAGTTCTATTTTAGCAACTTATCATAGTGCTATTGTTATTATCCCAGATGATAATACTTGTAAGAACATCCAAACCATCCGTCAGCAGTTTGATAGAAAATATGATCGCTGGATGCCACATATCACTTTATTGTATGGCTTTTTGCCTGACCGCTACTTTGAACAAGCTGCTCATGAATTAAGCACTGCCTTAAAAGGGTTCCCTACTTTTGACTTAGATTTAAAACAATATAAATTCTTTGCTCAAAAAGCGGAAACAACTGCTTGGCTAGAACCAAATGAAGCAGAGCAAAAGGGCAGTTTAAAAAAGTTGCAAAAATTACTGCAAGATCTATTTAGTATGAAAAATAGAGGTAGAGTATCTCAAAAAGATTTTATACCTCATCTAAGTGTTGGTCAATTTAGGTCAGAAGTCCAAGCATTAGAATCCTTGCCTTCATGGCAATCCACTAGTTTTAAAGTTCGCAGAATTGCCTTTATTAGTCGTTATCACAAAGAAGCATTCAAAGTTAGATATACTATTGATTTAGAAACTGGTAAGATTGAAAAAAATAATCTTTCTAAAGAAATCGAACAAAATTTAATTGCATTATTAAAAACAAAACAAGCGATTATTTCATTTCCAGAGCGACAAATCAGGTCAATTGTACTAGAGATAATTCAAGCTACTTGCAACTCCATATTAGGTCAAGAGTACCAATTACATACTATGGGTTCTACTCGCATAGGAACGAATACAACTACAAGTGATTTAGATGTTCTAGCTGCTATTCCAAAGGAATTGGATAGTTTATTTTTCTTAGAAGCAGTGCAAACTCAATTAGAGGGTTGGTATGAATCTGCTCGCTTAGTACGAGAAGCACAAGTTCCTATTCTCAAATTAAAAATGGATGGAATTTTTGTTGATTTACTCTGTATTGAATATCCAACTTCTTTTATTTCAATGGATACTCTATCAGAAAAACATAGACGTTATTTCAGTCCACAAAATTGGCAAGCTGTCACAGGCATCTTAGAAGCAGAATCTATATTAAAGCATATTCAAGAACAAATTTCTCTAGATACTTTCCAATGGTTTGTAAAAGCCATCAAAATATGGGCTACTACTAGAGCAATTAAAGGAAATGCTTTTGGATTTTTGGGTACTTATTCTTGGACCGTTTTGGCCGCTTGGGTATTGAATCAAATTCCAGAACAAGAGGATGTAGAAGATGTAAGCGTTTTGATGGTTTACTTTTTTGAAACTTTAAATCAGCACAACTGGGCAAGACCTATTTCCATTGTCAAAGAGCATAATTATAAAATCAGAGAGAAGCAAGATCGAATGCCTATTATAACAAGCATCAAACCTTATTATAACAGTGCTCGAAATATAACTCGTTCTACTGCAAGAGTTCTCCAAGAAGAATTTCAGCGTGGACATTCTATTTTGAAACATATAAAGAAAGGAAAAAAATCATGGGTAAATTTATTCGAAGTAGTCTCACCCAATGCTACATCCAATCTAAAGTTAGTCATTCGAGCTAATGATTCACTAGATTTACAGGAAGCTTGTGGCTGGATAGAAGGACATATTGTAAGTCTGATTATTGCTTTAGAGCAAATAGATGGCTTAGTTGTTCGCCCCTACCCTAGTGTAATTATTGAAGAAAAAATCGCTACGATTTATTTCGACTTGTCTCCTATTATTGATCAGCAAGTAACTGCGCTTATTCAGGTCCATTTAAATGACTTTAAGCGATCTTTTCGTTTTGATAATAAGGTACAGGAATTGGGATGTTATTATACAGAATAGAAAAACTATTTGAAGATACCTTACAAAGAACAAAAAAGGAGCTACTCAATTAAGAGCAGCTCCTTCATTTATTTTTAAGAGAAAAAATTTATTCTCCAATAATCACTTCTTCTTCTTCTGCAGCAGCTTCTTCCGCTCTACGTTTTGCTTCAATAGCTTCCATTTTTTCCATATCCGCAACAATCAGATCATCAAAGTGTCTTAGACCTGTACCCGCTGGAATTTTCTTACCAACAATTACATTTTCTTTTAGACCTTGTAAGTAATCAGCAGCAGCAGAAATAGATGCTGTACTCAATACTTTTGTTGTCTCTTGGAACGATGCCGCTGAAATCCAACTCTTCGTACCCAAAGAAGATTTTGTAATTCCTTGTAACAATGGCTTAGCCGTTGCAGGAATTGCTTGACGAGCTTGTAAAACTTTACGGTCGTTACGTTTTAAGTACGCTTTTTCCTCTTGGAATTGGCGCTCAGAAATCAACATTCCCGCAATAATTTTAGTAGATCCTCCAGCCTCTTCAACAATCAATTTGTCGTAGATATCTTCGTTCTCTTCCAAGAAATCGCTTTTTAATACCGCTTCTTTTTCTAAGAATTTAGTATCACCAGCATCCAAGATTTGAACTTTACGCATCATTTGACGAACGATTACTTCAATATGCTTATCGTTAATAGTAATACCCTGTGCACGATAAACCTCTTGAACTCCATTCACTAAGTACTGTTGTACGGCAAATGGTCCTTCTATAGACAAGATATCATGTGGTGCAATATTACCATTAGACAACGGCATACCTGCACGAACAAAATCACCTTCTTGAACTAAGATATGACGAGAAAGTCCGATCAAATACTTACGTTTTTGACCATCTCTAGCTGTAACGATACATTCACGATTACCACGCTTGATACGACCAAAACTAACTACACCGTCAATCTCAGTAGCAACAGCAGGTGTAGAAGGTTTACGAGCTTCAAACAATTCAGTTACACGTGGTAAACCACCCGTAATATCCTGAATTTTACCCATTACACGAGGAATCTTAACAATAGACTGTCCTTTTACTACTTTTTGATTATCACTAACATCAATAAATGCACCTACAGGTACGTTGTATGAACGAAGTGTTTCACCAGTACCATCTACAATCATGATGGAAGGAACTTGTTTTTTATTCTTAGATTCAATCACAACAAATTGCTCATGACCTGTTTGCTCATCACGCTCTACACGATATGTTTTACCTTCAACAATGTTTTCAAATTCAATAGAACCATCAAACTCGGTAATAATCGCTGCGTTATATGGATCCCAATCACAAATCTTATCTCCTTTGACAACCATAGTGCCATCTTCAACATAAAGAGCAGCACCATACATGATGTAATTAGAAGATAAAACACGGTTGGTTTTAGTATCAATAATACGCATTTCACCAGAACGAGAGATAACGATCGGCACTTCCGTCCCTTTGTCTTCGTCCTTGTAAACTACCGTTCTTACACCATCAAATTCCAATCGTCCTTCAAATTTAGATATTAAACTTGATTCTTCAACGGTATAAGATGCCGTACCCCCAACGTGGAACGTACGAAGTGTCAACTGTGTACCTGGCTCACCAATAGACTGAGCAGCAATGATACCTACAGCATCTCCACGCTCTGCTAAACGACCTGTTGCCAAGTTTTTACCATAACATTTTAGACAAACACCACGTTTTGCTTCACAAGTTAATACAGAACGGACAATGACCATTTCTATATCCGATTCATCAATCAACAAAGCAGCTTCAGCAGAAATAGCTTCGTCTGTAGAAGCCAATAATTCACCTGTTTCTGGATGATGAATATTATGTAGAGGATAACGACCTTCAATTCGGTCACTTAAAGATTGAATAATTTTATCATTCTCAACCAAAGCTGTACGTTCAATTCCTCTTAAAGTTGGACAACTCTCAATATTAATTACTACATCTTGAGAAACATCTACCAAACGACGAGTCAAATATCCAGCATCTGCTGTTTTCAAAGCCGTATCCGCCAAACCTTTACGAGCACCATGCGTAGAGATAAAGTACTCTAATACCGATAGTCCCTGTACAAAGTTCGCTAATACTGGATTCTCAATAATTGCTCCACCAGTATCACCAGATTTTCTAGGTTTTGCCATCAATCCACGCAATCCACACAACTGCTTAATTTGCTGCTTAGATCCACGCGCACCAGAATCCAACATCATATATACTGAGTTAAATCCTTGTTTGTGTGATGCCATTTCATCCATCAAAACATTGGTAATCTCGTTATCCGCCTGCGTCCACTCATCAATAATTTGGTTATAACGCTCATTATTAGTAATAAGTCCCATGTTATAATTGTTCCAAATATCTTCAATCTCTTCATGCGCAGTTTCCAATCGTTTTGCACGAACTGATGGAGTAATCAAATCCGGAAGGTTGAAAGACAAACCACCACGATAAGCCCAATAGAAACCCATATCCTTAATATCATCCAAGAAAACAGCTGTTGTACTAGTATTAGTACGTTTCAGGATGTTTGAGATAACTTTTTTCAAGTTTCTTTTTGATAACTCTTGATTGATATAAGGTACCGTTTCAGGTACTTTCTCATTAAAGATGACACGTCCTACGGTAGTTTCAATACGCTTTCCGTAAGACAAGTTACCTTCTTCATCTTCTGTTCTAGCACGAACTTTTATAATTGCATGTAAATCAACGTTTCCTTCGTTGTATGCAATAATTACTTCTTCTGCAGAATAGAATGCACGACCTTCACCTTTTACTTTTACTTCCTCTGTGCTACGTTTCTCTTTGGTTAGGTAATAAAGACCTAAAACCATATCCTGAGAAGGTAGTGTAATTGGCGTACCATTTTGAGGATTCAACATATTGTGTGCAGAAAGCATCAACATTTGAGCTTCTAAAATTGCTTGGTTACCCAATGGTACATGAACCGCCATCTGGTCACCATCAAAATCCGCATTAAATGCAGAACACACTAAAGGATGTAACTGAATTGCTTTACCTTCAATCAATGTCGGCTGAAAAGCTTGAATTGACAAACGGTGAAGCGTAGGAGCACGGTTAAGCATAACAGGGTGTCCCTTCAATACATTCTCCAAAATATCCCAAATAATTGGGTCTTTTCTATCAACTAATTTCTTAGCTGACTTTACAGTCTTAACAATACCACGTTCAATCAACTTACGGATAACAAACGGCTTGAATAACTCTGCTGCCATTCCTTTCGGAATACCACATTCGTGTAATTTCAAGGTAGGTCCTACCACAATTACCGAACGTCCAGAATAATCCACACGTTTACCCAATAAGTTTTGACGGAAACGACCTTGCTTACCTTTCAGAACATCTGACAAAGATTTCAAAGCACGTCCACCTTCTGCTTTTACAGCATTTGACTTACGTGAGTTATCAAATAAAGAATCAACGGCCTCTTGCAACATACGTTTTTCATTACGCAAGATTACTTCAGGAGCTTTGATTTCTAATAAACGTTTCAAACGATTGTTACGAATAATAACACGACGATATAAATCGTTCATATCCGAACTTGCAAAACGACCACCATCTAATGGTACCAATGGACGCAATTCTGGTGGAATAACTGGCAAATACTCAATAACCATCCACTCAGGCTTGTTCTCCATACGAGTATGTCCATCTCTGAACGCTTCAACTACACGCAAACGCTTTAACGCTTCTGATTTACGTTGTTGAGAGTTTTCAGTCGCTGCTTTGTGACGCAATTCGTAAGCAATTTTGTCTAGCTCCATACGGCTCAACAATTCTCTTACAGCATCTGCTCCCATTTTAGCAAGGAACTTATTAGGATCATCATCTGGCAATAAATGGTTCTCTTTTGGCAAAGACTCCATGATGTCCAAATATTCTTCCTCTGTAATCAAGTCTTTAACTTCACTACCGTTAATTTCTCTATCCGCAATGATACCTGGTTGAATAACCACGTAACGCTCGTAATAGATAATTGTCTCTAATTTCTTAGAAGAATAGCCTAGTAAGTAACCAATCTTATTTGGCAATGATTTAAAGTACCAAATATGAACAACAGGCACCACCAACTTGATGTGTCCCATACGTTCACGACGTACTTTTTTCTCTGTTACTTCAACCCCACAACGATCACATACAATACCTTTATAACGAATACGTTTATATTTACCACAGTAGCATTCGTAATCCTTTACAGGACCGAATATACGCTCACAAAATAGCCCGTCACGTTCTGGCTTGTAAGAGCGGTAATTAATGGTTTCTGGTTTTAAAACCTCACCATAAGAACGCTCTAAAATAGCATCTGGAGAAGCCAAACTTAATACGATAGAATCGAATTTAGGTTTTGACTTAGCGTTGTAATTTTTTTTAAAAGGCATAAATCTATTTTTTTTATAATCTGCTCGTACCGTTCGAAAGCACTTGAAAGATTAAGGGCTAAAACCTTTCAAGGTTTTGAGGCCTTGAAAGGTTTCTATATAAATAAGCTATTTATTTTTATTCTTAAAGCACGTTACTTCGTAATAAAATTGTATTCGAATTTACGAAGTACCTTAGCAAGACCGCTTTATTCAAACTTGATTTCAAGGGCCAAACCTCTAAGCTCATGTACCAGTACATTAAATGATTCTGGAATACTAGACTCAGGTAAGTTATCACCTTTCACAATTGCTTCATATGCTTTTGCACGACCAATGATATCATCTGACTTGATGGTCAACAACTCTTGTAGGATACTAGCAGCACCAAATGCCTCTAGTGCCCAAACCTCCATCTCACCAAAACGTTGCCCACCAAATTGAGCTTTACCACCCAATGGCTGTTGAGTAATCAACGAGTAAGGTCCAATAGAACGAGCATGCATCTTGTCATCTACCATATGCGCTAATTTCAACATGTAAATTACACCAACTGTTGCTTCTTGATGGAAACGATCACCAGTCTCTCCATCGTATAAATGCGTTTGACCGAAGTAAGGTAATCCAGCTTCTTGAACGAATTTATCAATTTGATCTGACTTAGCACCATCAAAAATAGGTGTTGCAAATTTCATGTTTAATTTTTCACCAGCCCAACCCAAAACAGTTTCAAAAATCTGTCCAAGGTTCATACGAGAAGGCACCCCTAGTGGATTCAAAATAATATCCATTGGCGTTCCATCCTCTAAGTATGGCATATCTTCATCACGAACGATTCTAGCAACAATACCTTTGTTACCATGACGACCAGCTAACTTATCTCCTACTTTTAGTTTACGTTTTTTAGCCAAATAAACTTTAGCTAATTTTAGTACACCAGCAGGTAATTCATCACCAATCGTAATCGCAAATTTATCGCGTTTGTAGTTACTAATGATTTGGTTTACTTTGATACTATAATTATGTAACAATTGACGAACCAATTGGTTCGTGTTTTCATCACTTGTCCAGTTAGAATAATCTACTGCACTATAATCGATATCTTTTAAACCACGCTCACTAAACTTAGCACCTTTTTCAATCAACTGTTCGTTGTAGATTGATTTGATTCCTTCAGAAGTCTTACCTTCTAATAGATCCAATAATTTAGCAACTAAGTTATTCTTTAGTTTTGCAATCTCGTTATCAAAATCACCATCTAACTTAGATAGCAATTTTTTATCCATTGCTTTTTGCACTTTATCTTTCTT
>Ga0209185_1002586_pt1 | contig 11991 bp, 11 predicted proteins | sample SidtaG_2_FD_187425 | JGI IMG/M metagenome (GOLD analysis project Ga0209185, IMG submission 187425) | Marine algal microbial communities from Sidmouth, United Kingdom - Sidmouth_Asex2 metaG (SPAdes) (version 2) | ecosystem: Host-associated > Algae > Red algae > Unclassified | place: Sidmouth... | reverse complement strand
TTGTTGCTTGATTTTGCGCGTGCGCAAATCACAAATGCTATCGGCTAACGTAGGGACAGGGATTAATTTCATATCTACAAAATACGAAATCAATCCCTAAAAGTAAAATCGCCTTGCAACAATCTCATAATGTAGACGGAAAAGAATACAGAAAAAAGGTTTTAGATTATATAGAAAAAGAAGATTCTCCTAGATCAATGACTTACCAGTTGGAATTGATGAAAAAGTTAGGTTTTAGAAAGACTGAAATTTTACATAAAAATATGTGTTTTGGTGCTTTTGGCGGAATAAAATAAGCCTACACACAACAAAGAACTGAGATATAAAACAAGTAAAATTTCACTTATTTAATACTAGTGTACTTCTACGTCCTACATCATATGGTAACTTGTTTTTAACTACGGAAAATTTATAAAAAAATATTTTAAAGACCCTATTTTCTTAACTCCTTTAGAAACAACCGAAATAATTATTGATGAAGTAGATGTGTCTGGAAGAACTGGTTCTAATTTTTTATATTTGAATGGGAAATTTCAAAAAACTGTCCAGAACCTTTATTTGAAGGAATAATGAGTTCAACAATGGAGCAACAAGGGCTTACCTTTACAACAACAAGATACAAGAATCAAATAAAAAACATGGCTGAATACATAACTACTCTTTTTTTTGTTTTTGCTGTAATTGATCCTATTGGATCAATTCCTGTTTACCTAGAAGCTACAAAAGAATTTGATTTTATTCATAAAAAGAAAATAGCTTTACGCGCTTCTGGAATAGCCTTCCTAATACTCTTATTTTTTATTTTAATTGGGCAATTAATATTAGAAGGAATGTCTGTTTCACTAGATGCATTTCAAATTTCGGGTGGTGTTATCTTATTTCTTTTTGCATTGACAATGATATTTGGCGACGGAAAACCAGAAAAAGAAAAAAACGGAATTACAGATTATAAGCATGTTACAATATTTCCAATTGCAATACCTTCAATAGCATCTCCTGGAGCAATAATGGCTGTTGTTTTAATGACTGATAATCACCTTTACACCATTCAACAACAAACAATAACGACAATACTAATTTTACTTGTTATTGGAATTACTTGTTTAATTCTTTTAACAGCAAATCACCTTCAGAAAAAAATTGGTAGTTATGGAATTATAGTAATTAGTAAAATTATGGGTTTAATACTAGCTTCATACGCAGTACAAAGCATATTAAGTGGAATTAGCAATTATTTTAAATGAACATAACCACCTACATAGTGGACTCCTTTACCAACGAACCTTTTAAAGGAAACCCTGCTGGGGTTTGTATTTTAGAAAACGATTTAGGCACTACGCAAATGCATACTATTGCTAAAGAATTAGGCTTATCTGAAACTGCTTTTATAAAAAAAGATGCTTCAAGTAATAAATATACTATTCGTTTTTTTTCGCCTAAAATGGAGATTCCATTATGCGGACATGCAACATTAGCTGCTTCGCAAGTACTTTTTGAGCGTAATGCAGAAATGCAACAAATTCATTTTGTGAATATTGAGCATATTGATTTATTAATTGAAAAAATTGGGGATAAAATACAAATGGAATTCCCTATTTACGAAACCACTCCCGCGGAAGTTCCTAAAGCACTATTAGCTGCCCTGGGCGTAAACAATGTGATAAATAGCCAATACAACGTAGAAACGGAAATATTGCTGCTAGAAATAGAAGATAGCATTGTTTTACAAGGTTTAAAACCAAATTTTGAAGCCTTGTATAAATCTCATGATACTATAAACGGTGTTTTGGTTACTGCAACTTCTAAGAAAACAGACTTTGATTTTGAATCGCGCTATTTTTGGCCTTGGAGTGGTACCAATGAAGATCCTGCAACTGGTGGTACCCATACTTTTTTAGCCAAATATTGGAGCAAACGACTGCATAAAACAAAAATGAAATCTTTCCAATGTTCCGAAAGAACAGGATTTATGGAAGTAGAACTAATTAGTGATACTACTTTTACGATTACAAGTATGGCTAAAATAGTTTTAGAAGGTTCTTTAAAAATTTAAACAAGATGATAAACTACCATAACAAGTGCTTTAGAGTTGTAGAAAATACAAGTAACGGAGAAACATCTACCGAAACCATTTTTGAATACAAACAAGAAAATGAAATTATTTCATGCTCCTATGGAGGAGGAAAAATTAAAACCGGTAATTTATTAGGCACTGTTGATGCTTCTGGAGTTATTAACATGAGTTACCATCAAATTAACACCAAGGGGGAACTGGTTTTTGGTACATGCACCTCCAAGCCAGTAATAATGCCCAATGGCAAAATCAAATTACTAGAATCTTGGCAATGGGGTTCTGGCGATTTGTCTAAAGGAAATTCTACACTAGAAGAATTATAAAATTGCGATTGCTTTTTTAATTCTAGCTATTGTTTCTTCTTTCCCTATCATGGCCATAATATCAAAAATATGTGGTCCTTTCATATCACCAACAATTACCAATCGTAATGGTGGCATTACTTTCCCAAAAGATAGTTCTTTGTCTGAAATCCATTGTTTAACTAGTGTTTCTGAGTTTTCAGATGAAAACTCTGTAATTCCTTCCAAAACAGCAACCAATTCGTTTAAAATTTCGGGTGTTCCTTCTTTCCACTGTTTTTTTACTGCTTTTTCTGGATAAGAACTAGGTGCCGCAAAAAAGTAATTAGATAGTTCCCAAAAATCTTTTACAAAAACAGCTCGCTCTTTAACTAAGCCTATCACTTTAGTAATAAAAGAAATATGAACTGACTCAATACTGTTTTCTTTCAAAATTGGTAAAAACAATTCTGCTAATTTTTCGTCTGATGTTTGCTGTAAATAATACTGATTATACCATTTGGTTTTTTCAATATCAAAACGAGCGCCCGATTTATTAACTCTTTCTAAACTAAATGTTTGTATTAAATCTTCTAGGCTAAATAGTTCTTGCTCGGTACCAGGATTCCATCCTAAAAGTGCTAAAAAATTGATAACCGCTTCTGGAAAATAGCCTTCTTCTTTATACCCTAAAGAATTATTCCAAGACAACGGAAAAACAGGAAATCCTAATTTATCTCCGTCTCTTTTACTTAATTTACCTTTTCCAACAGGCTTCATTATTAATGGCAAATGTGCAAATTCGGGTGCTTGCCAAGCAAATGCATCATACAATTGTTGGTGCAACGCTAAAGACGGTAACCATTCTTCTCCACGAATAACATGTGATATTTCCATTAAATGGTCGTCCACAATATTTGCTAAGTGGTAGGTTGGCATACCATCGCTCTTAAACAAAACTTTATCATCTAGAATATTGGTGTCAATTTCCATATTCCCACGAATAAGGTCTTTCAACGCTAATTTTTCGTCTTGTGGTGTTTTAAAACGTATTACATACGAATCACCAGCATCTAATTTTGCTTTTGTTTCTTCAGCTGAGAGCGCTAGTGAGTTCTCTAATTTTAAGCGGTTGTGCCAATTATAGATAAATGTTTTTCCTTCTGCCTCGTGGTTTTTTCTATGAGTATCTAAACTTTCAGATGTATCAAAAGCATAATAGGCTTTTTCATTCGCAATAAGTTTATCTGCATATTCTTTGTACAAAGGCTTACGCTCACTTTGCCTATACGGTCCACATTTTCCTTCTTTGCCTAGACCTTCATCAAAAGGAATTCCACACCAGTTTAAGACATTAATAATATATTCTTCTGCACCTTCTACATAACGGTTTTGGTCTGTGTCTTCTATTCTTAAAATAAAATCCCCGCCGTGTTTTTTGGCAAATAAATAATTAAACAAAGCGGTACGAACACCACCAATATGTAAACCTCCTGTTGGACTAGGAGCAAAACGAACGCGAACTTTCTTAGACATGTACCTTTTTTAGATCCTACAAAGATACTTTTTGCGTTTATGAATACAATATGATTCTAAAAAATTATTTTTCTAATGCTGTTTTTACTTATTTTAGTAGAAACTTGATTTACCTCTCTCTTTTTAGCACAAAAAACCTTTAAATTTAATATTTTAGATAAAGGTTAAAAGTTGTGGTTTGTATTCTTAACGTGCGCATAACCATAGTTTGGCAACCATTTGAAAATTGCATTGCTTATAAAGGCAAAAGAAGTAATTGACGGACTAATAATGTGCCTTTCAATTAAAAAGAGTTCCCTTTATCATATAAATTTTCCTTATATTTTTAACTATGTGCCCTATCCTGTTATTATAAATACAAGGATAAAACGTATCTTGTTGAAGTCGTTATGAATTTTATGATTGAAAGTGAATGCATAAAAACATTGTCTCAAAAAAATTAAAAACAAAGAAGAGAGAGTAAGTAAGACCAAATTCTTGATTTGGAATTAAAACATAAAAATTTGGTTTTGTACTTAACTAAAAGTCAGTTTGTTTTATGCCTTATTAAGCACCATTATTCTATCGCCAGTAATTTGAAAAATGAATGAAAATTAAAGATGAAAACACAAGACATACTTTTTAATTACATATCAAAATATATTCATTTAGATGAAATTGAAAAAAACAAAATTACTTCCTTAAATATTTTTTATACCATAAAAAAAGGGACAATATTACTAAAGCAAGGAGAGTTATCTAACCAAGGGTATTTTGTGTTAAAAGGTTGTATTCGTTCTTATTATATTATTGAAGGAGACGAAAAGACAACGGAATTTTACACAGAAATGGAAGGGATTACACCCCGATGCGTAATAGATAATAAACCGTCTAAGCATTATATAAATTGTGTTGAAGATTCTATACTAATTATTTCGAATCCGGAGATGGAAGCCGAAATGTTTGAAAAATTCCCAAAATTTGAATCGTTATGTAGAGTTCTCTCAGAAAATCTTGTTTCTAAACAACAAATAGATTTCGATAATTTTAAAATTTCTTCTCCTGAAGAACGATACCTTGACTTGATTGACAGAAGACCCGACTTGATACAACGTGTTCCTCAACATCAAATAGCAAGTTTTTTAGGAATAAAACCTCAATCTTTAAGTAGAATTAAAGCAAGAATTATAGAAAAAGACAAATAATACCAAATTGACACTAAATGAGCTTTATAACCTGCTTCTATTGCTTTTATATTCCACAATAAAAAAATTGTAGCTTAGCTATGATTGTATTTTCTTTTTCATATAAAACTCTGTAATTCAAATTAATTTAATAGGTATAGGCGCTTAAGCCTCCCTTTTTAAGTATTGATTTTATTGGGTTCTAGATATAATTTACCATTTTTCTTATTAACACATCGAATATTGTTCCCATATTTGACCTCCTATTGTACCTAAAATGATATTCATCAAGATACTTTTGCATATGTTTTTTACTACAATGATGTTGGATTCCTCTCAACCATCCTTTGATATTCATAATATGGATATGTAACTCTTTAAAGTTTTTACCATCATCGGATGCCACCTGTCTTAGATTTAAAAACTTTTTTCTCAAAGGTGTGTATCCTCTCCATTTATCAGTTACTATCTCTGCATCTTTTGAAACATACTTTTCTAAAAAACCACCTAATTCTTTTGCTGATGAATTCTCTATAACTTCAGCATAAGCTCTTCCAACACCATCTTCCAAAATTTCAATTGCAAGAACTATGAGTTTTTTCGACCCTTTACTTCTTCCTTTTTTACCTTCTTCTGGACCGCCAATTACAAACTCGTCAACATGAATCACTCCTGCTAGTTGGCTTTTGAGACTACTCTTCATTGCTTCTTGTACTTTCTGTTTAAACAACCAGCATGTTTTTTGACGAAGCTCGAACTCACTACTTAGCTCTAAAGATGACATTCCTTTTTTCTTTGTACTTATTTTAAATACAATATGAAATGCTACGAGAATCGAAAATTTCAATTTCTCGAACATTGTATTTACTGTTGGGCTTTCATCGTATTTACATTTTAAGCATCGTCTTGAAAACGGTTTTTTACCATGATAATATTTTTTACAACCACATTTTCTGCAAATGAATCCGTATTCCCATTTGACTAATGAAAGATATTCGTAACAATCATTATCATCCTTAAATTGCCTGTTGAAAGTTATTGAATTCACTCCTATAAATTTTTTCCTTGCCATAATACGACAAAGATAATTCTGTTTTCTAAATTGGGCGCTCTAAACGCCTATAACTATAAGCTTATTTTAAACATAAACACAGAATACTCTAAACTCTTTAGCTTTGATTTTTAACTTTTTATCAGTTTCATTTCTTCACACCCACTGCTAATTTTTTTTAAAAATAACTCATTAATTATCTATCTTATTGCCTTAACAACCCTTTGCGCGGAGACATATCGCTTGTTAACGCCCAAACCATATTATTTATTTGCTCTGGAGAAAAACGCTTTTTGTACCTTTCAGGTGTATATTGCATATAGTTCCAAACAGCATCAATGTTTTCACCACAAAAACTATCGTACATTAAGGGTTCCCCTAATTCATTTACAAATAGTGATGCATTTTGCCTCTATTTACTGGCAAATCTTTTGTTAGTCTAAGCTTTGCAGTTTCACCTACACTGTTTTGTATTTGCTGATATGATTGCCTAGGAGTATCGGCAATCTGATCATTATCTTTACAGCCAAAGCCATAAAATGGATGTTCAAGTCCTAAAAAATGCCCAACCTGGTGAATAATAGTTTTTCCTGAATTTAAATCTTGTAATTTATTTAAAGAATTTAACCCTCCCCAATCACTAAAAGATACTTGATTTAAAATTACATGGAAAGGGGCTCCATTGCCAGTAGCTAATCCTGTCTCCCACAAATCTGAAGCCCAACCTGAAGTATCAGGCCAGCTATGTGCAGGCACAACATATATATTAAGCTTAGTTCTTGGAAAATCCATGGCATACTCATTATTATTGAATCCAGAAGTTTCATTAGGCTCAACAAGATAATCACTACCTACCCAATGTATTACTACGTCATCTAATTGAAACTCTATATCGAGCCTCGAATTTACTGGTAAACTGCTACTATTAAACCCTTCGTTAAGTATTCTAATCTGTTTTTCAGCGGAAGCTCTAACGTTTCTATCTTTAATTGTATTTTGATTGAATGTATCCATGTCAAACACAAACTTAAACACTACACCAATCTTTTTTTTGTTTCCAATGCTCTTTAAAGACCTACTATCCCCTTTATTTAAACCTGGCATACTTTCTAAAAAAGCCTCCCTTTTTGCTGCTGCTTTTGGAGAAAGATGGTTTAACCCTGATTTACAGTAAGTGTTAGTCATAACCGAATTTTTTTTCGCTAGAGTTTTTAAGGTTTTATCAGCTACATCGTCTATTTTTTGACAAGAAGTTGCACTTAACGATAATCCTACACACACTATCTTTAAAGAAATTATTTTACTAATCTGTTCAATTTTTTTTAATTTCATTTTTTGTTTTAAGACTGTCTTATGCAAACTATTTTTATCATAAATAGCTTAAAAGACACAATGGTTAGGTTAGATTTTCAGATATTAAATTTTGACTCGTCATAAACAAAACACTTAATACCAATAATACCCTACTTTAATTTTTATTTTGAATTCGATATAATATTTTAGTGTATTTCTATATACCAAAAAAGATAAATTTAGTAGTGCTGGAAGACTTGGATCCCTTAAAAAGCTATTTAGATTAAGTTCTGCAGAATTAGTTAAAGACCGATTAAAAATGCTTTACTATATAGGCGCATTCAGAATATCTCAAGACCTTGTATTTACAAGGGATTTGTTGTAAATTAAGTCAATTAAAAACCCCGAAAAGGACTAAATTTAGTCAAAAACGGGGTTTTCTTTTTCCTTAATTATGAAAATACAAAGAATAAGTGAGTTTCAGCATAAATTTTCATTTTTATCCTCTAGTGAAACTTTAGAGCTTTATTATGCTCGTTTTTTAGAGAGTGATTTAGGTAAGATTTATTTAGCGATTCCATGGGAATCATTAGTTGAGCGCTTCTCTATTAAAGAAAATACATTAGGTTCTAAAATGATGTTTAGCCCAAGAGGTCGTTTGGCTCTTATGTTTTTAAAACATTATGCATGTTGTTCGGATAGGAAGCTTATTGAACAGCTTAATAGCAATATAGATTATCAACTTTTCTGTGATATTCACTTAGGTTTTACACGTTTAACGAATTTCAAAATAGTAAGTCAAATTCGTTGTGAGTTAGCCACTGATTTTAATATTGATTTACTTGAAAAGGATTTATATTCTCATTGGAAAAATCACCTAGCAAGTCAAAGTCAAATTACAGTTGATGCTACTTGCTATGAAAGTGAATTAAGGTATCCAACAGATCAGAAATTGCTTTGGGAATCTGTTCATTGGCTTTACAAACAACTTAAGACTACTTGTGAATTATTAGGTATAAAAATGATTCGAACTAAATATCTTAAGTGGAAAAAACGTTATTTAGGATATAGCAAAATGCGTCGAAAAACCAACAAAAATCGCAGACCATTAACAAGAGCTTTACTTCATCTATTAAATAAGCTTATTGGTTTTGAAAAAGGGCTTCGTAATTCTCATAAAATTGAATTTAAAATTAGTTATTATCGCCGAGTAGCTATCCTCAAAAAAATATACAGACAGCAACAATCTTATTTTGATACGGGTATATCTCCAAAAAATAGAATTGTTAGTATTGCTAAAGATTATCTTAGGCCAATCGTACGAGGCAAAGAAGTGAAATCTGTAGAATTTGGAGCTAAAGTCAACAAACTTCAAATTGATGGAATCAATTTTATAGAACATTTAAGCTTTGATGCCTTTAATGAAGGTACCAGATTTAAGAATACCATTTTTAAAGCACAATCTCTAACCAAAATAAAAGCAAAAATAGTCGGTGCAGATGCCATCTATGCGACTAATAAAAATAGAAATTTTGTTACCAAAAACAAGATAAAAACAGACTTTAAATTTAAAGGGAAGTTACCTAAAAACCATAAGGATCAAAAGAAGCTAAAAGCTATAATATCCAAAGAACGATCTACCAAATTAGAAGGTAGTTTTGGAAAAGAAAAGGAACATTATTACCTAAAGAAAATAAAAGCAAAAACCAAAGCTACTGAAAAGCTCTGGATATTTTTCGGAATCCATACAGCAAATGCCCTTGAAATAGGCAGGCGAATACAAAGTAGTCAAACCTTAATAGCAGCCTAAAATCAGAAAACATAAAAAACATGGACGAACTACGCCTTGTTATTACCTAAAAACGAAAAATAAGTCCTAAACAATAAAAAAAAGAAACTCCAAGAGCTGAAAATATCAAATCTTGGAGTTTTTTTAGCTAGAATTCTAAAATGAACTTATTTTCTGAATGCGCCTAAATCACTATAAACCAAGTACAACTTGCCGACTGTATCATTCTCGTTTTTAAAAACTTGCTTAGCAAGCAACAGCGGAAAACCTGATTCTTTGAACCCAAACCTCAACGGTTTGTTTTCCTAGCTGCAATGTTTGAATGCTTATATATTTCTTGTTTTGTTTGTCTTCTAATAATAAAGCTACTTTTCTATTAAACTTTAGTGCTATTACAAAGTTGATATTTAATTCTTTTTCGCAACAAATCATGTTTTCTAAAGAGCCAAACCAATTACCGGTTAACACCTAATCAAATAATATTTTAAAGTGGTATTCGCAGAGTATCTTTCTAAAAAGTTTATTTTTTGTAACCTTTCTTTTTCTCTTTTATTTACTTGTTTTAAGATTAATAGCCCATTAATCTTTCTTTATAAATTCAACACAACAAGGTATTAATATTTCTCTTACTTCTAATAATGATGTTAAAAAGTAGCTTATTTTACTGATCTGCCACTTATATGATTATAATACTAGCAATAAAGCTCACTTTCATCCGCACATTTTTTTTCCTGAATAGAGTCTCCAAAACTAAGAACCACAGTCTTTTTAACTGATTTTAAATCTTGAATATACGGCTTGGCTTATTTCTATAAAAAATGCTATCCTATACCCCTTTTAATAACTCCTTAGTAATCATATCTTGTTTAATCGAGAGCAATGAAACCATACCTGTCGCAATAGTATACGACTGGAACTTATCAAATAATCACCATATAAATCTGCAAAATTTTCCATCTATAAACATATAATCCTAAAAAATTAATCTCCTAATCTTTTTTGCGTAACATGAGTTACTAAGATGAAACAAAATTTAATTTTAATACTCTGTATACTAGCAATAGGCTGCAAAGACCTACAGAAAGAAAATACTATTAAAACCGAAGAAAAGCAAAATAAAAAAGAGATTATATATCTGTACAGATAGATACCTTTTCAGTTCTGCGTGAACAATGTTTACGTTGCTTCTAAGGACTTACGAGCTTAATACTTAAATAACTATTCTAAATTTTAAAATTCCTTGGAACTTTAAAGTACTTATTTTTTTAAGAACTAAAAAGCATTTAAGATTGGAAGCTTAATTCGTAAATCCTTCCTTTCTTAACGCATATGAGTTAAATTAATATTGTAAATCAATAACATCACTATTTCCCATGAATTAGCTTTGTACAAGTTCTTATTATAAAATATAGCGAAATTTTAAAAACTCATTATTCTATTCCTTTATACTAACTAGAATTCCAAGACGTGCACCCATTAATTTTGCGAAACCCATGTATACAAAAGAATTATAATTGTGATTTAATGAGTATAACTGTAAAGTCTTTTGCGCTATACAATAAAAGTCTACAAATTAATTTATTTAATTATCTTTAAAAAACAATGATTAAAAAATGAAAACACCACTCCTAGTATTCAATGATAGAGGCATTTATTGTGAGGCAGCTAATGTGTACTTAGATCCATGGAAGCCTGTAGACAATGCTATTATTACACATGGCCATGCAGATCACAGCCGTTGGGGACACAAAAACTATATAACACATAATAATAATGTGCCTATTATAAAACATAGATTAGGAGATATAACGGTTACAGGTAAATCTTATAATGAAAATTTTATAATTAATAATGTGAAATTTTCATTGCATCCCGCTGGTCACATTATTGGTAGTTCGCAAGTAAGAGTTGAACACAAGGGCGAAGTTTGGGTATTTACAGGTGATTATAAATTAGAAAATGATGGTATTTCTGAACCTTACGAGCCAGTTAAATGCCATACGTTTATAACCGAATGTACATTTGGATTACCTGCATTTAAATGGACTCCTCAAACTGAAGTTTTTGAAGCTATTAATAACTGGTGGATGGAGAATAAAAAAGAAGGAAAAACTTCTGTACTGTTTGGTTATTCATTAGGAAAAGCACAGCGGTTACTTAAATATTTAGAACCTTCAATAGGTAAGGTTTACACACATGGCGCTATAGAAAACATGACAGAGGTATTGCGCCCAATAGTTAAATTTCCAGATACAATTAGAGTAACTGCTGAAACAAAAAAAGAAGATTTTATAGGCAATATTGTGTTAGCACCGCCAAGTGCACATGGCAGTTCGTGGATTCGTAAAATGGTACCATACGCTACTGCATCAGCTAGCGGATGGATGACATTTAGAGGCGCAAGAAGAAGGCGTGCTATAGATAAAGGCTTTGTGCTATCAGACCACTGCGACTGGCAAGAGTTATTAACGGCAGTAAAAGCTACAGGTGCAGAAAAAATAATAACAACACATGGTTATACAGAAATATTTTCGAAATACCTAAGAGAACAAGGCTATGATGCTCGTACAGAAAGCACACAGTATGAAGGTGAATTAGTAGAAATTGAAACCGTTAAAGAAAGTACAGATATAGAATGAAATTATTTGCCCAACTTATTAAAACCCTAGATAGCACAAACAAAACAAATGCTAAAGTTGCTGCATTGGCATGGTATTTTGAGGAAGCTATAGATACAGACAAGGTGTGGGCAATAGCTATCTTGTCGCACCGCCGTCCACCCAGACCTGTGAACACTACATTGT
>Ga0209185_1002580_pt1 | contig 12047 bp, 5 predicted proteins | sample SidtaG_2_FD_187425 | JGI IMG/M metagenome (GOLD analysis project Ga0209185, IMG submission 187425) | Marine algal microbial communities from Sidmouth, United Kingdom - Sidmouth_Asex2 metaG (SPAdes) (version 2) | ecosystem: Host-associated > Algae > Red algae > Unclassified | place: Sidmouth... | reverse complement strand
TTTCTTTTAAAATGACTCTTCACCAAAAAATCCTTAAATACAGTGAGTATTCGCGTCATTTTTGATTCGATTCATTTCAAAATAAACGTCAAAAAATGTAAATAAATTTATAAAACAGTGTACTTAGAATGGAGAATCTACTCCGAATTTGGGCGAAAACTCGTCTGACATTTTACAAATGGCAGACGAGTTTTAACCCAAGTTCAAAATTTAAATTTTATTTTATGTTTTTGAATTATCACCGATTTTAATAGATTCAACTATTTACGGTTTATTCTGCACAAAAATTGCTTTCGCTCCTATCACATTATTCTCCTGTACACTCACCCAATACAAGCCACTCTCAAGCTGCGCCGGCAATTGAAAACGCCCTTGATTTGAGGTGGATTGATGTATCAAACGCCCTGCAGAATCTAAGAGTGAAACGCTCGAATCGTCCAGCAATTTACTACCTTTTTCGATACGAATTTCGCCACCTGCCTGCGCTGGATTCGGAAAAATTTTAAAGTCATCTAACAGCACAACTTCCGCTGCATCAACCATTAATTCTTCACTATCTACCCGAAATGCCATATCCCACTGCAAGCCGGGAATTGGCAAATAGAGCGTATTATCGGTAGCCGAGACGGGAAATGCCCATATAATTTCCCCGGTCAGGCAGTCGTACCATTTTACGTAATAATCGCCATCTTCGTAGCCTTCTACGACCAACTGACTGCCCGTTACTTTTTCTGGAATTTCATTTGCTACAACGTTTACATAGTTGTAGTCGCGATTAAATACCCAACCGGCAGCCGTTTTATTATCGGCAGCCGTCAGCACGTAAGAGTCTACCTTTGACCCCAAACCATCAAATTGATATGACTGAATGCTCATCCAATCTGCCCCCAAATTATCTACTTTAATTAGGTTTTGTCCGGGCGGTACGAGTACCGTGTAAGTCGTGTTTTTCAAACCTTCTTCATCAAGAATCAAACTGCCATTCACGTAAATGGAAATTCTGGGCGATTGCCCCTTGCTGTCACCCGTAGTGACGGAAAATTCACCTTCGGCAAGATAATTCACTGAAAAATTTGGCGGACTTCTATACTCCGTATTCCATTCCGAGCCATAGAGGAATGAACTCAAGCCCGGATTTTCAGGGTCAGTTCCGCCGCTATCATTTACTGTAATTTGACTATCACCAATTATACCCCAACCTAATGCCGGAGTCAACAACAAATCTCCGGGCGCACCCGTCACATACGAAGTGGCAGGCTGCATATCCGCTTCTACAAACGCTATATCATCTGTTACTGTTCGCACCGGTGCGAAGTGATAATAGAGGTCGCGCGGATGAATGTAGTTATCCCACCACCAAGTCAGACCTGTACCCATGCCGCCACCAAAAAGTGACCCCCAAAGCGCATTGTGGACGTGAATGCCGTCAGGATCAGCATTGGCAAGACTAGCACTGCCGCCTAAGCCAAATTCACCGACCAAAGTAGGTTTTCCAAAATCTATAAGATACTGACGAACACCACCTACAAGGACACGTTCGAGGTTGGGACTATTGATATAAAAATGTGTTTGCGTGAAGTCGAAATCGGGATTGTTCCAGACTTCGGGGTCTTGGTCAGACTCGGCATAGCTCGTCGTGACCAAGTGTTGATACGGGTCAATTTCCTTCAAATACGCACCCATTTCGGCGTGCCAATCGCGTACTTTTTGAATGTGCGTATGAAAATCATCGGTCCAATTTACTTCATTGAATAACTCCCAGGACTGCACCGCTCGCGAATACCCATATCGCGCAACCACATAGCGCAAACGGTTGCGGGTATGTGCGCGAGCTGTCGAATCAGTGAAAAAATCCCATGTATTTTGACATGTTCCGCCATTGACAATATTGTACGGGCTGTCATTCCAATTTGGATTGACATTGCTTGATACCTGCCCATGATGTTGCAATGTCGGCATGATATATACGCCTTTTTCAGCACAAAAATCGTATAACCAATCCTGATAAAATAGGTTCGTCTCCTTGTACCGTCGCAAGCCTTCAAAGCCCTGCGAGCCATCTTTCCACTCAATGCCCAAGCCCCAGTGTGCGTGCCAAACTCGGATAAAATTACCTCCGTTTTCATCCAATTTATTGATCCAATTTCGATAATTGGTGTATGCATTGGAGTTTTGCCAAGCCATATTTTCACCAATCAAAATGAGCTGTTCGCCATTGTCAAATTCTAAATAATTTGTATTGCCTGTTCGTACAAAACCATTATTTTCCGGGTTCGTAGTTTGTGTACATTCAAATGTTTGTGTGTCAAAATTTGAGGTGCCTTCATTGTCCGTCACACTTACTTGAAAAGACCATTCGCCCGTTTCATCCGGTGAAAACCGTACTCGAAAACCGCCGTCACCTACCGAAGTCAAACCACCGCTTGTAGTATTCAGATTATAATCTTGCATAAAAAAACCATCCACCGTTTTTTGTGTGCCAGAGGGTGAAGTGAAGACTGCCGAAACCTTAATTTGGTCAAAATCGTAGGCATTATCGTAAGTAGCTTCAAGGTCGAGCGCGGCTTCAAATTTGCCATATTTTTCCACGATAGAATCTTTCAAAACAACGGCATTGATAACAGGCTCATTCACTTCTTGAATGTCATAAATTTGATTGGTCGCGAGGTCAAAAAATTCCTCTACCTGCCCGCTTGCCCAGTAAATTGTTGCTTTAGTTACTTGTTGGTATTGTGCTAATCCGAAATGTATATTCAGCGAATTTGCTCCTGCAAAACCCGTTCCTGCCATGATAAGGTCACTCTGAGTGTTACCGTTGCCATATTCTATCAGAATACGTGAACCGATAGCTGCGCGGTTGCTTTGTGTGCCTTTTAATTTGAAGCTAATCCAATTGTTTTGATTTGGTATATTTTTAAATAATTGATTGCCGGAATTACCGAAAGTATTTGCAAGTACAATATCTACAAAACCATCGTTATCAATATCTCCGCAAGCTCCGCCTATACCGCCTTCTTCACTTGCAAGTGGGGTGTTTTGCATGACTTTTTGAAAGGTCAAATCACCGTTGTTTCGATATAGTACATTCGATTCGGGACTGTATTTTGAATCATTTACCACATAAATATCCTGCCAACCGTCATTATCTACATCCAAAAACATTGTTCCCCAACCCATACCTGTATCACCTGTTCCGGCACTCTCCGATATGTCTGTAAAACCACCTTGCCCGTCATTCAAAAACAGGACGTTTTCATCCAAATCTGTGAGGTAAAAATCTAACCATCCATCGTGGTTAATATCGGCTACATCAACGCCCATGCCATGCCCGGCGTAGTCCACTCCTGTAGCTTGCGCGACATTGGTAAAATTGCCTTGCCCATCATTTTGATATAGTATATTTGCTACTTCAAAATCGTGTACGAGATACAAGTCTTGGTCGCCGTCATTGTCATAGTCAAAAAAGGCACAAGCCATTGAATGGGAAGCATCATTGGTACCCGATGAATTTGTGATGTCTGTAAAGGTGAGGTTGCCGTTATTTTTGTACAAATGATTTTCTGCGAGATTATTTGCCACATAAATATCAAGTAATCCGTCGGCATCCACATCTGCCATATGTACGGATACAGTTTCTTCCGAATTAAAAATTCCGGCATCGAAAGTAATGTCTGTAAATGTAACATTGCCATTGTTCACTGCGCCGTTATTGAGGTATAATCTATCGGGCGCCTGATACGAACCAATGAATAAATCTAACCAACCATCATTATTAATATCTCCCCAAACGGCAGCGCGCGTACTACCGTTATGATTCACGCCTGTCGGAAGAGCCACATCATTGAAGATGCCGTTGCCAAGATTTTCGTATAATTTATTTTGATTGAGGCGAGTAAAAGCATAAATATCCTGATCGCCGTCATTGTCAAAATCGGCAAAAGCAATCCCATGATTTTTATTGTCAGAATTGGCGATACCGGCTTGTTCAGTGATTTCCTGAAAAGCTATTTGCCCGAATATTGTTTGAAATGAGAATAAAGAAATGATGATTAATAGACCGTTTTTCATTAATAATTTTTTTCTATAAAATTAAAAAATGAAGCCATGTGAACATCTAGACTTTGGACATTAGGTAACTGGGAAATTAGGTAATTAGGCTGACGAAAGCATAATTCGCTATTTATCAGCATAATAAAAATTATAATAAAGTTAATTTAAAATAAAATGCAAATTAACATAAATTATTGATAATGAGCGATTTACCTAATTACCCAGTTCCCTAATTACCCAATGTCCAAAAGTCCAGTGAACATGGCTTCATTTATTTTTAGTTCTTTCACTTATGATTTTATGTTTATTATCTTTCACTTGCCATCAGTTCAATACTTGCAATTTCAAACTCTTCGAATGAACACCTTGATTGACATTGATAATATACATTCCCGATGAAAGGTCAGTCGTCGGAATTTGAATGTTTTGAAAGCCCGATTGAATGTCCGTTTGCTGCGACCAAAGGGTGCGTCCAAATATATCAAGTACCTGAATGTTTGTATTTTGTAATATTTCTTGTGCGGTAATATTCAAATTGACGATGGAATTGGCAATTGCCGGGTTCGGCATCATTTCTAAGGTCAAACCAAGTGCTTCGACACTTTCCATGTCAGTAGTCATGGCATCACCGGATGAGCAAATTTGTACATCATCCAACCATACGCTATACGCATTTGAAAAATCCGTTACACGGTACAATTTCATTTCTAAAAAGGCATTGTCCCATGTGCCATCGGCAGTAAAATTATCACTATAATTTAGCCAATCATTGCCCGTACTGACAAATTCTGCTGCAAACTGCGAAGTCCAGTCAGTATCACGTACTAAACGAGTAAAGGCGCGTACTGTATCGCCTGCGGGAACGTTGCTACGCATCCAAATTGTGACGGTATAATCCATGCCGTCTTCCAAAGTAATGTCATTGCCATAGCGGTGGTGAAATTCTGCCACATCATGACCTTCTGTAATGTCGATTCGCATAGATTCGCTGCCCGAATTTGGTAAAATCGGGTCGAGCTCAAAGGTCGATAAATCCTCGTCGTCGCTACCGTCCCAAATATCCCAACCCGTACCATCATTTTGCATATCTTCGGCGAGGAAATCATCAGCAAGATTGACCGAACAACTTGTCGTAACCACCGTTGAACCATAGATATAAGGGTCAACGGTAGGCCCACCTGTATCGCCGGGGGCATCATCTGTTTCACAAATTGATACCTCATCGAACAATACCTTATAAGGTGCATCAAAATCGGCATTAAAAACCTTTAATTCAATGTGAACGTCGTCTCTATCTTGTTCATTTTCAAATACAAAGGTTGCTTCTGTCCAGTCTGTACCAACAAGGGCTTCTCCCTCACCAATAGTTGTCCAGCCATCGTTTTCGTCCTTTACCCACATCTGAATTGTGGTATTTTCCACAGTACTTTTCGCCCATGCCGTTACGCGATAATTTTGCCCTGCTACGACAGGTGACATCTGCGGACGGCTGTTAAATTCAGCTGCTCCGGTAAGTTCGCTCGAAGGCTTCAAGATACTAATTTCGGCACTCGCATTACCAAGCTCACTCTCTGTGGAGGTTTCAAAAGTGTAGTCGGTTTCGTCACCGCCATGCCATGTCCACCAATCGCTCTCAATACCACTTTCAAAGCCCGGGTTTGTGACGATATTATCAGAGCATGTATTGGTTAAAATCTCTGTCAGGCAGATAGACACATCGTCGATATACACGCTATACGGTTGATGAAAATCATCGTTGAAGACCTTAATTTCAAGGTGAATGTCTGCACGGTCCATATCCGCTTGCCAGATGGAAGTCACCTCCGTCCAGTCTGTACCTACGGTAAGAACCTCGTTGTGCAAGAGTATCCAGCCATCATTTTCGTCTTTGATGTAAATTGGAATTTGTGTGTTGTCGAGCGTACTTTTCGCGTAGAATTTTATCTCGTAAAATTGCCCGCCAATCACAGCATTCGTTTGCGGACGGCTATTGTATTCACCTCCTTGTCCGCCGGGAATCAGGTCAGTATCTTGCAATACATTGATTACCAAAGAACTATCGCCCGTAAAGGCATCTGCACTTAGCTCAAAGGTGTACGAATCGGGCGAATTGTCGTGCCAATTCCACCAATCTGTCATACCGTCTTCAAAGCCACTATTAGTGACGATGTTGTCGGTACACTGAGCCATCAGTCCGATGGCTGAGGACATAAAAATCATAGTTGTAAAAATTCGTTGTAGCATTAAGTTCATAATTTTTGCTTTTTTTAATAATTAAAAATGTACGTTTTAAAAAGAACAAGTCTAATGTTTATTGTTTTTTCATCCCTGATTTAGAAGTTATGAAAATATTTTATTTCTAAATGAATGTTGGGTGATGTTCAATAAAAATAGGGCTATAAATAACACATATTTGGGCATTCAAACCACGAATTTTCATAAAAAAAACTTCGTCTGCCGACTACACCCTATTTTCCTCAAACACCGCCGAATTTAGGTTCATTCATATATTTCGACATATTTAGAAACGCCGTTCAGTGAAACGCGATTGAAGTCATTTTGTTGAATAATATATATGTTAATTAATAGAAATTTATTAATAATTTAGTAATAATAATTTCATGCTAAATTAAATGTAGTTAACACTTTTTAGGGGGGGTAAATCGCACAAAATGGAGGGTTATTTGTAACATTGCAGAATTTTTAAACGATTTTTTTTTAAAATTCCATAATTACGCCTTTAATTTGGGAGAAATACCTCATAATATTTGTTTTTGGCAATTAGTTATATTTATGAAAAATTTACTCAAAATGCTCATCATACTTGTGATGACTTTATACAGCGTTGCGGCTACTGCTCAAATAAACGTGACCGGCACTGTAACCGATGAAAAAGGCGAGACGCTTATCGGAGTGACGATTCTCAATAAAAATTCGGAGGAAGGTGTAGTGACGGATGTGTTTGGCGCGTATAGCATCACTGCCAGTATGAATGATGTTTTAGAGTTTAACTACATAGGATTTGAGACGAAGGAATTGGTCATAACGGGTAATACGGCTGATATTACGCTATCCGAAGCATCGGAGTTATTAAGTGAAGTTGTCGTTGTGGGTTATGGTACGACGCGGAAAAGCGATTTGACGGGGTCAGTATCTTCGGTAAAGTCGGAAGATTTGGCGAAAACAACGATTACAACCCTTGAACAAGGTTTGCAGGGTCGCCTCGCCGGTGTAAATGTAACCCAAGGCGATGCAGCACCGGGTGCAGGCATTTCTATAGAAATTCGTGGTACAAATTCTGTTCTCGGGGGCAATGAACCTTTATATGTCATTGATGGTATTCCTATTACAAATCCGGCAGCGGGGCAGAGTTCGCTCGGTGCATCTGAACCCAACAATCAAATCATTTCCAATACCAATGTTTTAGCGACCCTTTCGCCTTCTGATATTGAAAGTATTGAAATTTTAAAAGACGCCTCCGCCACCGCAATTTATGGTTCGAGGGGTGCAAATGGCGTAGTATTAATTACCACAAAAAAGGGTAAAGAAGGCGTTGGGCAAATCTCACTAAATATATCGCAAGGTTATTCGAGCATCATCAATAAAATAGAACTATTGAATGCTGAAGAATTTATGAACTACCAAAATGAAGCATATAATAATGCAGATTTGCCTGTTGAATCTTGGCTGTGGGCACCCGATACACTTGCAAATCCTGCCAGACCAACTATTAGTGAGATTCTCAGCTTGCGTCCCGATGTGGAAGTAGATTGGCAAGATGAAGTTTATCAAACTTCTGTGATGAGTGATTATCAGCTCGGTTTTTCGGGTGGAAGTAAGAAGGGAAGCTACTCCGTAATGTTAAACTATCTCGACCAAGGTGGTATCATTCGTGGGTCGCAGTTTCGCAGAGGTGGATTGCGCACCAATTTAGATTATGATATCAACGAACGCATCCATGTTACAGGCAATCTGGCGGTGACACGATCTCAAAACAGCCTTATTCGAACTACAACAAATACTACACAAACTGCAGGTGGTATCGTACGGTCGGTATTAAATTATCGCCCTTTATTATCTACAGAAAGAAATGAAGATGGCGCAGTACAACTGGTTGATTTTGGCGACGATGAACGCCTTGATGACCCTTCTATCTTCCAATTATACGGCGCAAATCCGCTACGCTACACTGATGAAGTGACGGAGCAACAAAACTTTACACGCATTATTGGTGGGGTAAATACGGGCATCAAAATATTTGACGGACTGTCGGCAGATATTCGACTGGCAGCTAATTACATTGACCGAAAAAATAACACGTACTACCCGCGTACCGTACCGGAAGGGTTTGGGTTGAATGGTCTCGCGGTGGTTTCCTCAAATGAATTTGTCAATCTTATTAATGAAAATTTATTACGCTATAATACTACACTTGGCAAGCACCGTGTAGAGGCAGTTGCCGGATTTACTTATGAAACCAATCGCGATTATTGGATAACCAACGAAGCGCGAGATTTTGCTGATGACGAACTCGCGTATTTTGCCCTACAAACAGGGCTTTCACACGTACCCACACGTACGAATACAGCAAAGTGGGAACTAGCCTCTGTTTTGGGACGAGTGAATTATATTTTAAGTGAAAAATATTTGTTTACAGGTACTTTCCGCTACGATGGTTCTTCCAAATTTGCGACCAACAATAAATTTGCGCCCTTTTATTCCCTTGCCTTTGCGTGGCGAGCGAGTGAAGAAGAATTTATTAAACGCATCGATGCAATTTCTAACTTGAAATTACGATTAAGCTACGGAGAGTCCGGCAATCAGGCAGTAGGACCTTACCAGTCATTGGCAACTATAGAAGGCGTGACAACTTCTTTTAATAACCAACTCGTTCCGGCGATTGTCGAAGGACGTTTGCAAAACAATAATTTGAGATGGGAAACCACCTCACAGCTAAATGCCGGGCTTGATATCGAACTCTGGAACGGGCGTATTTTCTCCACAATTAATTACTACACAAAATCAACTGATGACCTACTCCAGCTAATTACCCTCGCACCGAGTACAGGTTTTGCAAACGCACTCATCAATGCCGGAACCATCCAAAATAAAGGCTTTGAACTCGAACTTGGCGGTTATCCGATTCGTAAGGATTTGACATGGCAAGTTGGTGGGAATTTTTCAATTAACCGCAATAAAATTACTGATTTGGGTGAAGTCGATAGGCAATTTGCCGGCGCACTCGGCGCAGGAGAAGGCTTGACCGTAGCCCCTTTTATACAACAAGTCGGGCTGCCGATTGGGGCGGTTTTTGGCTATAGAGAAGACGGTATTTTCCAAACTGAAGAAGAAGCCGAAGCCTACCAAGATATTCAACCCAATGCCGTCGTCGGGCAAATTCGCTACAAGGACACCAACGGCGATATGACTATTGACGACAAAGACCGCGTAGTCATCGGCGATGTGAATCCTGATTATGTTTGGGGCTTGAACAACAGCTTTTCGTGGAAAGGTTTTGATATGAGCTTCCTCTTTCAGGGAGTCGCAGGGGCAGATATTATCAATACACTCAATATTCGTTTTCATAACCTTGACGGGCGGCGAAATATTCCACTCAACGTCTATGAAAATGCTTGGCGCGGCGAGGGTACATCCAACGATTTTAGACAAGTTAATCTCAACAATGGCAACAGCCTATTTTCAGATAGATTTGTCGAAGATGGTTCATATATTCGCCTAAAAAATATACAATTAGGTTATAATTTAACGCCAAAAAACACCAATTGGTTTAGTAGTGCGCGACTCTACGTCAACGCTATTAATGTACTAACATTTACCAATTATTCAGGCTACGACCCGGAGGTGAGTGCTTTCAGCAACTCGGCGATGAAGGGCGTAGATCTAGGTAATTATCCGCAAGCCAGAACAATCATTTTTGGCGCAAATTTGCGATTTTAATCAACTCTCGAATATTGACTAATTTGAAAAATATTTTACCATGAATATAAAAACACTACTCACATGCCTCCTTCTGACCATCTTAACGACAGGCTGTGGAGACAATTTTTTGGAAGAAGATGTATATACCTTTCAAGCCCCGAAAGATTATTACACCAATGAAAATGAGGTAGTTGCAGCCGTCAACGGTATATACGACGCCTTGATGACCTGGGAACTTTGGGTACAACCTGCATGGGTTGCCATTGCTTTAGAAAATGACGATATGCTTGGATTAGATTGGGTATCAGGTGGTTATACAGGGATTCAAAATGGGACTTGGTACGTTGAGCGTCCATGGAAAGGATTTTATCAAGTAGTCAATCGGGCGAATAATGTGATTGACCGCGTGACTCCAATCGACTTTTTGGATGAGGACAGGAAAAATGCCGCCTTAGGACAAGCCTATTTTTTGCGCGGCTATTGTTACTACGAAATCGGACGTTGGTTTGGTGATGCACCAATTCGTACAAAGTCGTATGACCCCGCCACAGATTCGCCGGACATCGCGCGCAAGCCCCTTGCAGAAGTATATGCACAAGCTGCCGCAGATTTCGAACAGGCAGGCGAATTGCTTCCAAGTAGCTACATATCAGGAACTTATACAGATGCTGATAGGGGGCGACCTACCGCACCATCGGCTTACGGTATGCAGACAAAGGTCTATATGCACATGGCAGGCGCAGAACTCGGACAAACAGAATTTTACGCACAAGCTATCTCTGCCGCACAAAAAGTAGTGGAATTTGCCAATGCCGGATACCCTGCTCTGGAAACTGAATATATGACAAATTTTGACCAGGCAACACAAGACGAAGGCAGCGAAATTCTCTTTTCCATACAAGCTACACAAGCGCCGAACGAAGGTCCCGAATTGCCGGGTTACTACACTCCCGGCAATACAGGTTTTGCCGGCGGTGGCGGTATTGGCGCAATTTCGATGCGCGAAGACTTTTATGATACTTTCGAAGACGATGACAAGCGCGTGTCTTTTGGTACAGCGATTTTTGATGAATGGAAAGACCTCACCGGCGTGCAATTCTATCAATTCCGAACCTTGCCATCTACAGTAGTCGGCATTGTTTCTGAAGATGTTATAGATAATGGTTTTGGTAGATTTGGAAATAACCGCTACGAACTCATGGATGGTAGTGTAGTGCGTGGTACACCCCGTTATTACATCAAAAAATACATAGATGATCAATCGCAAGTCAAAGATGAAAATGGTTCAAATCCGATTATTTTACGCTACGCAGATGTTCTTTTAATGCTTGCCGAAGCGGAAAATGAAGTCAACGGACCCAGTGGCACTGCTTACGATGCACTCAATCAGATCCGCCAACGTGCCGGATTGCCGGGCATCGAAATGGGGTTGGGTGCAGACCAATTTCGCGAAGCAGTACGCATAGAACGTAGGCATGAATTATACGCTGAATTTCAACGTAGATGGGATTTGCGACGCTGGGGCACTTGGGTAGAAACGATGAATGCCGCAAATCGCCCCCGACTCGAATATCAACGATTATTCCCCATTGCTCCCGAAGAAATTGCAGCGAATGCCATGATTGATGCCAACAACCCGGGTTGGTAATTTCTAAAGATTAACAATGTATTTAGGGAAGACGAAAAAAATAATCTACCCTAAATGTATTCTACTGAACAAAAATTTTATTTAAACTGTATTTTATTGATTATTAGTTATTTATGACGAAATTTAAAGAGAAAGCACGAACTATCTCCCCCTTTGGAGGGGTGATTAGTTCTGAATTTCGCACAAATTTTATTTTGTTTGATAGCCCCGAAGGGGGTGAACTTCACTAACTTGGGGTGTCAGCCCCAAGATAGAAATTCGAGGTATCACTTAGCCCTGAAAGGGCGAAATTTCAAGTTATATCGCCCTTTCAGGGCTGGCGAAGTAGATTTATTCCGAGCAATGGGCTGACACCCATTGTTATAATATGTCGTCCCGTTGGGACTTGTGACAAAATTATATTTCGATG
>Ga0209185_1002579_pt1 | contig 12049 bp, 8 predicted proteins | sample SidtaG_2_FD_187425 | JGI IMG/M metagenome (GOLD analysis project Ga0209185, IMG submission 187425) | Marine algal microbial communities from Sidmouth, United Kingdom - Sidmouth_Asex2 metaG (SPAdes) (version 2) | ecosystem: Host-associated > Algae > Red algae > Unclassified | place: Sidmouth... | reverse complement strand
AAATAGACGATAACAATCAATTAGATTTTCAGAAGAATATTGAGCAAAGTGATTTCGATCAAGTCATCAACGAAAATATATTTATAGATAATAAACAGTACGATAGCTACACAGGAGTTTCACTCAGTATTGATTTAGAGCAACCCAATATCATTGGAGACTATAATAAAATCATAGAAAGTCTTAAACTGATAAAGACCAAAAATAGTCTAAATGACAAATATGCTCGACATTATTATCAATACTTAGAACTATTTTTTTGTGATGTTGAAGCGAAAAAACTTATTAAATTGATTAGCGAATCAGTTAATGATTAATGTATATCATATAAGCTAATATCCTTTAAGGAAAGTAGCGAAATGGAATTTAAATTATGAAATTAGAATACAGTAATACACAAGATTGGGCTAAGGCAAAAGATGCCTATGATCCACTAAGAAAATATAGAGAACAATTCTTTATACCAAGGGATGCTTCAGGACAACAACTAATATACTTATGCGGTAATTCCTTAGGCCTCCAACCTAAGACAACGAGGTCTGCCTTAGATCAAGAACTCAGAGACTGGAAAAATTATGGCGTAGAGGGGCACTTTCATGCTAAGAATCCTTGGATGCCATATCATGAGTTTCTTACAGAAGCGATGGCAGAAGTCGTCGGTGCTAAGAAGCATGAAGTAGTAGTAATGAATACGCTTTCTGTCAATCTTCATCTCATGATGGTATCCTTCTATCGTCCTACGAAAGAACGATTCAAAATCCTCATAGAATCTGATGCTTTTCCATCAGATAAATATGCAGTAGAATCGCAAGCCAAATTCCATGGATATGATCCTACAGATGCTATCATAGAATTAAAACCCCGAGAAGGCGAGACCTGCTTAAGATCTGAAGACATCAAAGCAGTTATAGAAAAAAAAGGTCAAGAGATAGCATTAATCATGATCGGTAATACCAATTACTACACAGGTCAGTTTTTTGATATGAAATCCATCACGGAATGGGGACATGCTCAGGGATGCAAAGTGGGATTCGATTGTGCTCATGGGGCTGGTAATGTCGACTTAAATCTGCATGACACAGGTGCTGACTTTGCAGTATGGTGTACCTATAAGTATCTCAATTCGGGACCAGGTAGTCTTGGAGGCGTCTTCGTACATGAGAGACATGCAGAAGACGATACCTTACCGAAGTTTACCGGATGGTGGGGACACAAGAAAGAAACAAGGTTCAAAATGAGAGATGGATTCGAACCTATAAAAGGAGTCGAGTCTTGGCAGCTCAGTAATCCCCCTATTCTATCTATGGCTGCGATATGGGCGTCACTGAAGATATTCCAAGAAGCTGGCATCGATAATCTTAGAAAAAAATCATTGCATCTCAGTGGGTACTTAAGATACCTTATAGAAGAACAAGACAATAAGCAGATCACTATCATCACGCCTTCTGAAGATGCAGAACGAGGCAGTCAACAATCTATTCAAGTCAAAAATGCTAATAAAGCTATCTTCGAAAAAATTACAGCACAAGGTGTTATCGCTGACTGGAGAGAACCTGATGTTATACGTGTGGCGACAACTGCTCTGTATAACTCATATGAAGATGTGTATAGATTTGTAGAGATATTAAAGGCAGAATTATAACCCATTTTAATAAATTACTGTTATACCAAAGATGAGTAAGCAAAATAAAATAATTATCGTCGGTGCAGGGCTATGCGGCTCGCTGTTAGCATTACGGTTAGCGCAGAGAGGTCACCAAGTAGTAGTCTATGAAAAGCGTGGTGATATGCGATTAGAAGAAGTCGATGCTGGAAGGTCAATAAACTTAGCTTTATCTGCAAGAGGCATTATGGCTCTCGATAGAGTCGGCCTCAGAAAGACGATCACAGCCTCCTGTATACCTATGAACGGTAGGATGATCCACCCTCTTGGAGGAGAATCATTTAACTCACCTTACAGTGGTAGACCTGAAGACTATATCAATTCTGTATCAAGATCAGATCTTAATATTCTATTACTTAATGAAGCCGATGCCAGCGATGATGTTACTCTACACTTTGATGCTCCAGTCAAAGAAGTAGATCTGAAGAATGCATCTGTCACTTACCTAAATCCAAAAACTAAAGTATTAGAGTCGGATCAAGGTGATATCGTCATTGGTACTGATGGAGCAGGGTCTATCGTAAGAAGAAGTCTGATGTCTCGTACAACAGAATTGTTATTCAATTATGAGCAGAACTTCTTACGTCATGGCTACAAAGAACTCAGTATCTCTCCCAAAGAAGATGGCTCATGGCGCATAGATAAGAATGCATTACATATATGGCCTCGGGGTCATTTTATGATCATTGCATTACCTAATCTTGATGGCAGCTTTACAGTTACGATGTTCCATCCTTATGGCTCAGATATCGGATTCGATAATTTGGATACCGATGATAAAATCAAAGATTTTTTCGAAAAATACTTCCCTAATCTCATAGAATATATGCCTGACTATATCAATGAGTATAAGCAGAATCCTGTCGGCACTTTAGGCACTATTAAGTGCTACCCATGGCAAGCATACGGCAAGACACTTATCATGGGTGACGCCTCACATGCGATCGTTCCGTTCTATGGCCAGGGTATGAACTCCTCATTTGAAGATGTCAGAATCTTCGATGATATGATGGATGTGTATGGAGATGATTGGAATACTATATTCGAAAAATTCCAAGATGCCAGAGTCGATAATGCTAATGCCATCGCTGATCTGGCTATCGATAACTTCTACGAGATGAGAGATAAGGTCGATGATAAGAACTTCATGATGAAACGAAAGTTAGAGATGAAACTGGAGCAGCAGTATCCCGATTATTATTCTAAATATTCTCTTGTTACATTTAAGCCAGATTTAGGGTACCATGATGCTATGGTACAAGGAAGAAATCAAGATAAAATATTATTGGATATCTGTGATGAGGTTAAGGATGTAAGTGAGATAGATTTAAACTCAGTATTCCAAAAACTTCAAAAATTAAATGCTTAATATGAACTCCAAAGTACTCAAAGACAAAGCCCAACCACTCGGTCACTATCCTCATGTAAAACGTGTAGGTGATTTCATATATGTATCAGGAAGCAGTAGTCGACGTCCTGATAACACGCATGTAGGAGCTGTGCAGAACCCCGATGGGACTTGGGCCTTAGACATCGGTCTGCAGACTGAAGCAGTAATTAAAAATATAGAGTCGCTACTCAGCAGCATGGATACAGACTTATCTCATGTCATAGATATAACAACTTTCTTAATGGATATGAAAGACTTCCCAATCTACAATCGTGTATACGGACAATTTTTTGATCACACAGGACCGACACGTACGACAGTCGCTGTACATCAGTTACCACATCCCAATCTATTGATTGAGATTAAGGCAGTAGCTTATATGCCTTTGTAGAATGATATGTTCGCAATCATTCTATGCTTATAATTAATTTGCGACCTAAGAATTTAGATAATATTGAAAACTAAACAGGTAAATGCTGTCTCTGAAATCTCATCCCCTCCTGAGTGCATTGCTACTATTCTGAATGTCGTATCGAGAATACTAAACTCAAACCCCTGGCAACCTAAAGAAGTTTCAAAATTGTAACTAGAGGTCTCATTACCGAATTTATCTAAGAAATAGAAAACAAGCGATAGACTATTATAGAAATTACTCTCTTCCTTATAAATGTTATTTGGAAATGCTGCTATGAATGGAGGCGACTCTATAGATTTAATAGCATCGAGATCATGAACATACGTAGACAGGTCAGAAAATAAATTCAGTAGACATCTTTCATCTAACATGTCAATGTAAGAATTATCATAGTGATTCCTATATTTCAACTGAGAATCAATAGAGTTCTGATCCTTAATAAAATTTTTAAAATAATGAAGAATACGACCTCTATACGTCGGTTCTTCTAAAATTGTATGACTTATATCTCTATTCATATTACTTATAATCAAAGGTCCTAAACTTTAAATTATATATTACAGAATATATTAGTCTATATGAGTGCCTTAATAACACTTATGGGTCAAAAACGCAAAGCCGTTTTACTGATATTAATATTTATTATTATATGACTACATAGCACTTAGACATTTATATTCTATTTATCTTATTTGATTAACCGATGATTTTTAAATTCAAATCAATTATATTAGGTATAATTTATCTGTATAATTAGTAATTTTAATAGAGATGATAAAGATTATAAAAACTACATGATTCCAAAAAAACCTGTAGCTTTCTGTTAATAAAAGAAGGCTATATTTTTTAGATTCTAAAGAAAATTTAATATTACTATCTATGCAAATACAGTTATAACTTTAGTCAAATATGAAAAAATATGTAGTGCAATCATTACCGATTGCTGAAGTCATAAGTAACATCGCAGAAGGCATGAATTGCAATTTTGAGCAGCACTGCTCTTACTATAAGCTGGAGATCCCTTCACAATATGGTAATGGCTCAATTTCAGGAATTCAGTTCACATCAGGATTTGCGTTACTTAATTATGATTGCATGTTTTATGATACTACAAGGATCGAATTCACATATAATCAAGTCCACCCATTAAAATTTATTCATTGCTATGCTGGAAGAGTTGATCACTATTTTGAACATAGTGAAGATGCTCACCATATAGAAAGCTTAGAGAATATCGTCGTAGCCAGTAAAAAAGAGGCAGGACATATATTAGATTTTGAGAAAAATATACATGTTAAGCTATGCAGTCTAGAGATAGACAGAATTAACTTTAATGATAAAATCTCTTGTCTCCTACAAACTGAAAGTGGTCCTATCGTAAAAGCTATAAGCGATAAGTCAGCTCATAAGCAGTTCTATAGAAAAGGTAAATATAATCTCGCAGTAAGCGGTCTAATAGGTGACCTAACTAATATTGAAAAAGTATCCCTTAACACAATTTTGCTTAAAGAAGGCCAGAGCTATCTTATGCTTTCTTATCAATGGATGGAATTCCACAGTGAAGACAATAAATCAATCTTAGAAAAATTTGAGCATGAATTGTTTCTTAAGATCACTAATTACATAGAAGATAATATCAGCGAGAGTCTTACTATAGATCTCCTCAGAAAAGAATTTGCTATAGGGAATAAAAAAATTCAAAAGTTATTTAATACACATGTCAACAAAACTGTCAGCAAATACATACAAGATTATAGATTAGAAAAAGCGCTTGCATTACTTGCAGACCCAGAAAATAATATTTCTGAAGTTGTCTATAATTTAGGTCTCAAAAATAGGAGTTACTTTACAAGAACGTTTAAAGAAAGATACAGTCTTACACCAAGTCAATATATCGAAAACGTGATTAATAGTTAATCTTGCCTTAAAGATAAGTGCAACTCTAATGATGTAGTCCGATAGATATAATTACAGCATCATTAATCAAAAATCCGACCCCTACCCAAAATGCCATTAGGGTCCAGCGTCCTCTTAATCGCTCTCATTACATTAACCTCAGCTTCGGACTTACTGATATGCAATCTTGATTTTTTATGTAAGCCTATACCGTGTTCTGCGGATACAGAACCATTCAATGCTTGCAGTGGCATGTAGATGATATCGTCTATAGCTTTCTTTAGCTCAGGTGTATTATCAGGTTTGCCTACTATGAAATGTATGTTTCCATCAGCAACATGACCGAATGGTAATGCATCAGAAATGCCTAATTCTAATCTTAATTTCTTCCTAACAGAAGTTACATAAGCATCTATCGAAGGAATGGGAATACTCACATCATAATGCTGACTGTATGGAAACTGAGAATCTATAATCCCCACATCTTCTCTGATATTCCAAAACCAATTAAGATCACTCTCAGAACCTGCGATCATGGCGTCTTGTAGCATCTTTTTTTCCATAGCATCTTCTAAGAGCTGCTGCATTAAAGCCTGATCAGATTCTTGATTAGATCCCATGGATTCAAATAGTACATAAAAATTATAGTCGTATGTCATCGGTGGCTTAAGCAATGAAGGATCTGTAGTTAGAATTTTATAAGTATCTTTCCATATCAACTCATACCCACTGAGTGTACCCGCCAGTTGCTTGTCTGCCAGTTTTAAGAAATTAATGACATTAGAATAATCATTAAATCCTACAAGAGCACTGCAGCGACTGCTTGGCATTTCTTGCAATCTTAGGACCGCTTTAGTGATGACTCCTAATGTACCTTCTGCACCTATAAATAATTGCTTGAGATCATAACCTGAGTTATCCTTTATAATTTTTTTTAGGTTAGTCAATATTGTCCCATCTGCAAGAACGACTTCCAAGCCCATAACCAGCTGTCGTGTCATCCCATAGCGTAATACCCTCAACCCTCCTGCATTAGTAGATATAATACCGCCGATCTGCGCAGACCCTTTAGCTCCAAAACTAAGTGGAAAGAGTAGTCCTTTATCTTTAGTAGCATTATGGATATCTTCTAAAATTACACCTGACTCTACCGTCAATGTTCTGCTCCCTTCATCTAATTCTATGATGCTATTCATCTTCTCAAGAGAGATCACCACCTCTCCCTTTTTTGTCTCAGTAGAACCTACAAGATTAGTCAAGCCGCCGTGTACGACAACTGGGACATGTTCTGAATTACAAATTTTGAGCAATTCGGATATCTCTTCTGTGGATTTTGGTAATAGGATGGCTTGGGCTTGTGTGCCTATGTCCATATGCCATATGTGATCGTATCTCTCAGAGAGTTGGTGGCCCCTGATAACTCTTTCTTTTCCTAAGATAGCAGTAAAGCTTTGTATTATATTATTATCTAAAGGCATAGTAAATTTGTAGAACTATAAAAGTAACGGAAATTTAGAGTTAGAAGAGACACTTACTACAAGATATATAACAAATATGACCACCTATAAAATCAATTTACTATAAATACCAGAATATGGTATATTTATTAATAAATAGTTCTAATGTCAAAAAACACATCGATAATTCTGGGAGATCATTTCGATAAATTTATCAAATCAGAAATAAAATCTGGTAAGTATGCTTCAGCAAGTGAAGTTCTCAGAAGTGGCCTCAGACTTTTAGAAGTTGAAAAGCAAAAAATAAAAGCTATCAACAAAGCATTGATCGTTGGAGAAAATAGTGGCGAGCCTGTAATTTTTGATAATGAAAAATTTAAAAACAGAATGAGTAAGAAGTTCAAAACAGATCTAAAAACTAATTGCTGCTCTTCTTATTCTTGTAGTAGCAAATCTTAGATTCCTTACAACAAGGTAATTGAACCTGAATGTAAAACTGCCTGGTCTTCATCATATATCACATAAATATAAACTCCCTGCTCAAGATCTTGAGCTGGCAACCAACCCGCATCTCGATCATTAGAAATAATAGAGTCTCTATTGAAAATTAAATTGCCCCACCTGTCATATACTTTGAGCTGATAAACTATCGCATCTCCTGACTGCAGATAGAAATGCCTGTTGTCAAGATCAGTTGAGTTTCTGGATATAATATTAGGTAAATAAAGGCTGGCATTATTGAATGCCGTTACGACAGAAGCATTTTGATTACAACCATAAATATCTGTGATTTCTATATTATAGACTCTATCAATTGTACTATTCAGCGTCGGATACGGACAATCTGAGCAAGCTAATCCTTCCGATGGACTCCATAGATAACTAACAATATCGCCTATATAATCGGGTTCAATTATTGTTTCACTACCTGCTAACAATGATCCATAAACTGGATCAATTACAACAGCTAAAGTGCTTTCATAAGTTTGTATAATTTGTTCTGTTACACAACCATTTATATCGGTTCCACTAATTGAGAATATTCCTGACCCATCTATTGAAAAGATCTTGTCTACAGTTATACCATCTAAAGTAATATCAGTATGTGTACTTAATACCTCCCACTGATTGATCGCAGAATCACAATTGACCGTATCACCGACTAACTCAATAGACAATGGCAATATAGATTCTATAATCAATTCTGTGATGATTGAGTCACAGTTATCTACTGCTCTTAGAGTATCGGAATAAGTGCCTGGTATAAAATAATCTGTATTGTTGATGTTAATTGTATCATTAAGACAGAGAGTATAGAAGTCTGAGATTCTTTTTATAATTCTAATACTAATATCAAATGTATCCAGACATCCATTTATATCACTGTACTCTAATTCCAGTACGGTACTCTCTATCGGCTTAGCAATTGGGTTGAGGCAATCCGTGCAGCTAAGAATCGAGGAGTTGGTCCATCTGTAAGAATCCACACCTTGATTAGCCACTAAATCTATCAATATTTCAGTATTCTCCCCTACCTTATACTCATCTACACCTGTAACTAAGGGGTCAGCATATACTAAATCTACAGTCAGGCTATCACGGCATTCTTCTGGATTATAAAAGAGAATCAATTGTGTAGCAGTTACACCTTCTAAGCTACCGATAGTATCTCCTGTACTCCATAAGATGTTCTCTGATATATTATCAACTGATAGGCTGTATGTCTTATTCACACAATCATAATCCTGCCTTATCAAAGGAACGTTATCTTCCGAAAATTGCAGAAACTGATACAAATAAATACTGTCGCAATCTAACACGCTATACAGCGTATCCCACAACTCGGCAGATTCTGTATAGATAATTCCATTCAGATCAAATGTATCTCCCTTGCAAAAATCAAAGACCAGCATCTCATCCTCAGCGATAACATAATCCAAAACTATTGTGATCAAACTATCACATCCATTACGAGCAGCACCCGGCATCACAACGCCACCTGTAGGATTATCAATATCATATCGAATGCAATCAAAATACATGAACTCATCCTCATCGCAAAAAACTCGGCTAACCAAGTTCTGATTAGAATCATCAAATTCTAAATTTACAATTACAGTAGAATCGCAACCATTAGATCCAGCTCCTTGAAGAAGAACATTTCCTACAGGATTATTAATATTGAAAACTTCATCTTCGACTTTTATTTCTTCACCAGCACATAATACATCTTGAATCCAATGAGTAGTATTATGATGTGTGCTAAAATAAATTGTGTCAGCAGAAGAGTCTACAATACAATTATTAGAAAAAAAAAATGTATAACCTAACGGAAATATTACCATATAATCTGTATTTGATTTATATACATTAAATGCACTATTAAGACTTCTACGAGCTACAACAGAAATACTATCATTTGAATAATATACTCGTATAGGATCCAATGCTCCAATATTTGCAATAAAAGTATTACTTAAACCTATTTCCCATAATTCTACACTCCAGTGTAGTATTGTATCATTAGGAGCAGTAGAATAAGATATAGATAATGAATCCCCATTACATAACCTATCAGGACCAATAATCTGAGTAGGTACAGGGTCTAACTGTTGCCGTGCAGAATCTAAAAGAGTTATTTTAACTGTATCAAATTGTCCGTTATCAAAAGCATAGATATACCAATATATAGTCGTATCCAATGGCTGGTAATCTAATCTGCTATAATCTTCAAATGTATTCTGAAAATCTTCATCAAAAAACAATCCTCCATAAAGTAAAGTACCGTTAGGGTCATACAGAAAAGAGGTACTATATTCATAATTTTGATTGCAACTATGCATAAAAAAGGAATATTCATCTATTTCATTACAATCCTCAGTGAGAATAAGATGAATAGTAATCGTATCAATGTCATCACATACTGATCCAGCTTCTTGTACTGCATATACTGTATATTCATTAAGTGGTAAACTAGAGGCTGGAAAAAATCCTCCAAAGTTAGAACCTTCTTCAAGGTAAAAATAATCAGCATAATCAAAATTAACTATTGGAGTTTCTCGAAGATTAAAATCTGTATTTTTACATATATTAATAGTGTCTCTTCCCCTACTTGGATCATTAGGGAATTCATCTACATTGAGGAAAGTTGTATAAAAACACTCTTCTACAGAACAATTTGTTCCCGGTAGAGAGTCCTTAAAACATATAAATTGATCAGTATTAGTCCTTCTATGACGAACAGAATCTAAAATTAACCAATCTGTATCTTCATATTTATAATAGATGTTATAAGCAGAACTGACGAACTCGAAATCATCTGGATAAAATGATCCACACCAAATTGTATCAGGAATATATTCTATATACAAGCTATCAATACTTACCGTGAAAGTATCTCTCAACTCACAACCCATACTATCAGCAATAGCCACTAAACTTGTTGAGGAAAATAATACATCATTAGGATGATAAATTTCATTGGAATTTATATCTGAATAATATCTATTCGCTGGAAGATTGATACCCTCTAAAGGCAGTAATGCATATTGAGAACAGTGTAGGGTATCTCTATAATCTTCCATATACATCTCAGGCACGATGAGCACAAATGTAGAGTCTACACTAATGCAAGAACTTACACCATCATATATATACAGCCATTGTGATTCCGATATAAGTGCCCCAGGAAAATGCTTAATACCCATCTTATCACGAGCAGTGTAATATGCAGCATCAGAACTGATATTATCACCTTCTATAAATGGCAGAAATAGTAGCGTACAACCCACTAGTGTATCTTGCATCCTAATCTCTGGAAAATCTACAATGACATTAACGTAATAACATTCATCAAATCCAGTATTGCAGTCGTACATATACAGCTGCGTACTGAAGTCAATTGTGTCCCCTACATACAAGGGCGTACCAGATATATCACCATCTAAAAAATACTTAAGATCTGTAGATAAGTTTGCCCCCTGAATCGGCGGTAAGATATACTCTCCACATGCAATGATATCGTCAATAGGAAGAATCTGAGCTACAGTGGGAGTAGATATTATACCACTTAGTAGAAGCAATACAATAAGATTTCTCATGGAACTAATAGATTTTTAAGTAACTGAAACTAATGACACAGTTCAGACATTATTGTAATATAACGAAATAAAACAAAATTTTGTAGTTGCTGTACTTCGTATTACTATCAGTTCATATCCAAACTTAATAATTATTACTATAGTCCAACATTAGATGGCTATAGCATTAATTGATAGAATTTTATTTAGCAATTTGACATACCATAATAAAATTGTTATCCCCCGTACGGACAATTATAACACCCGTTCCCACAGCAATACCCTCTCTTAATCAGATACCACTTAGTAAACTGAAGTAGACCATCCTCATTGATAGTATAGTCAACATGCTTAGTTAAAATTTCAGTAGAAAACGTGTCAGATATGGATTTCATAATATCAACATTTAGCTCCATATCTGTATGATTGACAGTCTTTGCAAATGAGGCTTCAAGGCAACTGCTACACAGACATTTGTCAGATATCTCGGCTATGGGAATCTTGGGGTACTTTTTACACCAACATGCTCCTGATGGCTCACATTCTATGGTATTCTGGCATTTGCGACACTTTTCCACGCTACAAAAATAATTAAGTCGGGAGTTATTGCTTAATCTTTGTTTCAGTAAGTATAGTTAGCGATATTTGTGAGTACAAATAAGTCGATCATGATACAAGCAGAAAAATACCAACCTAAGAACAAAATTCGAATCGTCACTGCGGCTTCGCTTTTTGATGGACATGATGCCTCGATCAATATTATGAGGAGGATTATCCAAGCTACAGGAGTAGAAGTCATACACCTCGGTCATGATAGAAGTGTAGAGGAAGTGGTGAATACAGCCATCCAAGAAGACGTGCAAGCCATCGCCATGACATCATATCAAGGTGGCCACAATGAGTACTTCAAGTACATGTACGATCTGCTCAAAGAAAAAGGTGCTTCTCATATAAAGATTTTTGGAGGAGGTGGTGGTGTTATATTACCTACAGAAATCAAAGACCTGATGGACTATGGTATCACGAGGATATACTCGCCTGATGATGGTCGTAAGATGGGACTCCAAGGGATGATCAATGATCTGATTATGCAATCTGACTTTCCTATCGGACAACAATTAAATGGTCAGATAAATAAACTGGAAAGTA
>Ga0209185_1002575_pt1 | contig 12069 bp, 9 predicted proteins | sample SidtaG_2_FD_187425 | JGI IMG/M metagenome (GOLD analysis project Ga0209185, IMG submission 187425) | Marine algal microbial communities from Sidmouth, United Kingdom - Sidmouth_Asex2 metaG (SPAdes) (version 2) | ecosystem: Host-associated > Algae > Red algae > Unclassified | place: Sidmouth... | reverse complement strand
GCAATACAATAGCCGACTGGAATTTAAGGACAGTGCCCAAGAAGGTTACTTTATTAATAATTATGATAATCTATTGGCTGAAGATATTAGTAATATTTCCCAGCTTAATTTAAATGGAGCACTAGGTGTTACCGCAGGTTTTAAGTTTGTGAAGCTAAGAGCGCATTATATCTATGGTGCGACTAATATTTTGAAAAAGCTTGAAGGTAAAGTAGATGACACGGGTGGCGATTCTCGTTTTAAAGGGAATATGTCTATGTTGGTTTTTGGGGCTATGGTTTCGTTTTAAAATCTTTTAGAATTAGTTAAAATATATTCTATGATTTTTTTTTCTTCGTCAACTTGTATTTCATTTATTTTTCTAGAAAGACAAATTACTTTAACAACGGAAGAATGTTTAATAGGTTTTACTATACTATTAGAAGTAATACTATTCTTTACTACTTCAAAATCAAATTCGAGTTGAAAAGAATCTTTAATTATTACTTTTTTATTATCCATTTTAATCTTCTAAAGTTATGACAGCTTGTTCCTCTAGCGTAGATAAAGCCTGCAATGATTTACTGGTTTTAGGTTTTGTATTTTTTAAATCTTTCTTTACAAGTTTACCATTTTCTTTTCTTTCTGCAAAATTAGTAAAAAAAGATAAGTATTTTTTTGGAGATATTCCATCAAATATTAAAATTTTCACTTTATCGTTAGTATTTTCGTTCTCTGTCATAGCGTCTTCATGTAAAGTTAAACAAAGACTTTTAACATAAGGTTCGATGTAATAAACCTCTTTTATACCAGCGGCTATTATGTGTCTAGAACAATTATGACACGGGTACGTTGTACAAAATAATCTGGCACTTATTATTTTGTCTCCCGTTGTTAAAGCTCCTTGAATTATCGCATGCATTTCAGCATGTACGGATCTTGAAAATTCAATTAAGTCTTTTACTTTCGTATTACTTCTAATGTTCTCTTTAAGTAATTTTTCTACACCAGGAATAGAATTAATATGAGAAAATTTTTCATCATTAATAATAGAATTTACAATATCTTCAACAACATTATCTTTTTGTAAATCATTGCTGCAATATTCATGATTAAAACATCTATGATCTTTTTTAGAATTTGATGAATATAAATTTCCTCCATATTTTGGAACATCATTCCATCCAATAGATAAAATACTATCATTATCATCTATTATACATGCTCCAACTTGTCTTGAAAGACAAGCAGAATTACCAGCGGCTGCTTTTGCATTGTACATAGCAATTTCTTCTATTGTAGGAGTAATTATTGCGCTTTCAAAAATTAAATGTAAAAACCTAACTATTTTAGATTCAATTTTTGTGATATTTTCTTTAGAGACCCTCACAAATAAGTCTCCTTCGACAAATACATCTCTTACATTTTGACCAAACTTATCTTTTTGTTTGTCATCTATTTCAATAATAGTTTCTATCTCAGAATTTTCAAACTTTTTATTTTTTAAGTTTGATTTTCTGTCTTCTAAAGGAGAAAAAATACTTACGGAATAAAAATTATTAGAATATATTTTTTTCAATAATCTAAGCTCTTCCTTGGTTTTAATTGAATCCAAAATATAACATACTCTTCTAGATTCGTAATCGGTTGTTTTTGGGTTTTCTGATAGTTGTTTAGCCTTTTTAGTTGCTTCAACTCTATCTATATGGATTTTTTTTACCGCATATTCTGCTAGTCTTTCATTTCTATTAAATTTTCTAATAATATTACCTTTATTAATCTTTTCAAAATATTGTTTAAATACATTACTACCGTCTGGTGTAGTTGGTAGATCATTATTTTCTTCTTCTGAAAAAGTATATTCGTCTATAAAGTCACTTAATTTTATTTTTATAACCTTATACTGGTAGTCAATTTCTAATTTTTGCGTAATTTTTTCAATTACCTTATCTTTTAATGATCCAATTGGAGAACAAATACCAAATATTAATTCCTCGGTTAAAGTTTTATCGAATTTTTCTAAGGTTGATTGGTTCTTTTTTTTATTAAAAAGAGAAGAATTTAATGGTACAACTGGCTCACCCATAATTTTTTATTTATTAAAATATAATTAATTTATTATACTCTCAATCCGCATAACCGTCTCCGCCCTCCCAATCATAAACATAATATCAAACACATCTGGACCCTGTAAAGCTCCAACAAGTGCTAAACGCAACGGCATCATCACTTTTCCGAAACCAATGTCGTTTTTAGTAATCCAACCTTTAATATCCGTTTGAAGTGCTGTAACTGTGAATTCATCAATATGTAAAATAATGTTTTTTAATTCGCTCATTAAAGCAGGAGTTTCTTCTTTCAAAGCCTTTTTAGATGCTTTTTCATCATAAGAAGTAGGCGCAGTGAAGAAAAAATGACTCAAATCCCAAAAATCTGAAACAAACGTAGCGCGTTCTTTAATTAAAGCCACAACCATTTCAATGTAATTGATGTCGGTTTCAGCTAATTCAAAATACTTATTTTTAAAAGCTTCAGCTAATTCATAATTATTTTGCTCTTGCATGTAATGGTGGTTAAACCACTTGGTTTTATCAGGGTCAAAACGGGCACCAGATTTGTTAACTTTACTTAAATCGAAAGCAGCAATCAATTCATCTAAATTGAAAATTTCTTGTTCCGTTCCAGGGTTCCAACCTAAAAAAGCTAAGAAATTAACCATAGCTTCTGGGAAATAGCCATCTTCTTTATAGCCTCTGGAAACATCGTTTGTTTTAGGGTCTTTCCACTCTAAAGGAAACACGGGGAAGCCTAATTTATCGCCATCACGCTTACTCAATTTACCTTTTCCTGTCGGTTTTAAAATGAGTGGCAAATGTGCAAATTCTGGAATGTCCCATCCAAATGCTTTGTATAATTGGTAATGCAAGGCTAAACTTGGCAACCATTCCTCGCCTCGGATAACATGTGAGATTTCCATCAAATGGTCATCCACAATGTTGGCTAAATGGTAGGTTGGCATACCATCACTTTTAAACAACACTTTATCATCTAGGATATTAGTATCAATAGTAATAGCGCCACGAATAATATCTTGTAGATGTAGTGTGTCATCTTGAGGTGATTTAAAACGAATTACATAATCATCTCCAGCATCTATTTTGGCTTTCACAGCTTCCGCGCTAAGCGATAAAGAATTACTTAATTTCAGTCTGTTATGCCAGTTATAAATAAAGGTTTTGCCTTTAGCCTCATGGTCTTTTCTGTGGAAATCTAAAGTTTCAGCAGTATCAAAAGCATAATATGCGTTACCAGAAGTAATCAATTCTTCGGCACAAGCCTTATATAAATGTTTACGTTCGCTTTGTCTGTACGGTCCAAAAGTTTCGTTGGTATTTGGCCCTTCATCAAGTGGCATTCCACACCAATTTAAGGCGTCAATAATATACTGTTCAGCACCTTCAACATAACGATTTTGGTCTGTATCTTCAATTCGTAAAATGAATGTGCCGTTGTGCTTTTTAGCAAACAAATAGTTGAATAAAGCGGTACGAACGCCGCCAATATGTAAAGGTCCTGTTGGGCTAGGTGCAAAACGCACACGAACATTTTTGGTCATGATTTGTAAATTTCATGCAAAGATACGATTATCATGTTTTTTTGGGACACGGATTTCACAGATTTACACGGATAAAATGGTTTACTCTAAAAAAATCTGTGGTAATCTGTGAAATCCGTGTCACGATCACTTCCTAATATTACCCTAAATTAGCAGCTGCTTTTTAATCGTATAAAAATAAAATTGTAGTTTAGTATATTAAATCATTTTTTTTAATTTTTGCAAAAGCAGAAATACACCCAAATCATGAGCAACTTTAGCACCATACAAAATAAACTAGAGGCCTTTATAAGGCGGTATTATACCAATGAATTGCTTAGAGGCGTCATTTTATTTTTTGCTATTGGTTTACTGTATTTTTTGTTCACACTTTTTTTAGAACATCTTTTATGGCTGAATACAGCATTTAGAACCGTTTTGTTTTGGCTATTTATTGCTGTTGAGTTCGGTTTGCTTATTAAATTTATTTTTATTCCGTTATCAAAATTGCTTAAGCTTCAAAAAGGGATTAACTATAAAGCAGCTTCAAAAATTATTGGCACCCATTTTCCTGAGGTGAATGATAAATTACTGAATGTGCTGCAGTTGAATGAGAACGACTCAAAATCTGAATTACTATTGGCAAGTATTGAACAAAAATCTTCAGAATTACAACCTGTTCCTTTTAAATTAGCGATAAATTTCAAGAAGAATATAGGCTATTTAAAATATGCTGCGATACCTATTGCCATTTTACTATTTACATTTTTCACAGGTAATTTTGATTGGTTTAATGATAGTTATAAACGTGTTGTTGACTATAAAACAGCTTACGAACCACCAGCCCCATTTCAGTTTTTTGTTGTTAATGAAGATTTGAATGCTATAGAAAATAAGGATTTTAAACTGATTGTAAAAACAGCAGGTGAGGTTACCCCGGAAAGTGTTCAAATAAAGTATAATAACGAAATATACTATTTACAACAAAAAGCTGTTGGCGCATTTGAGTATGTGTTTACGCAACCTAAAGAATCGTTAACATTTCAGCTATCCGCTAACGATGTGATTTCCAAACCATATACAATCGATGTAGTAAAAATACCAGCGTTATTGAGTTTTGCAATGATTTTAGATTACCCAAGTTATACCAAAAAACGTGATGAAACTTTAAAAAGCACTGGAAATGCTTTAGTTCCAGAAGGCACAAAGATTAAATGGCAATTGAAAACAAAATCCACAAATGAAGTTAATTTGTATTCAAAAGACACTATAAACTTCAGTGCATTTGAAGGAGGTGTTTTTGAAGCCTCTAAGCGTATTTACAACAATTATGATTACACACTAAGCACGAGCAATAAAAACCTGATAGACTACGAGAATTTGACGTTTAGTATTGACATAGTAAAAGATGAATATCCTGAAATTAATTTGAAAGTTGAAAGAGATAGTTTGGATTTGCAAACGCTTTATTTTTTCGGACAGGTAAGTGATGATTATGGCTTTAGTAAACTCCAGCTGGTCTATTATCCATCAACAAATGAAAAGAATAAACAGTTTGAAATTATTCCCATTTCAAATTCAAATATTGCTGATTTTATTAGCGCATTCCCTAATAATTTAGCTATTGAAGAAGGTGTTCCTTATGAGTTATACTTTCAAATATTTGATAATGATAGGGTTAACCGATACAAAAGCTCAAAAAGCAGTGTGTTTACATATAGAAAACGCACAAAAGATGAAGAAGTTAAAAAGAACCTAAACGAGCAAAGTAAAGCTATTAAGGATTTGAACAAATCGTTAGAAAAATTTGATGAACAGGAGCAGAAATTAGATGAATTAACTAAAACCCAAAAGGAAAAATCAAATTTAAATTTTAACGATAAAAAGAAGTTAGAATCATTTTTTAAGCGTCAGAAACAACAAGATGAAATGATGAAAAATTTCAACAAAAAGCTAAAAGATAATTTAGATGAATTTCAAAAAGAAAACCCAAAGGAAGACGAATTTAAGGAAGATTTAAAGGAACGTTTAAAAGCGAATGAGGAGCAACTTAAGAAGGACGAAAAATTATTAAAGGAAATAGAAAAGCTTCAGGAAAAAATCAATCAAGAGGATTTAATTCAAAAGTTAGATGAACTTAAAAAACAAAATAAAAATAAAAAAAGAAGTTTAGAACAACTCTTGGAATTGACGAAGCGTTTTTACGTGGAGAAGAAGCTTGAGAAACTTAAAGATGATTTAGAAAAGTTAGCTGAAGAACAGGAAAAACTATCAAACAAATCTGAAAAAGAAAACACCAAAGAAAAGCAAGATGATTTAAATAAAGCGTTTGAAGATTATAAAAAACAAATTGAAGAATTAGAAAAAGAAAGTAAGACATTAAAAAAACCAATTGATGTTCCAAGAGATAAATTAGACGAGCAAGAAGTGGAGCAAGAACAACAAAAAGCGTTAGAGGCTTTAAAGAAAAAAGAACAACAAGCAGACGCACCTCAAGCTCCAGACAAAGAAAAAAATGAACCGGAAGATAGTAAAAAACAGAATTCTGAAAATGCGAAGAAAAGTCAAAGAAAAGCAGCTCAAAAAATGAAGCAAATGAGCCAGAAAATGCAAGGCGCCATGCAATCTGGTGGCGAAGAACAAATGCATGAGGATACAGATATGTTACGACAAATATTAGACAATCTTGTTCTGTTTTCTTTTGACCAAGAAGCGCTGATGAACCAATTTAAATCTATTGAAGGGAATAATAATAAATTTGCCATATATCTTAAAAAGCAAAATAATTTAAGAGAACATTTTGAACATATTGATGACAGTTTATTCGCCTTATCTATGCGCCAACCTAAGCTTTCAGAACAGGTCAATAAGGAAATTACAGAAGTGTATTATAATATTGATAAGGCCTTAAGTTTGTTAGCTGAAAATCAAGTATTTCAAGGTGTTTCAAATCAGCAATTCACAGTTACAGCAGCCAATAACCTAGCTGATTTTTTGAGTAACGTTCTGGATAATATGCAAGAGAGTATGAGCATGAGTGCTGGAAAAGGTGGTGAAGGCGATATGCAATTACCAGATTTGATTATGTCTCAGGAGGAGTTGAATAAAATGATGGAAGAAGGTATGAAAAAAGGTGAGCAGGGAAAGCCAAATCAAGGGGAAGGACAAAAACCAGGCGATAGCAAAAAGGAAGGTAAAGGCGAAAAAGAAGGTGGAAAAGAGGATTATGGTAAAAACGGCAAACCTGGAAAAGATGGTAAGGGAAAAGACAATGGGGAAGGTAAGAACGGTCAACAAAATGTAGGCGAAGGCAATAGCGATGTTAATACGGAATTGCTATTTAAGATTTACCAACAACAACAACAATTACGACAGGCACTACAAGATAAACTTTTAAAAGAAGGCAAAGGTGGCAACGGTGATAGGTTGGTAAAGAAAATGGAAGACATTGAAATGGATTTACTAAATAAAGGATTTACAAAGCAAACGCTTCAAAAAATGATGGATTTGAAACATCAATTATTGAAACTTGAAAATGCCACATTTCAACAAGGCGAAGAGAATAAACGAGAATCTGAAACTAATAAAAATAGATTCGATAATAACTCAAACAATCAAATCCCAACGGCAAAACAATATTTTCAAACGACTGAAATATTAAACAGACAAGCTTTACCTTTGCAGCAGGTTTATAAAAAGAAAGTGCAAGATTATTTTAAAAAAGCTAATGATTAATTTCAATTACGAAACGGATTTTAAATTAGATTCTGAGAAACAATTTTCAATTTGGATTACGAATACTATTTCTTCTGAAGCATACAAATTAGAGGAAATAAATTATGTGTTTTGTGATGACGAATATCTCCATAAATTGAATGTTGAATTTTTAAATCATGATACGTTAACAGACATAATTAGCTTTGATTATTCTATCGGAAAAATTATACAGGGGGATATTTTCATTTCTGTTGAACGCGTAGCAGATAACGCTAAGGATTTTGGTGTATCGTTTGAAGATGAATTGAAACGTGTTGTCATTCACGGTGTTTTACATTATTGTGGTTACAAGGATAAAACGGATGATGATGCTAAGTTGATGCGTAAAAAGGAAAATCACTACTTGTCGAAATTATCTTAGATTCAAGATTTCAACGTATATTTACAAACCCAAAATTTTGATGTGTTCCACGTGGAACATGCTTTAAAAATTAATTTTAAATAATGTCAGGTTGAGCACAGTCGAAACTTTTTGACGTTAATAGAAACAATAATTATGTTTAACGAAGTTTATGATGTTGTAGTTGTAGGAGCAGGTCACGCAGGAAGTGAAGCTGCTGCTTCTGCTGCAAATATGGGAAGCAAAACGTTGCTTGTTACCATGAACTTACAGAACATCGCGCAAATGTCTTGTAATCCTGCTATGGGCGGCATTGCTAAAGGCCAAATTGTACGAGAAATTGATGCACTTGGCGGGTATAGCGGAATTGTTTCTGATACATCGGCTATTCAATTTAAAATGTTGAATAAATCTAAAGGCCCTGCTATGTGGAGTCCGAGGGTGCAAAGTGATAGAATGCGTTTTGCAGAAGATTGGAGAATGCTTTTAGAAGGCACACCAAATCTTGATTTTTATCAAGAAATGGTTTCTGGTTTAATTGTGGAAAACCATAAAGTAGTTGGTGTTAAAACATCATTGGGAATTGAGATAAAAGCAAAGTCGGTTGTCTTAACAAACGGCACTTTTTTGAATGGATTAATTCATATTGGCGATAAGAATTTCGGTGGAGGAAGAGCAGGCGAAAGAGCAGCAACCGGAATTACAGAACAACTCGTTAATTTAGGTTTTGAATCTGGTAGAATGAAAACAGGAACACCTCCAAGAGTAGATGGTAGAAGTTTAGATTATTCTAAAATGGTTAAACAGCCTGGAGATGCTAATCCTGAAAAATTCTCGTATTTAGATATTACAAAACCATTAGAAAATCAGCGTTCTTGTCACATGACTTATACGAGTCTTGAAGTCCATGATTTGCTTCGTGAAGGGTTTGATAGGTCGCCAATGTTTAACGGTAGAATTAAAAGTTTAGGGCCAAGATATTGTCCGTCAATAGAAGATAAAATTAATCGTTTTGCTGATAAAGATAAACACCAATTATTTATAGAGCCAGAAGGTTGGAATACCTGTGAGGTTTACGTAAATGGATTTTCTACATCACTTCCAGAAGATGTTCAATTTAAAGCATTACGATCTGTAGTTGGTTTTGAAGGCGTGAAGTTTTTTAGACCAGGTTACGCTATTGAATATGATTATTTTCCACCCACACAATTGAAGCATACTTTAGAAACGAAGCTTGTTGAAGGCTTATATTTTGCAGGTCAAATTAACGGCACTACAGGGTATGAAGAAGCTGCTTCTCAAGGATTAATGGCAGGCATAAATGCGAGTTTAAAAGTCCAGGAAAAAGACCCGTTTACTTTAAAACGAGATGAAGCTTATATAGGCGTTCTGGTGGATGATTTGATTACGAAAGGCACAGAAGAGCCTTATCGTATGTTCACATCTAGAGCAGAATATAGAACCCTATTACGTCAAGATAATGCGGATAAAAGATTAACGCCAAAAGGATTTGAATTAGGTTTAGCTTCTGAAAAGCGTTTAAAGCGTATGGAAGAAAAGCATGAAGCTGCTGAAAAATTCGTTACGTTTTTTGAAACTGAAAGCGTTAAACCAGAAATCATAAATCCGATTTTAGAAACTAAAAAATCAGCTGCTGTAAAACAATCTGGAAAGCTATTTAAAGTTTTTGCTAGACCGAATATTGAGATGGATGATGTTAGAAAAGTTGAAAGTGTTGAAGCCTATATTCAAGATAATAATTTAGATAGAGAAATTATAGAGCAAACAGAGATACAAGTAAAATACGCTGGATATATCGCCAAGGAAAAAAACAATGCCGATAAATTAACACGATTAGAGTACGTAAAAATTCCTGAAAACTTTGACTATTCACAAATCAAATCTATGAGTTACGAAGCACGTGAGAAGTTGAAAAAAATTCAACCAACAAGTGTTTCTCAAGCCTCAAGAATTAGTGGTGTTTCGCCAAATGATATTTCTGTTTTATTGGTTTATATGGGGCGCTAAATTCTTGCGAAGGCAGGAATCTCATTATAAAAATAAGTAAACATTATTACTTATAATGCGAATTTTTTAAACGTTCCACGTGGAACATATAATCTTTTAATTCAAATTTTTAAATCTTCAATTAGAAAGTAAAGTGCAAAAATCAATAATTTTATTATTCTTTATTACAACAATTGTTTTCTCTTGTAAACAAAGAAATAGTAAAATAGAGTTTGTTAAAAAGTATTATGAGACTTTAAATAATTCTGATTTTTCAAACGTTACTTCATTGTTGTCGGATAGTATATTAAGTAAAGAAGTTAACTATAAGATGATGTTTTCTCAAGAAGATTATCTTAAACTTCTCAAATGGGATTCAACTTTTAGTCCAGAATATAGGGTCATCGAGATAAGCGAAGAGGACGAAATTATTAGAACTAAAATTTCTCAAAAAGATAAACGAATTCTTTTTCTTAATGAAGAACCAATAATAACGAATCAAATTATTAGGTTTAATAATGGTAAAATATCAAATATAGAAATTGTTAAATATGTTGTTTTTAATGACTCAATATTTATTAGTAATAGGTTTAAGCTTTTAAATTGGGTTGGAATTAATCATCCTGAAATAAAAGATTTTATTAACGACCAGACTGAAAAAGGTGGTTTAAAATATATAAAGGCTATTGAACTTTATCAAGAAGCTAACAAATAATTTTAAGTTTTAAATGACAATTAAATCTGTTTCTATAACCGTAAAAGACCACTCCGTTTCAGGAGAAGAGTTTCAATTAATTCAAAACTCTGAATACGGTTTTCTAGAAACGCAACCACAACCGTCTTCGGATAAATTACCCGAATATTATCAAAGCGAAGATTATATTTCGCATACAGATTCCAAAAGAAATCTATTCGAAAAAGCATATCATTTAGTCAGAAGTATTTCACTTAAAAAGAAATTAAACTTAATTAATTCTTTAGCTTCCGAAGAGAAAAAACTTTTAGACGTTGGATGCGGAACAGGAGACTTTTTAAAAACAGCGCAACAAAATAATTGGCAGATTTCTGGAATAGAACCAAACAAAGAAGCAAGAGATATTGCTAATAAAAAAACAAATAATTCCGTTTTTGAAACAGAGCAATTATTAAAGTTTAAACCAAACAGTTTTAATGTCATTACGCTTTGGCATGTATTAGAGCATTTACCAAATTTAGAAGAGCAAATTGCAATTTTTAAAAAACTTTTAAAGCCAAACGGAACTTTAATAATTGCTGTTCCGAATTATAAAAGTTACGATGCAAAACATTATAAACAGTTTTGGGCAGCTTATGATGTACCAAGACATTTTTGGCATTTTAATCAAGCATCTATTTCAAAATTAGTTTCAAAACAATCTTTTAAAGTTGAAAAAGTAAAACCCATGTGGTTTGATTCATTTTACGTAAGCATGCTTTCTGAAAAATATAAGTCTGGAAAAATGAATCCGATTAAAGGCATTTGGGTTGGATTGCTTTCAAACGTAAAAGCAATAACAACAAAAGAGGCTTCATCTTTAATTTATATCATTAAAAACAGCTAAAATCAATTTCTATTTAGCACATTCTTTCTTCTGTTGCATAAACACCCAAATACTAGTCGGTTTTATTAAAGTGTCTTAAATCGCTTTAAATACATGTTTTTTAAATAGAAATTAACTATTATTTATTCTTTTTACTATAAGGATTCATTATATGTTAAAATCAGAATAATTCCGGTTCAATTTAAAACTTACTTTATTACATTTGTTCGGATTAAAAATAAAATCAATCAAAAAACAAAAACTGATGAAAAATATTATTTATGTAATGCTAGCGACTCTAGTTTTCGCTTCTTGTGAAAAACCAAACAAAATTGCTTTTGTGAATAATGGAACTTTAATTAATGATTACCAAGAAAAGAAAGATGTTGAAGCTGCTTTTCAAATAAAAGAAGACGCTTTTAGAAAAAGAGCAGATAGTATTAGTCAAGCTTTTCAAGCAGAAGCTCAAAAAGGTCAAGCTGAAGCGCAACGTATTGCAAGAAGCAATAGAAAGAAAGCTGAAGAGTTAATGGGAGGTTTACAACAAAAACAACAACAATTACAACAACAAATGCAAGTGGAGCAACAACAATTGACTCAAGCATTTCAAGTTGAAATTGATTCTGTTATTGTTCATGTAAAAGACTTTGTAAAAGACTACGGAAAAAAGAACGGTTACAACTATATATTAGGAACTAGCGATGCAGCTGCAACAGTTATGTATGGTGCTGAGGAAAGTGATTTAACGCAAACTATTTTGGATGCGCTTAATGCGGGATATAAAAAAGAATAGTTACATAATACGATAATAT
>Ga0209185_1002551_pt1 | contig 12168 bp, 9 predicted proteins | sample SidtaG_2_FD_187425 | JGI IMG/M metagenome (GOLD analysis project Ga0209185, IMG submission 187425) | Marine algal microbial communities from Sidmouth, United Kingdom - Sidmouth_Asex2 metaG (SPAdes) (version 2) | ecosystem: Host-associated > Algae > Red algae > Unclassified | place: Sidmouth... | reverse complement strand
ATGACGATTTAAGGCGAGTGGAGCGAAAGTTAAACAACAGACCGCGCAAGTGTCTTGAAATGAGGACTCCAAATCAGGTAGCCTTCGGTATTACACCCTCTGTTGCACTTGGGATTTGAAACCGCCAACCACCAGATGTGAGAAACACAACCACTACGACCATCAAGACGATTACAGATCGACATACAGCTCCGTGTGTGGCATTCGTCATGGGTTTGGATTCTGGATCGAGGTCTGTTCAAAGTCAGTGTTTGGAACTGGCTTGTTATATCCAGTTACGCTGCGAGGCGATCGATCTGTCGAGCCAATTCCGAGAAAATTGATCAATCCTCGGACGAACGAGTTAGAATTGTAACCGTTGTCAGTGCCGGGGAATAAACTGTAATCCCTACTTGAATCAAAATTCCTTTCCGCTTCAAAAGTCTCTTCGATGAGATCATCTTCCGAACGCCCAGAAGGGTCATGTAGCAAGACATCGTATTTGTTACTCCCTTTTGCCGTTTTATCGATGTCTTTAGGCCTATTTCTATCACTGACCAACAAGCCGTCTACAGGCCCCGCACCAACCGTCGCAAACCTCCTACCGTTTGGAAGAAAGTTTTGGAAGCGTGGATCCGAAGCGTACCTAGCCTGGTTATCAGGAATAATCGTTACTTTGGCATGTTTGAATCCAAGGGCGACTGAGTGTGTTTGTAGCCGGGCCTCTCGCCCATCCGGATCTTCAATTTAATCAGCTACTTGTCAGCTAGCCGACAAACAGCTTGTCTATCAGGTCGTCCATTTGTCTTCCACGTTCAGTTTGCTTGTAGTTCGCGTCAAAACCGGAAACATCCAGCTCATGAGCGCACAGATCTCGAAGGTCGTCTGCAAGCTCGTCAGATATCGGATACCGTGATCCTTGCAGATCCTTTTTTAGCTGAGCGATGTGCTCTTCAGATAGTGGAAGCTCGCGTAGGACCAACAGGAAATCTGCCAGGTTAAGCTCGATCACTGCCCGGCCCCTCCCTCTTGCGCTTGGCTCTCTCGCTGCCTGTACAGTCGCTCTGCCTTCTTCGTGGATGTCTTATTTACCGAAACGATGTTTCCCGTCTCCAGATTTCGGACGACCTCTGCGCCCGTCCCTACCGTCCTCTGACTAGGCCTTCCAAGGCTGTCGATCTTCACTTCGTTCACTTTTAGGGGGTCTCTAAGAGCGTCAAGCACGTCAGCGGTGGGCACTTCCCGGTTGATTCGTTGATTTAGTCCATGCTTGGTATACCCAATTCCTTCTGATGTCTTTCTTCCCTCCGCTGCGTCCTTGCGAAAGAAGCCGTCAATTCTCTTCCCAATTGATCCGGCAGCCTTTGCCGCCCCAGCCCCAGCTGCGGTAAGCGCCGCTCCAACGGCGGCAGACTTCGCGGCCGCCCCGGCACCCTCCGTCTGGTAGGTGTCGTACGTATCGTAGGCGGTCAGCCCGCCACCGATGGCGCCAATGATGAAGGGAATGGCAACGGGCAATCGCCCATCCGGATCAAGAGAGGAGCCCGGCGCGTGGCTTTAGCTAGATTGTGGTTTTCCCGTTGCGCATCAAGCGCTTGTTCGCATGGCTCTCCTGACGCACATCCGTCGGTAAAGTCTGAGGCCCCGATGCGGGTCTGGCGCTATCGGTGTCGTGTTGCCAATGAGTGTAGCGGATGCCGGGCGCGATGGCTGATGACGGCGATTGCAGCGCTACCGAGCTCTGGCGACGATCGTCACGCCCGGGCCGATCGCGCGCACCGTGCCGACCGATTCGGCCTATGACATGGTCATCGCCACCGCGCTTGCCGCCGATGCGGAACTGATCGTCACGGGTGATTCGGATCTGCTTGTGATGCATCCCTTTCGCTAATTGCAGATTCTCAAGAGTGCGGCGGCGCTGGACAGCTTTCGGAGAATGACAAGTTGAGGAAGCGTCGAGCGGTCTGTCAGGACAGACGCTCGAACAAAAGCTTACCCAAATAAGCGATCAGCGTTTCGTCGCTGTCGAACTCATGCGACTCGAGTACTTCAACTTCGCCGGTATCACAGCGATTAAACTGAAACTCGAAGCGTGACTCCGGCCAGTGAGCGATCGTACCAACAAACCGTTCACTATCGAGGTTCACGCCGCTGCTTTCCCGCGATACGCCTTCGATGTATGTAACGGCAAAGCCTTTGGCTACAAGTCGATCCTCCATCGAGCGAATCGATCGAACGAGTCGGTTGTCCATTTTGGCGCCCTTACGGCTCATCGATGTTATCTGCGGACGGCATCTCATAGTCCGATGCGTTTCGTCCTGGAATTCTGGCGTCAGGGCTATTCGGACCGGAAATTCGCCCTGTCCCCTGTGAGTGAGGCAATACCCGATCTGCAGGCACGTCGAACTCCACGTAAACATCTCCCTCCGGCGCGTTTCTGTATGTGTTGGGATCTGCCGGATCTGCTACCCGCGTCTGACCAAAACCACCTTCCTGAACCTGTCCCGTACTGCGCATTTTCTCTAGCTCATCCGGGCTCATGTGGCGTCCTACTCGCTTCGTCTCGACCGGAGCCTTTCGAAAGAAGCCGGCAATTCTCTTCCCAATTGATCCGGCAGCCTTTGCCGCCCCAGCCCCGGCTGCGGTAAGCGCCGCTCCAACGGCAGCAGACTTCGCGGCCGCCCCGGCACCTTCCGTCTGGTAGGTTTCGTACGTATCGTAGGCGGTCAGCCCGCCACCGATGGCGCCAATGATAAAGGGAATGGCAACGGGCAATCGCCCATCCGGATCGTAACTGTACGGGTCACAGTGCCATTTCGAGCTACTCTGACTTCAGCTTACAAGAGATTTGACGGAATATCTCGATAGCTGCTGGCTCTCGATCAAGTATCTCCTCAGAAAGGAAAGGATTGCGAAAAAATTCTTCTGGTTTTATATCAAGTCCTTCATTACCGCATGCCACTCGCCAATGGGACGAAGCTCGTCCATCCGTAATCTCAAAAAGGCAAGCAGGAGCAGAAATAAAGGCGTCGCCGTCATCGACAATCTGATACAGAGTTGAGCTACCATAGATTGCAGATCCTGGAAAGCATCTGATTGCGTAGACAATATACTCATAGCCCAATGTGAGGTGCCATTCCGAGTTGTAGCTGGTATCGATTCCCAGCTCTGCTGCGTCAGACGGGGACACTTTCCGCGCTGTAGCACGAACTCTCATTGGATGCCTCCAATCTGTGGGTTAACTATAGTTTTAACCTCAAAAATTGCACCTGTTGAAATGTCTCGATAGGCGTGAGTTTCGATATGTTGGCCGCCGACGACTGCTTTTCCACTTGAAATTTTCTGGTAGTCCTCAGGCTTTCCTCCGTGCTTTGATGCCAAGCGCTCAGCCTGTTTCAACGGAATGCCAGTCCCAGCGCCATGTGTGGCCGTACCAACTCCCTCCTTCAGCTGACCAACTTGCTCATCGCTAGTTAGTTGCTTTTTTAGTTTCTCTGCACTTCCACTAGAACTACTCTTACCTCCTCCTGGCCCAGCCGCTGGAATTGCCTGTACTTCTATCCGATCGCCAGTGGAGAGCTTGGGTGTGATGTCAAATACTATTGAGTCCTCATCGGAACGGTCTACGCTATCCGGAATCCCATCATTGTCTGAGTCGTTCTCGCCATTTGTGCCCTCCGCCGATTGCCCATCTGGATCCACATACCGATACGGATTATTATTCGCATACGCATAACGATTGAACGATTGCGGGCTGCTGAGGTTCACACCAATCGGGTCATTCGATAGAAATCGGCCCAGTTCGGGACTGTAATGCCGTGCCTGCATGTACGTCAGGCCGGTGGCTCCGTCGCGCACGTGGCCTGTGTACCCTGGCCGTGAGCGCCCTTCCTCTTCGTGAAACGGATCGACGGCCAAGCCGCTGCCTCGTACATTCCGTCTCCCCAACGTCTTTCCGTAGGGCTCGGTCTGCTCGAACCAGAGCACCTCTCCGTTGGCGCCTGTGGTGACGACCGTGTTGCCGAGAGCATCGTGATGGTGGAACACGACGTACTCGTCCGGCTCCAGGGGAGTGTCGGCCACCAACGCGAAGCTCGTTGCGAGTAAATACACGGATGTGACGATGCGCGCTATCACCAAACACGACCGGAGCCACCGTCCGGACAGGCTATGGTTCCGCAGATGCCGGGCTCTCACGGGCAGGTCCTTGCTTGATATTCGTCTCGATTGCTGATGCCGTCACCGTCCAGGTCGCCCGTGGCGTCCGACGCATCCAGTGTGCTCAGCCCATAGAGTCGCTCGTAGTAGTCCGGCATGCCATCCCCATCGGTATCGTGCCCGTCGTGCTGCCCGACGACGGCAATTGTCTTCCCGGCCAATTGAATGTGATCACGCGTCTCTCCGCTCTCGCGCTCGAATTCATGCATGAGCGTTCCTGAACGGTTGTAGACGTAGTAGGTCGTTGCGCGCCGGTTCGTGCCACCGGCAACTTGATCGACTTGTGCCTTGACCCTCATGCCATGACCGTCATAGACATTGGCCTGATCGAATTCGTCTGACTTTGCTTCAAGCAGACGATTTTTCCGGTCATAGCGGAACGTTTGATCACCGTACCGACTGATGTTCCCGCCACTGTCGTAGGCAACGCGTCGCTCGCCTTCGAGCAACGACTCCGAAGTAGTCCGTGTGAGCCGATTTCGCCCATCATGGAAATAAGCCCGATGGATGCGGTTGTCACGGCCGATCTGCGTCAGGTTGCCAAGAACGTCGTAGGTAAACCGCGACACTCCCCACTCGCCTACTGCCCCGACAAGTCGTGACAATCCGTCGTAGCGGAGACTGTGTAGATCACCGTCGGAGGGGGCAAAGTAGTCGGAAATGCCCGCTAGATTACCGCGGACATCGTAGCTGGATGTCTGATCGATCATCCTGTACCGCGAGTTTGCCAAGGTGCGCTTGGTTGGCCTGAGACGACTGTCAAGCGACAAGGTGAACGAAGTCCCGTTGGACAAGCGGTATGAGGCAAGTTGCCCGTCGTGATGGTACGTCGCCTGGTCAACAAGACCGGGAATACTGGTGGCCTCCCCTCGCAAATCGAGATTCTTATCCACCGTACGACCGGATGGATAGATGATCGATTCAATGTCCCCGGCACGGTTGCGGCCATAGCGCAGGCTGAACCTCAGCCCATTAATCTTGAGAATCTCACTATTGAGAAGACCGGCGCCATCATGGTTGTAAGTCCATTCGGTCCCGCCCTGGGAGACACGTACAAGACGATCGGAGGGATCATAGGCGTAGTGCAGATCCGCCACGGCCGGCCGTGACCCAACCGCCTGTCCCATCTGAACCACACGGCTCAGGTTGCCACGACTGTCATATGCGTGGCCGAACGTCGTACCATCGTATTCGTAGGTTCTCGTCGGCCGCCCGCTGGCATCACGACTGACTACTCTTCGCGTGCCGAACTCGGGGTGAGTCTCCTCGCGAAGCATGGAAGTCATGTACTGACCACGCTTGTATGGCTTGAACGTCCGCCTCAACGGCCTCAAATCCCTCTCTGAGCCCTGGCTGATAGCGGTCACGAAACCGCTGCGATTGCGCTCGATGGCGGTAACCACCACGCGATCATTGCTCGATCCACCTTCGTTATCAGTACGGATCTGCTGACGTACTTCCATCAGCTCGCGATTGGCAAGGGTTCCGATGGAGCGGTAATTGTAGACCGCCACATAGCCCTCTTCATCGCGCACAGCGTGTCCGTACTTCACACGGCCCGCGCCGACGAAAGAAGTATCGGAGTTACATCTCGGACCGTAGCAATAGCGGACCGCAGCATTCGACGCCCGGTTATGCATTTGCGTCTTCACTCTTCCCAAGGCATCGAAGGTGAAGAGGGTTCCGGGTGACGTATTGACCCAGTCAGAGGACGTATGCGCATCGCCCCGAAATCGAACGCGACCGCTACGATCATAGAGCGTTCCGAAGACCGCGAGCGGGTTCGCCGTCGCCGGATAAGCCAATTCTCGTCGTCTTTCTCGCCCGAGCCCGTCAAAGGCAACCTTCACGGTTTTCCTTGGCGCTTGCATCACCTCGACCGGCGTGGACACTTCGCTCAAAGCCCAGTCCGGTGGCGTGATCCGGGTCACACCGAGAGGTGCCGGCGGCGCAATCCGAATCAGCGCACCATCCGATGCGCGATACGCATAGGTCGTCGTTCGGCCACTCGGATCCGTCTCTGCCACCACGTTGCCAGTATGATCGACTCCGCGGGTAATGGCGCCTGAACTGCCAACGCGTGTCTCCGTCCGCGCCACACCATTGAGATAGTTGGCAAAGCGGCGCTGCTCGGCACCGACCGTCTCGGACAGCAGTTGCCCGTTGGCGTAGTACGTATAGCTCGATGCGACCCCATCCGCTGTTCGAGTGGAGATCATGCCATCACCATCATACGTGACGCTGCTGTACATCGTTTCACCGGCAGCACCCGGAGCGCCCGCCTGTGTTGACTTGAATGTCGGAGCGCCGACAAACCAGGCCGACTTGCTGGTGTAATCGTTGTCGTAGCCAAGCGCCGTTGATCGCGTCAGGGTCGAGCCGTCGACACTCCTCTGCGATTCGAGCATCGTCGTAGGATTGCCATAGTCATCCGGATCGATGAGTTCTGTGTATGTCACCAGGCCGTCGATCCTGACCGTCTTGCGCGACATCCACACCTGCCGCATGTCATACATATAGGCATTGCGGCTGTTGTAATGCCTCCACTGCGGAAAAAGAAGGGTTCGGTTTCTCTCCGGTTCGCGCGGATTATGCCAGTCGCTGCGCAGTCTGAATGCATCATGCTCTTCCGCATACAGAAATTCGACCTCGGCCAACGCACTGTAGGGCAGTGTTGCAGGATTTTCAGCTCGATGCCTACCTGCATAGAATCGCAGTACCTTGAGTCGCCCACTATCACGAAGCCTGCGCCCGATCGCAACTGCTTCTTCTGAATCCGCATTCGAAGAATGCGCAGGATTGGAAACCCGATCTATTCGGTGAAAGATCAGTCTCGCAGTCCTGGATTCATCTGCGATCCACCGCTCGACGGTGTAATCAGAGCCTGTGTTCTTGCGATAGCTGATGCTCGTCATGCTTGCAGGAATTTTCGGCCCTGATATCGTGCGCGCCGTCACGGCCGGTCGCCTGGCCTCACGCTTGTTCTCTGCCCGCCGACAGCTGCTCGGACTGACGTACTCGTCGAGCCAGATGACCTGCGTTGATCTGACCCGTTCGTAGTCCTGGTATTCGCAAATACCGAGCTCCTTGTATGTATACGAAACCCGGGCACCAGTCGGAGTCTTCACTGATTGCAGAGGAAGATAGGCATAGAGATCGCCTCGTTCACCATCGCTGTTTACATCACGGAATTTCAGAAGTGTGGAGAACGACGGATTTCGGAGCTGGCCGTACTCGAACTCCCAGGTTGATTCGTCGGCGAGCGTCACGCTCGCGAGCGCGCACCCGGCCATTGGCAATTCTTTTGTTTGTAAAGCCGTGGGAGCGCCCGTAGCCAATTGCGCATTAGGGATATATGCGTAGTCGACACGACTCCGCCGTGTGTGCGGCGACGATGCCGACGCCAGAAGTCCGGCACACTGTGTCGAAGGATCCATGCTTCGGTAAGAGAAATCGACATGGCGATCGGTCTTTCCACTTACTTTCAGCGTGACCTTTTTTAGCCTTACCTTGTGTGCAATAAAAGTACTGAAGCCATAAAAGGTTCCCGACCCAATTCGGTTATACCAATTTGCCGATCGAAACGGGCTGATCGGCGCAGAGACCGAGCGGAGCCTGAGCAAATCACTACCTTCCGGGACGCTCGGTGTGGCCTCATAGGAATAGACAAGCTTCGTGGTCAGCCGGCGCTTTTCGACAAGGCGCATGGTGTAAGTGTGGTAAAAATATATGGCGCGCGGATAATCATCTTGAGCATATCCGATCAGGCGTGTATTGCGGGTACGCTCCGCACCTTCGACAGTGAACACATACTCGACACCATCTGGCGCGTGCACGACAAAATCTGGCCCTTCACAGGACATATAGAAGAAGTCAGGGCTCAGGTAGAGCGCTTCAGAGGGAAACAACGCGCGAAATTGAGGCATTGCTAGCCCGCGCACCTGCAGCTTGGTCGATCCGGTTTCGTACGTGAACGTCATCGCATCGTGCACTGAGTGCACATCCTCGACACCGGGACCAACTACAGACCATTCATCGCAGTGGAAATCAGTCGGTGGGACACTCTGGTCCACAGGATCAGAGGCGTAACGAGTGTCGTAACTCGTGTCGTAACTCGTTTCGTAACGCGTGTCGTAGCGCGTGTCTATGGACAACGTCGGTATATCAATCGACATGGTTCCAAGCGCATGAGGATACGCTCCCGGGATCTCCTCGAACTGCCGGGTCAGGTCGAACGACAACACACCATCTCCTGAAAGGGTCATGTCGGTTGACTTGTGACCGATGGCGCCTGCTAACTCATCATAGGTCTCACCCGGGATATCGATGTTGAAGAGATCGGCATTGCGCTTCTCGACCGGCGCCTCTGCATGATTCACGTCGTCCTTGGCAAACGCGGAAACCTGACCAAACAGACAGATGAAAGTAACGATCAGTAGCGCCGTGGCCCCTCGTGCCCACGGCCCACGTAAAAACTTCAACGCGTCATCCGGAGGCCGGCTCAACGTCTTGTCTGCACGCTCGAATTCATTGGTACCGCAAAGAAGGGTACCGACAGGAAGACATGTCACGATAGGCAGGGTCCATTCAGCCGAAGGGCAATGGCGAAACGCCCGTTACCACAAGGCGAGCTCGCATGAAATATCGTACAGCACCCTCATGGCCGGCGCTAGCGCTGGCCGATCTGAAAAGACACCTTGATGCAGTCTGTCTTCAGCCTTTCCAATCGTCTGCGTAGAAGTGCGCATCTCGCCAAGGTCGGCAGGCATTTCTCCACGGAACACCCGCTCTGCACGCAAATCAAGCCGACGGATGCACAATACTCTTAATCAAGCCTGGCACCTCTTCAGCCTGCATTGCAAAGGCGTCCGCCGTACCCGACAACGGAAAGTGGTGCGTCACCAGCGCATCGACATCGATAGCACCACTCCGTACCAGTTCGATAGCGCGCGGGTATACATCGCCCATCCGTCGTGAGAACTTCAAAGACAGCCCTCGACGTCGTGAGTCCGCCGCCGCGAGCGGCTCGTAGCGGTCGCCGTCGGGAATGCCCACCAGCACGACTCGCCCGCCGATGCGGGTCGCCCTGATCGCATCGCTCATCCCATGCGGCGAGTTGGTCGCCTCGATCACGAGATGGCTGTCAAGCCCATCGGTCGCATCCAGCACGGCGTCGAGACTGTGACCGACAGCCGTTGCACCGAGGGTGCGCGCCAGTGCTGCCCGATGCGGCTGTGGATCGATGGCCGTGATGTCCTGACAATTCCCATGTACGAGTAGTTGCAGGATACCGAGTCCGATTGGCCCGCAGCCGATAATCGCCACCTTCTCACCAAGCCGTGGCTGCGCCAGATCCATCGCGTGAATGCAGACGCCCAATGGCTCGAGCAACGCACCCTGGTCGGGTGTCATGCCGTCAGGCAATGCGAACAGAGTGTCGATCGGTACCGAAAGTCTTGCGGTCAAGGCGCCGTGGTAGGGAGGTGCACCGATGAAGACGACGTTCGGGCACAGATTGTGGTGGCCCTCGCGACACCACTCGCAGCGGTGACAGGGCTGCGCAGGATCCACCGCGACAAGCTGCCCCTTGGAAAGGGATCGCGATTCGACGTCCTGCAACAGTCGGGCGGAGAACTCGTGACCGGGTATGAACGGGGCAGTTATCGTTGCCGAACCGATTCCTCCATCCTTGTAGTAATGCAGATCACTGCCACAGATGCCAACCGACGCGACTTCCACCATCGTCGATCCGGACGTACACATTGGCGGCTCGAAATCGCCGATGCGGACATCCCGAACACCGTGAATGTATGCTGCGGTACCCATTAAATTTGCTCCCAGGGGTCAATGCCAACAGTATCCTTGACAATGAGAATCTCGTCGAGCAAACCAGGACAAGGCGTGGCCAAGCATCGAACGCGATCGCCAGCGCCTGCCTGCCGTCGTGACAGCGGTAACCGAAAGACAGCACCCTGATGCCGGACACGCCCATAACCAACGTCTCGACCCGCGCTCTGGAGGTGTTCGTATCGCTTGCCGGCACCGGCAGCCTGCAGGACACGGCGCGCACGCTTGGCATGAGCGCATCGACGGCCTCTCAACAGATCCGGAAGCTTGAAGCCGCCCTCGGCTACGCCCTCATCGATCATGCACGTCGCCCGCTCGAACCCACGCCAGCGGGATACACCTATCTCCTGCACGTGCGCAAAGCGCTTGGCCAGCTCCGCCAGGGTGCCATTGCCGCATCGCTGACTGATCTTTCGAGCCTGCAGCGCTTGCGCCTCGGTATCATCGACGATTTCGACAGCGAGGTGTCTCCACGCCTCATCACAACCCTGGTCGCCACACTGGCACGCTGTGAGCTCTCTCTGCTGACCGCGCCAAGTAACCAGATACTTGCGGCGCTTGCTGCGAGGAAGCTCGACTTCGGCGTGGCCGCCCGTGCAGACGAGACTTCGGAGGGCATCATCGAAGCACCGCTGCTGCGCGATCCTTTCGTCGTTGCGGTACCGCGGGGCAGGCTGGCAGAGCCTCCCTCGTCCCTGCAGGCGCTCGCAGAGCTGCCATTCCTGCGTTACGGCGAGCAGCACTTCCTCGGTCGTCAGATCGCGACCGAACTTGCCTGGCGTAGTCTGAACTTGGCGGGGCGGATCTCACTGGACAGCAACCAGGCGATGTTCGGCCTGATCGCTGCCGGTGAAGGGTGGACGATCACCACGCCGCTCGGCTTCGCGAGTGCAAGACGCTTTCGGAACCGGGTTGATCTGCACCCACTGCCTTTCACGGGCTTCTCGAGAGTTATTTCGCTCTATCGGGCGGACGGATGGAGTGACGACGTGCTCGCGATCATTGCGGAGTCGTTGCGCGAAAGCCTGCGCGAGCGGATCGTCGCGCCAAACGTCGCATCACGACCCTGGCTTGCCGACGTACTGACGACCGTCTCGTGATGCGTGCGCCTGCCGACTCCAGACCACACTGCACCGCCAAGACTGCGCTGGCTGGAAGAACCCGGCCGGACCACGCTCGGAATGACTCACACAAGGCGTCGCGTGATGCCGGTCACGAAATCCGCATTCGGAAAACCGAAATCGAGATCACGATTTTCCCGAATCCAGACTAGAAAGCATTGACGTGAGGCACCGTTGCGGTGATGGTCCGCGACTCGACAGACAAGCAATCGAGAGCCCTATGAAAAGCCGCACCCGCGTCGTGGTCATCGGCGGCGGAATCGCCGGCTGTTCGACGCTTTATCACTTGACGCGTGAAGGCTGGAGTGACGTGGTGCTGATCGAACGAGACGAGCTGACTTCGGGCACGACCTGGCACTCGGCGGCGCAGGTCACCAACTTCGGCATGACCCAGACCATGGTCGGCTTGAAGAGCCACTCGATCGCGCTCTACCAGGAGCTTGCCGCCGACCCCGAATACCCGGTCGGCTACCACCACGGCGACGGCGGCATTCGCCTCACCAACGATTCACGGCAGATGGACGGCTACCGTCGCTTTGCAAGCATGGCGCGCGGCATGGGGGTAGAACTCGAGATTCTCGATGCCGAAGAATGCGCTCGCCGCCACCCACTGATTTCGACCGACAACCTGCTCGGCGGCCTCTGGGACGGATCGGACGGTGATATCGATCCTGCACAGCTCTGTCAAGCGCTCGCACGCCGTGCGCGCGCCGCCGGAGCCGAGGTCTACCGCCACACGCCGGTCACGGGCCTGACCCAGCGGGCGGACGACAGCTGGATCGTGCACACCGACAAGGGGGACATCGACTGCGAGTTCGTCGTCAACGCCAGTGGCTATCGGGTCAACGAGGTCGGCGCGATGATGGGCGTCGAGCACCCCGTCGCCTCGATGGAGCACCAGTATTTCCTGACCGATCCGATCGAGCAGATCAAGGAGCGCGATCGAAGGCTGCCCTTGTTGCGCTGCCCGATCTCGGACTTCTACTCGCGGCAGGAAAAGGAT
>Ga0209185_1002547_pt1 | contig 12184 bp, 8 predicted proteins | sample SidtaG_2_FD_187425 | JGI IMG/M metagenome (GOLD analysis project Ga0209185, IMG submission 187425) | Marine algal microbial communities from Sidmouth, United Kingdom - Sidmouth_Asex2 metaG (SPAdes) (version 2) | ecosystem: Host-associated > Algae > Red algae > Unclassified | place: Sidmouth... | reverse complement strand
ACGAGGGCAGAAGTGGACCAGGGTGAACTTTACGGGTTTCAATTCCAATAGGTACAATTCAGAGACAGTACACTTCAGCATAGAGGGCCGCAAACCAGGTTTCAATTCCAATAGGTACAATTCAGAGATGGTTGTGGTGCTTCTCCTATGCAAGTCAAAAAGTTTCAATTCCAATAGGTACAATTCAGAGTATACACGCCTGGACCAGCGCACAGCAGCTAAGAGTTTCAATTCCAATAGGTACAATTCAGAGCGGGCGTTGCGCTATGGGCTACTGGAAGAAACAGAGTTTCAATTCCAATAGGTACAATTCAGAGGAAGCTGATGGAGGCTTCACTAATCATAACAAGAACGTTTCAATTCCAATAGGTACAATTCAGAGGGTGAGCTTACATCATCTATCTTTGTGATGTAAGCTGTTTCAATTCCAATAGGTACAATTCAGAGATTTGGTAGGCGACATGGTAGTATCTAATACTGAGTCGTTTCAATTCCAATAGGTACAATTCAGAGTCGGGTGACCATACAGACGTATACTGTGACGCCCAATGTTTCAATTCCAATAGGTACAATTCAGAGTGTCTGCTCAGCAGTATGAGTGTCGCACACTGACAGGTTTCAATTCCAATAGGTACAATTCAGAGTATATTGATCGTCTTCCGTATCTCATCTCTCAGGCGGTTTCAATTCCAATAGGTACAATTCAGAGGCGAAAGGCAATACTCTCTATCACCAGTTTAATCGTTTCAATTCCAATAGGTACAATTCAGAGATGAAAAACAAATGTCAAAGAATACACGGTATCTGGTTTCAATTCCAATAGGTACAATTCAGAGGCGTACGCCATCCTAATGGATGGCCAGCCAGTCAGTTTCAATTCCAATAGGTACAATTCAGAGCAATAACGGGTCACCTTCGCGGCTTTCTTTTTCAGTTTCAATTCCAATAGGTACAATTCAGAGTTTAGGCAATAAATTGGTCTCCTGATGCCTTTGCACCGTTTCAATTCCAATAGGTACAATTCAGAGCAAGTGTCACCAGATTAAGCGACAGAAAGAGAGCCGTTTCAATTCCAATAGGTACAATTCAGAGGCAGATGATGGACCTGCATGGTACCCTTAATATCAGTTTCAATTCCAATAGGTACAATTCAGAGGGCGAGCTACACGACTCCCTCACTGGCATAAAGACGTTTCAATTCCAATAGGTACAATTCAGAGAGACAGGCGTGAAGACACATATATATCTCTACCCTGGTTTCAATTCCAATAGGTACAATTCAGAGGATGTTCTCCAGATTACGCACATCGAAGCTCTTATGTTTCAATTCCAATAGGTACAATTCAGAGAAAAAAGGGCGCGAGGGGTGCACAAGGAGTATTCAGTTTCAATTCCAATAGGTGCAATTCAGAGAAGCTGTGTTAGGCTTAGCTGGTACCTTCAAGCAGAGTTTCAATTCCAATAGGTGCAATTCAGAGTAGCATAGATGAGACTAAAGATGCGCTGCAGTTCAGTTTCAATTCCAATAGGTGCAATTCAGAGGCGGTACACCAGGACAAGCCCGTGAAGCTCCTTAAGTTTCAATTCCAATAGGTGCAATTCAGAGCTCTTGATCAAGGTGTAATTATTTCATTAAAGGAGGTTTCAATTCCAATAGGTGCAATTCAGAGCCCCTTGCCCCTTTTGCGATGATGTGGCAACCCTGTTTCAATTCCAATAGGTGCAATTCAGAGGGTCAAGCATCAATCCTATCACTTGTCTTAGAAGAGTTTCAATTCCAATAGGTGCAATTCAGAGCTATTACGGGAATGCCACAGGATCAGTCATGCAAAGTTTCAATTCCAATAGGTGCAATTCAGAGTCCAACATACTGACTCATCGTTTGGACCTGTGACTGTGTTTCAATTCCAATAGGTGCAATTCAGAGCGATTATCCCAGCGTCCGCCAGGGTATGCGCTTTTTGGTTTCAATTCCAATAGGTGCAATTCAGAGTGCGAAGTAATCGGCGTCAGACCTTTGGTTAATAAGTTTCAATTCCAATAGGTGCAATTCAGAGGTCTCCAGAAAATCCGTAATATGTGCCACTCTCTGGTTTCAATTCCAATAGGTGCAATTCAGAGCAAGCTCAGCTGCGTGTCAAGAGTACTTTGCAGGGTTTCAATTCCAATAGGTGCAATTCAGAGCAAGAATTCGAATTAGATAAATTCATTCAATTCAGTTTCAATTCCAATAGGTGCAATTCAGAGGAAATAGAGCATTCTTTATTTGGAGAAGGAACTGGTTTCAATTCCAATAGGTGCAATTCAGAGCGCACTCGCTTTACGATGATGTGACGCTCATTTAGTTTCAATTCCAATAGGTGCAATTCAGAGGAGACAAGGGGCTATTAACAAAAGGTAGAGAACTGTTTCAATTCCAATAGGTGCAATTCAGAGTAGCAAAGAAAGAGTTCAGTATGACGGTCGCCGACATGTTTCAATTCCAATAGGTGCAATTCAGAGCTACCTTAGTGTTCACGACTGGCGCAGCGTCTAAGGTTTCAATTCCAATAGGTGCAATTCAGAGCTTACGCACCAGCACCGCCCCCAGCTCAGCAGGATCGTTTCAATTCCAATAGGTGCAATTCAGAGAGTACAAGGCTTTGATAACATTGCCTGGATTATACAGTTTCAATTCCAATAGGTGCAATTCAGAGGAGAATGAGCTGAGCCCATTATACAGCCCTCTATCGTTTCAATTCCAATAGGTGCAATTCAGAGCTATTGGTTTATTGATAGTCAATCACTACCTCAAGGTTTCAATTCCAATAGGTGCAATTCAGAGCTTTGTGCTCCAGCCTGCCCAGCTCCGCATGATCCGTTTCAATTCCAATAGGTGCAATTCAGAGCGGAGCTCTCTAAAGTCTATGAGCTGCACGTCAAAGGTTTCAATTCCAATAGGTGCAATTCAGAGACCAAAATTGAATATATATAAATCATTGTAATTAAGGTCATTAGCTGGACTATTTATTCTGAGATTATGTCAGCAACCTCTCAAACCTATAGTAGTTCTTTTTACCCCGTTCTACGACGACGTAGATAATTGGCTCTAAGTCAATTCGTTATCTATTAATACGTCAAAGAACTTGTAGCATACGTTCGAGCATATGCATCATCGACAACCTATAAGAACTGATCTATGTCAGCTCGTTCTTTACCAAATACTTGCTTATCGAGCCAGATTTTATCTCGATTCTTAAAGATTATAAAACTATCAGTTTTTACTACCATGATCTTCTTAGCTTCAAAAATTAGTTCTTTAAGTTTTACCTCTGTAATCTCCCCCTCAAATACCGAATTCTGAATCCAATGCAAATATTGACGACACAACTTTAGCATCTTGCCACATCGCTTTGTACCTACATCATATACAGCAATAATATACATCTTACCACCAAATTTTAAATGATTGATAATTATCCTCAATGCCAAGCAGAAACTTTGCAATCTTATAACACTCTAATCGGATCAAGTATCGATAACTGACAGGACGCTTAAGCGTACGGTGTTGGATTGTTTTTTGCAATCTCCCTTCCCATGCTTTTACAAATATTTTTCTTCCAGAATCTGATAAAAAACACGCATTGTCTATGAAATCAAAATGCTGTGGACGTAATTCTCGTCGATTGCATAATTTAAAAATTAATCGATCCACTAAAATAGGTTTGAAGATCTCTGATACATCTAAGGCCAAACTATAACGACGAAACCCAGGCTCATGTAAAAAACTAATGGTTGGATTCAGTTGTGAATTGTAAATCGCATCTAAACACGCAGTATAGCACATTGAATTACCAAAACTCACTAGTGCATTCAACTCATTTTTTGGTGGCCGTTTCCGTCTACCTTCCCAAGCATACCCATCTACGATTTCATCAAATGAACTGTAATACACTTGTCTACAGTTACCTTCTAATCCCATAAGCTGAGAAACGTGTTTAGAATCCGACAGTAGACCACGTAACTCTGTGATGTCAGCAATCTGTGACCTTAGCTCTTTACCACGATTACCATAATACCTCAATGTTTTCAGCATGTTAAATGAAGCCGCTTCTATGAATGCAGATGCCAAATTTAAACGCTTTTTCTTAGAGCGATATGCATCTGCCTGTGCTACTAACATTTTACCAGCAAGCAGATATTCCTTTGGACTAAATGACCCCGTGTAATGTTTGTAATAATCAAAAAAATGAACAGGAATATGCTTCTGTCCTAAGAAATTATACATTGCGCTATTCGCATCAACACTTCCAAATACATATAGTGCACTCACTCCTGTAATAGGCAAATAACGTGGTTTTTCTTCTCCTCCATTTTCATTAATTGGCTGAAATTTGAGCGTGTTGTCTTTTCGGCTCATTCTTCCTGGGTTAAAAAGGTAGTATGCTTTTTTCATAGCGTGTTCTATCTTACAAAACAAAAGTCATAGAAAGCACAGTTTCTACAATAGCCCTTCTTGACTAAAGAAGGGCAAGAAGCTAAAGAGGTGATCCTTTCAATCTCAGCAATCCACCCTTCGATTTCTTTTCTATCTGAATTTGTCAATGGATCAATATTAGTAGTCTTTCTATGTTTTGGATATTCAATAATTCCTCCTGCTCCTGTGACACCACGCATTTCAAGAGCATAGAGATAGTATTTGACTTGTGCTACATGTGCATGCTCCAACTTTGGACTCTTCTTTACTTCTCGGATTAGGTTTTCGGTTGGGTCGTAGTGGTCGATTTTCAGGAATTCGAGATTGAGTTCGCGCCACTTTTTTGGGCGACGCGCGTAGGTGGTTTCTCCGATTAAAGTTCCTTCCGCTACAAAAGAAGAGGATAGTTCCATGCCTATGCCACTACCGAAAAGCCATAATTTTCGATGACAGAGATGAAAATATTGGACTTGTAGACCGGTAATTTTTTTCATTTTAGTCCAAAACTTTATAGTGCGAATAAGATTTGGAGGAACCGATTTTTGAAATTGGAAGTAGTAATACTTTTTTGTCTCTCGTAACTCGTCCGGTACTGTATGAGCTTACATTTTCAAAAATCATTTTTTCTGAAAAATCATCATACTCTTGTAAGATGCCTTCACTTAGGTTATTACTGTCAAATGATTTGACATTTGAAGCATTTGGGCTGTCTGAGTATCTGATAAATTGAAAAAAGCACCCACGTTTTCCAAAATAATTTATTTTGTATAAATATTTTTTCCAAAAATCAGCAGTTTCTGAGGAATCAGTTGATATTATAATTTCGAGTTCATCTGTCAAATGCAAATACTCGCGAAAAGAGATTGTATTTTGAAATCCGGGAATAAAAATTTGTCCTTCTTCTTTTGCTTTTTTTCCTCGTTTATCTTCCTTCTTTTTGATAATTTTGATAAAGCAATTGTTTACACAAAAGTGCCCAGACAATTTATAATCTATTTTTGCATCTCTGACGAATTGAAAAAATTGATTTTTCTTTCCGTTGAAATCCACTCCGTCCAAGGTAATAGCTTGATTTAAAATTGCCATCTTAATTGAATAAGGAGAAGGCATGAAAAGCGATTTCGCTCCCGAATTTGTAGCATTACTGTCTTTTAAAGAAAATAAAGCAGTTGGTTTATAAATAACAGAGAATGAATTCATCTATTTCAATTTATATGGTTCGAGAGAAGATAAATCAGCCAAGATTTCTGTCAAGTCTGCAAGGCTATTGAAATTCTTAGTTTCGACTTCATTTCCTAATTTATTCAGACTCTTTTTAATTGACTCTAATTCGATTCTGTAGCCTTCATTTATTGCGCTGAGTGTGGGAGCAGGCGTTAAACTGTAAGTTGACGCAATTACACCTTTGAAATCAGTAATGTGAGGTTTTTGAGTGCTACTCATTGCCCCTTTAGGATTTAGAAGGGAGTTTATTAAACTTTGAATAATTGCTTTGTAGCGATTATTTCGAGCTTCGTCATTAATCGAATAACTTCTGTCAATATCGTTAAACCCAATTCGATAAATATCAATATTGCAAATGAAAGCATAGGCTCCGTGGTTAGCAGGTCGGTGGAAGATGTTTTGTCCTTCATTACTGGAAGTTGCGCTTCCTTTTGTTCCAGCGTCTGATACCAATTTTGTATGAATGTAGCTCTCCGTGCCGTTTTTATTGGGAATTCCGACAGTCCACCCAAATTCGACTGTTGATTTTCGAGGAGTATTGGTACTACTTTTATTTGTTCCGACTTTGTCTGTTATTAAAACCCCATGAGCATCACAAACAGTACAGGTACTAATAATTCCTCGAATTACATCCGCAGAAGATTCATTTTTAGTTCCTGATGTTTTAAAGTAGCTCAATAAATCTTCGGCTGATATCCGATTGGGATCTAATCGTTTAGAATAAGTGCTTAATGGCAAATCGTTTTCATTGGCATATTGAGAAAGATAAACTGCATGAATATGCTTAAACATATCACCGCTAATTCCATTGACGGTTCTTTCTTTACCTTCTTTGTCAATTACTGTTAATTGGCGAGTTAGGATTTGATTACCTTCTCCACCTTCGTTGTTTAAAGAATGAAGATTTAAAGTGATTTCTCCGCTTATTGAAAGGGAAGCAATTTTTTTATTAGACATTTTTTTACGATTTTATGAGTTAGAAAACTATTTAGTTACTGGAGTTTCTTCTTTTGGTGCTAAAGCAAAACCATAAGCCGCGAGCATTGCTCCCAACATTTTGGAATCATCGACGTTATCAATTAATTGATAAAATTTCATCAGAACATCTTCACGAATAGGTTTTTGGTAAGCCTTCCCTAATTCGCTTTTCCTTGCTCGTTCTGTATTAAAACCGGCAATGAAGTCGCTGATGAAAGTGACTAATTCTTCATTGGTTTTGCTTTTGTTCTGTAATCGACGAGCAAAGCCGTAACGGACTTCATATTTTCGCTGATCCTTTGGCGTGTACATAAGGCTGACAGTACTTTTTCTGATAGCAGCTGCTACACTTTGAAAGCCTTCATCTTGGATGATTTCTTGAAATTTCATATTATCATATTTTGAGTTTAAAGATTTTTCTAAGCATTCAAACAGCATGTTCAAAGAGTCTATTCGAAATGGAGTTGTGTAATAATTATCCTTTGATAGTTCATGCATCAAATGTGCACCGTACCAGTAAATAAACTTGAAAAAACTATTTACGTCTGAACCGGAAAGAAAATTCCGATAGGCTATTAATCCTTGAATTGCATCACCTCTTTCTTCAATTCCATTAATAATTTTCTGATGCTCCGAGAGAAGTTTCATCCAATTTTTTCCACTGTTTCTGTTGTCAATAACTATGAATTCAGGAGTATTGATAAAAGCAATATTGGTTACGGCTTTATTATTACCTAAATCTTTTTGATAGACGGAATGTAAGCCTCGAACAGTGTCTTTTAACTTTCCGTTTTTGTAGTCTTTATCATTTTCGATAAAGGTTTTGAGTAATTTTAAAATATTAATAATGTCCAGTCTGACCGGGGAATAGCTTTTTGTCCCTTTTTTGAATTTAGAAACTATCCGAGATTTTTTGCTTTGTGACACATTATTAAATACAGGCACAAAAATCTTTAAATCGTAAGTCGAGCCAACCTTTACACTTTGGCAAAGCATGCTGTTCAATGCACCTGATATTTTCAATATTTCACTAATCCAATTGGTGCTGATATTTGAAGAGCCTAAGCCACTCGCCTTTGGCTTATTTAACCCATTGCCTTTGCTCGGATTGAATAATTGAAGTTGAGAAATATCATGTGTCAATTTAATTGACCTGTTCTTCTTTAAAGTATACTCATAAGTTGGATTAACGTATTTTTCAAAAATTTCCCCTACCAGAATTGGAAAGTGCTCTTTATTTAAAGCGAGATTATTGTACAACTTGTTAAAAGAGGAATATGGATTAGAAATCATTTGTCCGTAGATGTCATATTCTTGTTCCCATGGAATACCTTCACTTTGTTCGTATTTTTGAATGATTTCCTTTAACCTTTTGTCCAAAGCTCCTTCAACTTTTTTCATTTCCTTATTCTTGAAAGCCTTGTCGGTTTCTTCTCTCCTTGCTTTTCTAAAATCTCGTTGTTTTGGATAGTCGAAAAAGTTCTTACCAATACCTTCCGGCTCGGGAGTTTGAGGCTTATTTTTTATAAATTTTACTATTTGAAAATAGGATAGTTGTTCTATAGTCTCCTTTGAAATTGGCTGACTTAATGAAAGTGTAATCTGAAAATCACTGTCATCGAATTTAATGATAGCATTTTCATCAATTTTTTGGATCAAGTTTGCTAAACCGTATGCTTCAAGCAGGTTAGCATAGGTATGATCAGTTTTTCGGATGTAGAACTTTTGATACATTGAGATTAGTTTTTGATATATTTTTCAAAATCAGCAGTAGCCATTTGATCACACATTCTTAAAATTCTTACCAAAAAGAAGTATAAAATATATTCATTCGGTGTTTCTTCAAACTCCAAATCTTCGCCGTCTTCTTCTTTGGTTATCTCGCTAAAATCCATTCCGACAACCTTCGCTAATTCATACATTACTTTAAAATTATTGTCGGATATTATAAATTCAGGACAGCTCAAATTTGAAACTCCGTGATGTCTTGCGATTGCTAATGAGGTGGCATTAATAATCACTTCATTGTCGAGCCAATCTTCCAAAAGTTCTCGAATAGCCAACGCTCCAATTCCTGAATGAGGAGGTCGTTTCCCAAATTTCTTATAAATCGCCTTTTCTATGTAGTCATCTCTTTCTTTGTCAAAGTCAGTGTGTCCTAAAGGTTCGTCCTTTATGTAAATCCAATTTGAATTAGGCTGCTCTGCTTTTGCCTTTTGAAGTGATTGCATCCATTTTTGCCAAGGATTATTGAGCTTTCCGTAATCGTGAAAAATAATCATCAGTCTTATTAGTCGAATCCAATCCTCTCTTTTCAAATCCGGGCGATTTAGAAAAGTGCCAAATTGAATGAATGCATAATCCAAATGCTTTTTTTTGAGGAATTCCTTTTCAAAAGCTCCTAAGAGTCCATAATTATGTTGAAGGAAAGTATCCTTTTTGTAAACCGTATCGAAGGTTTCTTTTTCTGTGAAAATACGATATGGAGAAAGCTCTTTCCCCAATTGTAAATTCAGACCAATTTTATCGTTGTAGTGAAAATATTTAGCATTGATAAATGTCAAATCATAATGAGATTTTACAGCCTCTTTGCTTACTTTTTCAAGTTGATATTTTGATTCATCTCCTTCATCTGAAAAATCTAATATTTGACTTTCTTCAATTTTTTTGATTACCCATTCATCTTCATCAACTACGTTATTTTTATAAATTTCATTTACCCATTTGATGAAACTCCACCTAAACATCCCCAATGAATCAAATAGGAAAGGATTTCTAAGTACTTGGTTTTCTTTTGTTTCATCAATCAGAACTAAATTGATACTTTGAATATCTCGGACTAATTTCCCGTAATATGATTTGCTACACGCCTGCCATGATTCCCTAATTGTACTTTTATTGAACTGAGCAGTTTTCATGATTTCTACTTCATTCAATTCCAGCTCTCTCATCACTCGGTTAACCAGTTTCTCAGAAGCATCTTCATTTATAAATTGAAATTCGGATTCGGTTAGAGCTTTTTTAGTTTCCTCACATATTGTCCTTTCATACGGCAAGTACAACCTATTTAAACGTTGGATCTCTTTTTTTTGGCTTTTAGTTTGAGCTAATTCTTCATCAATCTTTTCGAGTTTGTTTAATTCTTTTGGGTCATAAACGAATATATCACCAAACTCTTCTTCAAACCTTGCGCACCTGCCTATTCTTTGCAAAAAAGAGTTTGCAGGAGATATTTCAGTATGCATCACTTCGCAGGAAATATCCATTCCAGCTTCAATGACTTGAGTTGCGATTAGTATCAAATCTACGTTTTCATTTCTTTTTGTTTTACCAAGTTGATCTTTTAGAATTACTTCTTTCTCTTTTCTATGCTTATCAAAAAAGCGAGAATGAATGCAGAGTACTTTTGTCTTATTATTTTGTTGTTCTAATTCTTTTTCAATTTCAATAACGATATTCTGAGCAGTTTCAACTCTATTGCAAATTACGATTGTCCTATTTTGATGCTTCTCGACGATTAGTTTGGCATCTAATGGCTTGTTTTCTACATGAACTTGTTTTTTATTTTTATCAGCTCTATCCGAAGGAGGAAGTAATGATTTTATGATTTTTGCGTCTTCCGGAAAGTCTTTTAGGGTGACTATTTCAAAATTTGATTCCGGGAGATTTTTCTTTAAAAATTTAATAAAGTCGTCACTCAATGTCGCTGTCATGATGCAATACCGCGAAAGGTTTTTCAGTGATTTAAGTATTCCCAAAGTAGTGCTCATTGAGAGTGAAGCATCAAGTAAATGGAATTCATCAAATATTAAATAACTACCGATTAATGAACCTGCATTTACATTGGCTTGTCGTTGCGAAATTGCTAATGGGAAAGAACAAAAATTACTTAGAGTTTGATCAATTGTGGAAAAAATCAGCTCTTTTTCAAAGTTTTTATCGTTGCTGAATTCGCCTGTTTGCCGTTCTATTTCGTCATCAGGATAACCGTTATTTTTTAAAACTTCCTTGACATCTAAATAAATTGAATTGGTTAAAGCTCTTAGGGGCAAACTATAAATGAGTTTTGAAGGAAATGAAAAATTTGATTGCTCTTTCGCAAACAAGAAAGGCATAATAGACGCCCAAGTCTTTCCTGCACCAGTTGGAACAGATAGAATTACATTTTTGCCTTCAGTAAATAATTCGGCAACCTTGGTTTGATAAGCATAGGGATAAAAAGAAGTAAGCTTTTTATTGAATTCCCGGAATGCTTTTTTATCAAAGCTCATTTTTATTAAAATTTAGTAAGTGTATGATTCAAAGCCCCAAACCCAATCCCCGTACTATTCCCAACCCCAACTTCCCACGCAAACTGTACAGCACGTGGATCACCCTCCACAATCACGGGGCACATTGTGCCTTTAATATCAATATTTCGATAAGTGACTTTTTTCAAATATGGCTTAGTGTATGCTGAATCAAACGATATAGAGATATCTGCTACTATACCTGCTCTTTCCAATTTCCGAGACATAGTCTCTGTTAAGTATTCTCCTGATTGTGAGTCTGTATAGTAATAGTATTGTTGATGTTTCGCTCCCTCAGGCTTTCGTTGTATCAGTATCGGGCTTTGAGCTAAAAAGCGATGACGATTACCAAAATCTGGGGTTGGTTTCATGATAACTTCTGTGACATGCATACCCCAGTTGATTTGTTGATCTTTAAAAATTCCATCCACGGCTTTTTTATGTAAGTCTTGCAGCGGTGAGCTGATGAATAGTTCTGCTCCGTGTGGAAATGTCAGCCCTTCTTTCGTTTTGTGTGCTTTGGATTTTGGATGACCTAAATGGGTCAACCATGATAAGGAATACAAAGAAATATCATCATGCAGCTCATTCTGACCTAACCATTTATGAAAAGCACCGACTAAGTGTTGTTGGTAATTATAAGGCACAACAGTAGTATTAGAGGACAGACGTAAGTAAATTCTCATTATGTAATTTTATAATATGTAGTCGGACCTGCTCTTTCGTTTCTAAGATAATAATTAATCAGCGCTTCAGCAGTAACATGGAGTTCCTTATTTAATTTTTTTGCAGCTTTGTTGCATGTGGGACGTTTCTTTCTGCACTGCAGGTATTTTCACTATCTATCTACATGAAGACAGCCTTTTCAAAACTGAACTTAAAGAATTAGACATAGAATAATGATTGGGATCCCGAACTAATGATATTTAAGCTGCCATCAATTATCCTGCTCAGCACTTCATGAGTCCTGTGACATGTCAGCAATGTAATCACAATAAGTAAAAATTGACTAATACCTCATCTGTAATGTATGATGGCAATAACTAATCAGTGACTTTAGATCATGATAATTAAAACATCTAATCTATGCGGATCTAAATAATCTCTTGATCTTAATAGGGATTGACAAATAACCTGGTTCAAGGATGTAAATTACGTATAGCGTTTCAATCCATTGCCATGCTACATCACCGTAAAGGTGCCCGTAAGTGTACGACTCGAGGACCTGCGAAACTCG
>Ga0209185_1002545_pt1 | contig 12207 bp, 7 predicted proteins | sample SidtaG_2_FD_187425 | JGI IMG/M metagenome (GOLD analysis project Ga0209185, IMG submission 187425) | Marine algal microbial communities from Sidmouth, United Kingdom - Sidmouth_Asex2 metaG (SPAdes) (version 2) | ecosystem: Host-associated > Algae > Red algae > Unclassified | place: Sidmouth... | reverse complement strand
ATTTAGAAATATTTTGTATGCAGCTAACATTGTCTTTTTCCGATACTCTTCTCCTATTTTTCGCTCCGTACCGTAGGGTATGCAGCTCAAAATGAGGCTCGATTATCGAAAAAATACAAAATTCCACGCATACAAAATATTCCTAAATAAAGTCTAATAAAATAAAAAACTGAAACTCATATCAAAATCGCGCCCTGTCGCATAGGAGATTCTGAAATAAATTCAGAAAGACGTTTTGATTTGGAGTTTTGGATTTTCGTTACCACCGAGTTGTGACACACTCAATTTATTTGATTTAAGTATCAATTAGGCAATTTCAAAGCAAGAACATGAGAAAAATATTATTTTTATTTATATCAATCATATTATCGGGAAGTATCACGGCACAAAAGCTCGATTGGCAAGAACGCCGTAAAGCTGCTGATGAGATAGATTTATTGATTGAAAAATATATCAATACTTGCGAACTTTCCGATTTGGGCAAGTCCGAATATTCTACGGAGCAGGCAGAAGCCTTCAAAGCTTTATTTGTGACGAATGCAAAAGTAACAGACCGCCTGAGTTCACAAACAGCAGAAGACGGCGGTACAGAAGTGAGCGAACAATCTGTCGAAGCATACACGCAAGCACTCATGGCACGTTTTCCGCAAGGCATGACGGTCAAAATTGCCAAGCTACAGGCAGATTATAGCCAACTCGACCAAAGAAAAGCCCGCGTAGCGATAGAACGTCAATTTAGAGCCAGAGATGAAGCCGGGAAATATGTATTGGATACCGCCGACATGATATTTCACTTGACGATTGACCGCGAGTTGGATTTTGTGAAAATTAATAAACTCAATACAGAACCACCGTCGTCATCATCGCCAATAAAATCCGCAGAGAAAAAACTTACCGCACAAGACGATGCGATGACACTCAACCTTAAAAAAGGCAATAAAAAAGTGACATTCGACCTCGCCCGAAATGATAAAAACATAAAAAATGCTATTTATAAAATTACAAGGCAACCCGAACGCGGTACAGTTGCTCTAAGTAAGGAAGGCATTGCCACTTACACCCCAAGAAGTTCTTCGACCAATCGAAATGACCAATTCGAATACGAAGTTTGTGATAACAAAAACCAATGCGACAAAGCATTTGTCAAAGTTGAAATAATACCCGTAGTAATTCCGCAACAAAATCGGAGTGGCTTTTATATCAACCCATCTATTGCCTTCGGTGTTTCCTCCAATAATGACAATATTGTATGGGGATACGAGACGGTACGCAACGATTTGGCGGCTAAACTTAGCACAAATTCTGGGACGAGTCTTAATCTCGGAGTTGAGGTAGATTATTATTTTTCCGACAATCTGGGCATCGGTACAGGCTTGCAATATCAAAGCATAAGTGGTGGTTTTGAGTTGAATGATTTTAATGCTCAATATGCCTCCAATCATTATAATACGGCTGAAAACCGCAGCTACGAACGCATCCTGACCATGACAGGCATCACAGAAGAATACACGATGACGAATATCGGCGTGCCGCTATTGCTGAAATTTAGGACGCATCCGGAGAAAAAAATCGGAATATTTGCTCACGCAGGTATTCAGTATAATCTTAGTTCATCTTCCAAAAGTACACTCAATACGGGAGCTATGGCAAATTACGAAGCCATCAGATACAGTGCCAATGGCAATGCCGAACCCACATACGATAATATGGGCGAAGATGGTAAGTTTACTTGGTTTCAGACCGCTGATAGCTATGCCGCAGACGGCGTAAACGTAGAAGAACATTTTAACGAACTTTATGATGATGGTCATAATATAGGTATCAATATTCCGCTTGGAGATGGCAACAATTCGAGCAACCTTGCCCCACATATCAATCTTTTGGCACGCGTTGGAGCAGTCTATAATATCTCCCAAAGTATAGCCCTCCAAATCGGCGGGCAATATATTTCGGGTACATTGAAAGCAAATAATAATTACCAAATCAGCGATAAAATCATAGGTGAAGGCACCGATAAACACGGCGAGTATACTTCACTAATCGAAGGTGGTTTAGGCTATTCGGCAATAGGAATTACAGCAGGACTTTCTATACGATTGGGCGGTAGGAGGTAGTTAAGGAACAGGGTTTTAATAATTAATTCGCTTTTAACGAAATGTAGGCATGTTTACTGGACTCATATTTTGTGCAATATTAGGGAACTGGGGAATTAGGCTGACGCAAGTATAGTTCACTATTTATCAGGTTAATAAATATTTAAATATAAATAATTTTTAATAAAACACAAATTAATGTAAATCATTGACAATGAGCATTTTACCTAATTATCCGGTTTTCTAATTCCCCAATGCCCAAAGTCCAGTTAGAAATATAGTTGACACTTTTATTTAAAAAAAATAATATATAGTGAAAGAAATTATAGGATATAAATATATTTTTTTGAACAGATGTAGGTTTACTTTTTCTTGTAAAAAAAGATATAGGCATTAGACTCTATTCTGCAGAGCAGAATATTAAACAAGCAACAAACACAACGAAGCATAATGGATAGAAATATAATCATGGCAATAGCGGCGGTAGCGTTGATTGCAGCGGTCTTTATTGGCGTGGCAATCCTCCGAAAGCCAGCCGACTGTCCGGCAGATATCCGAATTTATACAGAAAAAAAGTCTTACGAGGTCGGTGAAGAAGTCCATCTTTCCCTAAAGTCGGCGGGCAGTCTCCCTCGTATTTCTACCTATCAATGGACGATGGAAGACGGGCAAACTTCCGACCAACCCTCCCCTCTTTTTGTTTTTGACAAAAAAAGTACGCAAGAAGTTGTCGTCAAAATAAACGAAGGTTGCGAATACCGTCATGTCTTTGAAATCGTAGATATTATCAACCCCGACGCAGAAGAAATCGTTGTCACGCAAGGCGAAATATCTGCCTCAAAAGAAATCGCTTTTGTAGGCGAGTCCATTCAATTTGAAGACAATAGCGGAGGTGCGTCTGCATATTGGTGGAATTTTGGTAATGCCAATTCTTCTCCGCTCCAAAATCCGGCACACAGCTACGCCCAAGCCGGCACATATACGGTATCGCGTATGCTCAATGGTGATGAAAATATGGTTGCTACCCTCAAAATCACCGTAAAAAAACGCAATACTCCCGCCCCCTATCACCCAAATATCACCGCAGCATTTGACATTGGCAATACCAACCCTCGTGCCGGAGAAATCATTCCATTTACAGATAAAACCCCCAATGCAAAAAGCTGGTTGTGGAACTTCGGCGATGGCTACACTTCCCAAGAGCGCAACCCAACCCATGTCTATAATTTTGCTGGAAACTACATCGTCATGCTCTCCGTCAATGGTACAGGCAAAAATGTGAGCACGCAAACTATCATCGTCAATCCGTCGATTGCTCCGCCAGAGCCGACGCCCACACCGCCACCCGTCGTAGAAATGGATTTAGCGACTAAATTAAAAACTAAATTTCAGGAAATCGCCCGTAGTGACAACGATGAATTAAAAACAAATATCTACTATAATGACTTATTACCCAATGTAGCAGATGAAAACATGCTCATAAAAATCTCCCGAAACGGACAGCAAACGGATGATAAATTTTATGATTATTACAACAGTCTCAATATACAAGGCGGACAACAAATCAGTCGCGTGGAAGTACTAAACACAGATGCCGAAGGCAAAGCAACTGCCTTACGTATTATTGAACAATAAAAAGTTAAAATTAAATGCGAGATATATTTTTATTAATGGGAATTGTGGGAATTATCGCCCTGACAGCGGTATTGTATGGAACTTTTGTGAAAGAGGGCGAAACCGCAGAAACGATGGAACTCGTCAATAATTCCGAGCCTATTCCTCAACCAATAGAACCGACTCCCAAGCCACAAGCTCCCATTGAAAAACCTGTAGAAAAAGAAGTTAATCCTCCTAAAAATACGCCCATTCCTGCCCCCAAAAAACCTATCGCAAAGCCCAAACCTATCGCGCCTGAAAAGCAACCCAAAGCCACTAATACCCCACAAAAACGGACTTACACGACGCCGTCAAGTACTACGAGTCGAGTTATACCCTACACACCTCCCGTCGTGAGTCCGCCCAAATCTATCGAACCCGTCACGCCCTACGTGTCACCTACAAGTACTCACAAACCAGTGCCTGTACAACCTGCGCCTGCTCCTTATAGTCCGCCTGCGTATACGCCACCAACACCGACACCCGAAGAACTTGAAGCAGCACGAATAGCTCGCGAAAAAGTAGAATCGGAGAGAATCGAACAAGAAAGAATTGCTGCAGAAAAAGCTAAAGCTGCACAAATAGCACTAGAAGAAAAACGCGCAGCAGCAGCAGCAATAAGCAAACGCGCCACCGAAAAACGCAACAAAGAAAACACTATCGCCGCCTCGCTAAAAGCTATCATTAGAAATAAAAACCTAGGGGATGATTATGATAAAATCATTCGCATAGCCCGTGACGAAACACCTGTCAGTATCCTAAAAAATAATGGCTCGAAAGAATCAAAAGAATCATCTGAACTCTACAAATATTGTCAAGACATTGCAATACGTGAATTGCAGAAAAATATCAGTAGAGTAGAAATTACAGAGGATAATAATATAATTACACACATTACAATTTACGAAAATTAATTTTTTATTCTTTTTCGTAAAAAACTATTAGTCAGCACATTAAATCGTTCAACATTCAATACCTATTCATTCAAAATTACTTATACACCATGAAATACACTATATTGGCATTATTTTTATTTATAGTAAGCTATAATTCGAATGCTCAAACAGCGTCTTATGAGACATTTGATTTTATATACATTGATAATAGTCAGACAAGGGCAGATGACGGTATATCTCAAAAGCAAATCGACCTCATCGAAACACGCGCCGCAGAAATTGCCGAAAACAAGGGGCAATTGCTCGTCATCTATGCCAGCAATGACAATAACCCAAGAATCACAACAGATGCCAAAAATATCAGCACTTGGCTCAATAATATTTTGCAAAATGACGCCCCTTTTCCAGGCGATAAATTTGCCGAAAAGAAGCAAGTACGCGAAGCACTATACAGCAGTCTTTTTGAAGTAAACCGTCAGGTCAATTTTCATTTCTTCATCACCGATCAGTACGCTTCTTCGCTCCAAAACCAACCCAGTAGCATGATAGCCATGTTGGTCAATGAATTTGTACAAACACTTGATTTTAAAGGAAATGCAATTGCTAATGTTTATATCAACAATAGACAAACACGAAAACTAAACACCAATGCAATCCAAAAAACAATAGAGTACAATAATCCTTTCGAACCAGTGGGACTTGGTATCACTTACAAAATTATTGATTTGAAATTATAAAATAAAAAGTACACTTGAATTTGTAAAAAAATATTCCACACACATTTTATCGCAAATTCATATATTAAATTTATACAATTAGCTCTTTAACGTCAGACAGTTTAACAAAAAATCAATTCATTGTAATTCAACCGATTGTAATAACTATGGACTATAGACTGCCTAACCTATGAACTAATTTTCACCCCAATTATTCAGTAAAAACAACAAGTTATGAAGCATTCGATTCTGAAATTATCCACATTTACGTTCATATTTTTAATAGCTATCGTCGGCACATTGGAGGCGCAAAAACCCAAAAGGGCAAAAATTTTACAAACCTCCAGAGATTACTTTAAGCCGAATGAAAACCTCTCCAACGATACTAAAGACAAAATGTCGCCCTCTGGTGCTACAAACGACTGGGTTGTCAGTTCCGACAGAGACAATAACTTTATTTACGATAGTCCAAACAGCACCGAGCCAAATGGTAAAACCATGAGTTTCATGGATAATTTTTACGTCATAGGCGAGTCCGATACGCATGTACAATTGATAAAATACGACCCTACGGTGACTTCCAACAATTCTACCCGAAAGGTGAATATGAAAAGAGCCGAATATTACGGTTGGGCACCAAAAGAGAACCTGTTATTGTGGCGCAATTCGCTGGTCAACCCCAATACTGATTTCACTATCAAAGGGCTTGTGATACACAGTGTTGAGCGATACACCAGAGGTGTCGGAGGCGAGCAGCAACTTACACTCTACAACTCTCCTACCCTCGAAAAAACGGCACAAAACGAAAATGACATCAGATTATTTGAGTTTTTATACATTTACGACAGAAAAGGCGAGAGTTTTTTGTTGGGAAATGCACCGAAATTGCAACGTTCAGATGCCGCTTCCAAAAAAATCATAAAAGGCTGGATTTCGGAAAAAAATATCAGACTCTGGTCACAAAGGCTTTGCATAGAACCCAATAGCGACGCAGAAGCCGCCGCAGAGCGACGAGCCAAAGGCGTGAAAGCCACGCTGTTTTCCAATTACGATGCTGCCTACGAACTTAAAACAGGCAAACCCGCGCGATTCAGCAAAGTATTATGGGGTGATGATAAGTACGAAAAACGCATGCCGCCAGAGGAAAAACGTATGCCCGTGCTATCCGAAAGCGAAGGAAAAATATACAAAACAGGTGTTATTACAGAAGTATTTAGCAAAAATAATAAACAAGTATATAGTGCCTCCGAACATGCTCAACTCGATGCCCAATACAATACCATCAGAGACAAAAAACAAAATATTAACATGATTTTTGTGATCGATGGAACAAAGGGCAACCACCCCTTCTTTGTCCCCATCATCAATTCGGTCAAAAACAGTCTCAATCTACTCGAAAACCCCAACAAAAAATACGAAATTGCTACATTTATCTATGGCAAAAGTGGCGAAGGTGTGGTCGCTCGACAAGCCCTGACCTCCAACCATTCTGCCGTCATTCAGACGCTGGAAAAGTATAGAGACAAACAAGACATCGCCGAAGACAATGATGCCCCCACAGATATGTACGAAGGCATCAACATCGCCTTGCGCACCCTCGACCCTAAAGAAACCAATATTATGGTACTGATAGGTGACGCAGGTAATGCGCTCAATGTCAGCAATTTAGACCTCATCCAAAAAATGAAAGAAAAGGAATGTGGCATTATTTCCTTCCAAACTCGCAACGTAAAAGGACAGCTCGGACGTATCTATAATGAGTTTATCAACCAAACCAAAAACTTCATTATAGAGTCTTCCAAAAGAAACAACCTCCGCCCCAAACTCTACGAAGACGAAGGCAATACCTACCGCTTGAGATACCCCATAGAGACTTCTCTACCCGGCTCACTTACCTATTCCGATAAAGGCGGTAGCATGTCGCAAGCCCAACTCGAAGAGGAAATTAGACAAATGCTCAAGTCCTTTGAAGACCAACATGAAAAACTCCTCCGTGACCTCGATTGTAGAATATATATCGACTGCAATCCCGGTATCAATGACGCCGTACTCGAACACATATTGAAAGAAATACCAGGTATTGACCTCAGAAAACTACGCGATATGGACTATCAGCTTTTCGTCGAAGCCTACGCACCATTACAAGTAGACAAACTCGAATATCCGCTATTCAAACACGTTCTTTTTCTCACCGATAGAGAATTATATGACTTAGAACGAACAATAGAACAACTCTTGCCACCCGACCCTTCGGGGAGCGAACTTCGTGAAGGCATCATCTTATCTTATAAAGAAGTGATTATCAGACACTATGGCTCCGATGTTTCCGCAGTTGCCAATATGCCACTCGGTAAAATTATGGAATCTGTCGTAGGGCTCGAATCCAAAAGCGATATTCTCAACAAATATACCCTAAAAGAACTCGAAGACAAAAGAAAAGTAAACGGGGACGAATTGCGCGAAATTTATTATTACATAGAAGATAAATTATTATCCATGAGAAAAATAATTGGCAATCCCGACTATTTTTTCCGCTCTCGCGACAATACTTATTACTGGGTGCCGCAGGAAATGGTACCCTAATAAACAATGCGATAATGCGATAATGATGAAATGCTACAATGGGAATGAATGAATGAATGAATGAATGAATGAATGAGTGAGTGAGTGAGTGAATGAATGAGTGAGTGAGTGAGTGAGTGAGTGAGTGAGTGAGTGAGTGAATGAATGAGCGAACTTTTCACGATGATTACATTCACTCATTTATTTAAGCATTTCATCATTGTAGCATTATAACATAAAAAACACTATGAAGACCATCTTTCAAATTCGCGACCTTTCCTGTGCCTATAATACAGGTAAAACCGTACTACATATCCCCGAATTGGATATTCCGCAGGGCGAACTCGTCTTCTTGTTGGGTGTATCAGGTTCCGGAAAAAGCACCCTCCTCGAAACCCTCGCCCTAATGAATAATACCATCGCATCCGGTGAAGTGCATTTTGATGGTAATGATAATAATTCATTCAAATTCAGTGAATTATGGCGAAAAAATAAGCCCGAAGCTATTTCCCAAGTACGAAAAAAACACTTCAGCTTCATCTTTCAGGACACCAACCTGATGGAAAATTTCACGGCTTATGAAAACATTTGTTTGGCACAAATGATAAAACAAAACGTCCGTCAAGACGAAGCCATGACCGACGCCCGACAACTCGCCAACCAAGTCGGACTCACCGAAACCGAACTCAATACCAATACCCTCGCCGTCAATCTTTCTGGCGGACAGCGTCAACGGCTTGCCTTCATCAGAGCTATTAATAATAAGTTTACCGTCATTTTCGGCGATGAACCAACGGGCAACCTCGATGAAGCCAATGCCAACGAACTCCTTCACATCCTCAAACAAAATTTGCACAATACATCTTCTGCCGTTGTGGTTTCTCATGATATAGACCTCGCAGTACGGCATGCCGACCGCATCATCGTCATCACCAAATCGCCCGAAGGTCATGGCGAAATATTACCCCAAAACATCTATGTTGCCCAAGCATGGCGCGATACCCCCGACACTTTCCGCCAACAACTCGCCGACCTCTACAAATCACCCACAACAAACCCACCGCCTCAAAATACCGCTCCCGTCACGACTGCCAATCCAACTTATACTTCTTTATTTTTTGAAAAAGAAGGCAAAGCACTCACAGGCAAACGACGTATCAATTTTTGGATACTGACTACCATGCTTACGCTGACTTTTATGGCAATCGGTTTTGCCAATGGGAGTTTGGATTACCTCAATAAAAAAATGAACAATGCCTTTGTCAAATGGATGAGCATCACCGTTCCGTGGCGCGAGAGCGATAATGCCGAAAACATCCGCTTAAGGCTTTCTGACCCCGAACTTGCTGGTGAATTTGAATACGAAAACGTCTCTGCTTATGTACAATATCCATTGAGGTTTTGGAAAAAAACCGACGATACCAATACAGAACGGGTCAAAGGACGCAGCGTAAAATTTGATACCCAAAACAAAAATCCACTCGTCAGCGAACTACTTCGCGGCAAAAATTTACTGTACGGCGATACCGCGATGTTGGGCAATACTGACCTCAGCCTCATCGTCACCAAGCGTTTTCTCAATCGGCTTGATATGCCACCAGACGCTACTTTTGTAGACATGGAATATACCGTAAATGATATTGCTTCCGCCGAACCTATCAATCTACGTGTGCCTATACCTATACGTGCGGTTGTCGAAGAAATTCCGGGTCGAAATTTGCTCACCTACACCCTTAATTTTTACGAAACGCATGGCGAAAAAATCGAAGGCGCATTCGATATTCGCCAACATCGAGATATTCACCTCTTCGTGCCAGGCAAGCTCGAAAATGCAGAAAAAACACTTGATGCCATCAAGCAATTCTTTAAGGAAAATGTCCAATATAAATCTGAAGAACCCAATTATCGTATCACAGGCAAACACGATATGTCGCATGCCGAAGGTCACGATATAGAAATTACTTTTTACACTATTTTACGCAGTGCGAAAACCGATAAAATATGGGCAAAAATACAAGCCTCTCCCCTATTCGCCGATGCTCCGAAAGACATCAAACGTATCTATCGTTACGATGCTGCACGGGTACGAGACGATATTAGTTACGACCGTATTTCTTTGTATTTCAACAACTTATCAAAAATACGTTCTTTCGCAGATACGCTCTACCGCAATCCCGAACGCATGGGTGCGCGCAACCCTATTGAGGTAGATATTGCTCAGATAAAAGAAAAAGAAAATTTTAATTTTTTAAGTAAAATAACGAAAATCATTGCGTGGCTCTTGGTCGGTTTTGGCGCAACGAGTATCAGTTTATTTCTGTTCAATTTGCTAAAAATGCACCTTTCAAAAGTGAAAATGAAAATCGGTACACTAAAAGCCTTTGGACTTGGCAACGGCGAGGCTCAAGGTATTTATTTTCGTATTATTTTGCAGTTTTTGGTCTTTAGTATCGTACTTTCTTTGCTCATTGCTGCATTGTCGGGTTATGCTGCCGACTTAATGTTGGCAGATAGAATAGTAGGCGAAGCCGAAACCTCTTATTTTAATTTAATTCATCCAAATACACTCATTACACTTATTATTTTAATAGTAGTAACCATATTCGTTTCGCTCTACACGATACGAACTATGCTATCCAAATCGCCCGGCGATTTGATTTATAATAGGTGAATTAGTGTTGTGGTGTTGTGGTGTCGTCGTACAGTAACTACAATACCACTACACGACAACACGACAACACTATTACCATGAAGCACACACAAAAATTATCTATCTTTTATGCCTTGTTTTTCGTACTGATGTGTACGGGCATGCACGCACAAAAGTTTGACATTGACGAATTTCACATTCCTGACGACCTTGACCTGAGCGATTCGGAATATGACCGACTGCAAAATATAGGCAAGCAACTCAAGGAAAAACTTGTTGCGGATTTGCAGGTATTGGGTTACGATATTATTTTGCCACGCAAATCAAAAATCAAATTGGAACGGGTTGGTATTCAAGATATTCGACTTGATTATGACCGGGAAGCAGATAGGATTATTTTTGGTAAGTTATTGATAGCAAATAATTACATTACGCTCAATACCTATTTATATGGTGCTGAAAACGGCATTCGTACCTCGCATGAACCACTCACGGCAAACATTTTCAGTCGAAAAATGAATGAATTTAATGACTCCGAAGAAATTAATGATGCCGTAAGCAAAATTATAGACGGTTTGTTTCCCGATAGACCAAAAGCACCGATAGTCGAAGTAGCCCCAGCACCAAAAGAACCAACGGTTGTGGTAGAATCTAAGCCCAAACCTGCCACTATTCCAAAAGTAGAATCGGAAAAGCCTAAGAAAGAAAAAACGCCGAAACCGAAGAAGCCCAAGAAGGAAAAAGAGGAAAAAACACCTAAAATCTCAAAAGTAGCAACAGGTAAAGTATGTAATAAAACGCCGGGTAAGGTGCTTGTTGTAGCCGGTGGTTTGATTGGTGGTGCGGGCTTTTATCTCCGCAGTAAAGCCCTAAAAATCTATGATGAGGATTATAAACCAATAGTAGGTGAACCCAACGCACGCCCTGAACTTGATAAAGCCAGAAAGTCTAATCGTATGGCACACATACTCGGTGCTGGTGCCGTTCTGACGGCAGGTGTTGGTGCGTATTTGTGGGCAAGGTGCGCAAAGAAAAGTAAAAATAATTTGAGCAAATACGACCTCCAAATCACCCCACAACTCGAATATAATGCCAATACGAATGCAAATACAATCGCTGCAAGGTTGTTATTTAAGTTTTAGGAATGTTGGTGCTTTGGTAATTTCTACGATTGTTCGCGTTAGAAGATATTGGCTCCTTGACAAATTCAGTGGTTGCTCGTTTCTCGCGTAAGGGATAGTAGGTGTTGTTTGAACGTAAGGGAAGACGAAAAAAATAATCTACCCGTCTGAATTGTTCTTTTTCTTATATGTTTCACTAAATCTTCCTTACGTAGCTCAGCTATGCGCGTCAAATTTAGTGAAAGAAAATAAATAACTTGCCCCATTATGCTTGTTCTTTTCCCTTCTAAAAAACACAAAAAATAGTTCCGTAGCCATGGCTATGCAACGATTTTTTGAATTCTTTAGAAGGTTCTGCTGAAATAAGGATATTTTTAAATTATTTTATAATAAAAAATATTTATAAATAATTCATTTTTAATAATAAATAAATTACAAAATAATTTTAATTAATTAAAAAATGGCTATATTTCAGTGCGACCTTAGAAGAAAAAATTACGGCGCATTATGGAA
>Ga0209185_1002543_pt1 | contig 12209 bp, 3 predicted proteins | sample SidtaG_2_FD_187425 | JGI IMG/M metagenome (GOLD analysis project Ga0209185, IMG submission 187425) | Marine algal microbial communities from Sidmouth, United Kingdom - Sidmouth_Asex2 metaG (SPAdes) (version 2) | ecosystem: Host-associated > Algae > Red algae > Unclassified | place: Sidmouth... | reverse complement strand
CAGATCCAATTCCATGTGGGGCTGTTGTCGCCCACCGTCACGCTAACCGGATGGGCTGTCGGCTTGGCATCAGGTGCATCGGTGGGAAAGAGCCGCGGCTCGACAGACGGCAACGGTGGTTTGTCTGGCTGGGCACGTGAAGTTTGAATACCGCTAGCACCCAGCGCGATGATTATGGCCATTGCAATCAGCAACGCCGGATAGAGAAGTGACTTGAGTCGAATTTCCATGGGAGAACCTCCTTTGCGAATAAAGCCAAGATCCAAAAAGGGACCCCCGCTGGTTTGCGGAAATCCCTTTCGAGGTAAAATTTAGCTCAAACGCTCTGGGGCGTCAAATTATTTTTTTGGCGCAAGTTACGTTGGATTTTGATACAGGGGTGTGGTGTGCATCATTTGTCGATCCATGGCAGTGGTAGAGTAGTTAGAGAATCAGACCAATAGGGTGTCAAAAAATAGGACCTTGCAAAATGAGTCCCAGACCATTAAACTCATAATAGAAGTATCTACGGTATTGAGCCTTTCCGAACCACCCATCGTTTGTTTAAATCCCATACGTGATGGGCTTCGAGTTGAGAAGCTCACGGAATCCACTTTCCCCACTTTTATGTCCTTTTCTTCATTGGCTCGACCTAGGTACAAAAACAAGCTCCGAATTCAAGTTGCGTAAGCCGGATTCTGGCTACGGAACCATATTGAAGGGGCCGTGTAATGCAACTGGTAATGATGAAGTAATGGTAGAACTGTATGCTTACGGCTACTCAAGACAAAAAAGAAACACTAGACTGTGACAAAGTAAACCCCGAGCCAGACATTGGTTCAATCGCTGCAATCTGTTAATGCAGAAATTAATAGAGGAATGACATACTTTTATGGCTGGAATTATTTTAGTCCCAATGTTTGCGTCCGCGCTGCGCAATGACGAGTTGCAACACGTCGTCCCCGCTAGCATCGATTTTGCGCGGCTGCCTTGGTCCGACGGTCAGCATGACCACAACGCGGGCCATCCTTACCTAAGCCTCAGCGTCCTCAACCCACCGTTTGCCTCGGACCATTTTGCGCTCCACCCAGGAACGCATCTTCACTGGATGCTGCCAAGTATCTATCGCCGGGGTTTTTTGGATCAATCAGAGCGGGAGCATATTTACTGTCCAGCACCAAACTTCTGGCTTGTACGACGAACGCAAGGAAGAGAGGAAGAGATCTGGGTTGTGGAGAGTGATGTGCTCATGCAACCCACCCACTTTCAACATGCCAGCGGCAGCATTATGCCCTATACAGAAGTTCCCGGTACGCCGCCTTTCCGCATGATCGGTAGAATGATGCCGCTTGACCGCTGGAAAAATCAGACCGAAACCCCAAATCGCTATGCCAATCTGACGGCAATGGGCTATGGTGATGGGACATTCGCATCGTACTATCCAGCCTGTGGGCGCTGCTTTGGCTTTCATGATATGGATCATTCGGATGTGGAGACGACTTACGAAGTGATGGGCTGGCGGCGCGAACTAGGGCAAAACCTGCTGCATTGGCTCACCACCAAGACGCTTCTCGGCAAGCAGCAGACCTTGGCAGAGTTGTTTGATGACCAACTTTTTACAGAACGAGCTGGTAAAGAGCGCAAGAATGCTTTGGACTGGAAGCTTGTTTCAGCCAAAGGGAAGGCTACATCTTCGCAGCCCACAGTCGATGATATCGTCGTCTGTTATACACGTCTGACCGTGACCGATACCCAGTCTAGCCAGCCGCACAGCCGATCGTCAAGCGCCATCTCTGTGGGCAATAACGCGTCCAACGCGCTGACTGCCCATCTTGTTGAAGAGACGCTGCAAAAACAAAGCACGACACTGACGCGACAGCAGCTTGAAGAGCAGCTCGATCACCTTTCCGTGGACGCGGCGACATTGCGTGGCAAAAGTGATAAGTATTTCAAATTTTTAGAGCAGCGCCATCAGGAGAGCTTTGTCGGGGTTCCGGGGGGTATTCGTTGGTCCCTGCGGAACGATCCGCCGCGTGGCGCAGCCGATGCGGTTGGAAGCACCAAGCGGATGGATCAAACCACGCCGCAACGTTTCGGTGCCCAAGTGGGTGAAATCAATAAATTACAGGCCCATCATGATCAAGCAGTCCAACGCCTAACCGATCTGCAAGAGCAGCTCTTTGCAGAATGGCACCATTACCAACTAGCCATGTATCCCGCCAACCTGCATAGCGGCATCCACCAAAATGCGGACGAGATCCGCCACTACATCGAGAGCGAAACATTACCGCGCATAGAGCTGTTACAGCGCGAAATCGACCGCCTTGCCTTCAAGTTTGCCAAGGATCAATCGCTTACTCACGTCGACATACAGGATCGCTCCACGAGTCAGCACGTGGCAGATCAGGATGCCGTAAGTCAGGATGTGATCAATGACGATGCCATGGCGGCCCATAGCGTAGAGGGGCTAAGTGAGGGGCTCAACACGCTTCTGTCTGAACTTACCCTTTACAACGACACCTTTATTTGCGGGCAATTGCACGGCGGCATTACCTTTGGAAACACGCGCTCTGTACGGCGCTTTCTTCAATTGAATGGTGGTGATGATTACGTACAGCTGGAGCATATCGATGGGTTGCGTGGGGCGCTACTACACAAAGACAATCCGCTTAGCGAATTCGTAATAATCTTTCGGCTGAAAGTGAATGCCGGAGAAGGTGGCGTCATACTCTCGTTTGATCCGGCTACTTGGTTTGAGGTTGAAGTTCCAGCCAAAGGCACTGCTGCAGGCAAGCTGGTCTTCACCGCAGCAGATACGAACGGAGAGACGCACCGAGTTGAGAGTAGCGTCCCCGCGGCAACAGGTCGCTGGGAGCGGATTGTGATTCGCCTCAGACAAGGCAAGCTGTCGATGCAGGTTGGGGCCAAAGTAGAAGAAACAGAAAGCCCTTGGTTGATTGGCGGCGCTGGAACCCGCCGAGGTTATCTTGGCGCATCAACAACAACCGTTCCCTTTACGGATGATCAAGATGTGCATCCTGGCTTCACTGGGGCACTGACCGGATTGCGCATGGTGATTGGGCCAATTGAAGAGGCGCGCATGAAGGCGCTATTGGATCCCAAAGATCGGCCCCATTTTAGCCTGCATCAGACCGCGGCCACACGCTACTGGCAGCCACGCGAACCGGCAGTGGCCGTGGTAGGAGAGGATGCACAAAATAGCGATCTACGCCCGACTGAGCACCATTACCCCCACAACCCATTGCACTGTATCTATTTAGAGCACTTCCCAGTAAATCTGTTTGACGTTGATGGGCAAGCCGCGAATCGTGATTCCATTGAGGGCTTACTTGCCGAACTCATGGCGATTGTGGATAGTGCAAAGCATGATCCCAATGGTTTCGGACTCAACCGTTCAAATGGAGATTCTTGGCATCCAATTCTAGCGGAATGGGAGGTGGGTCTTTACCCACTGGCGATTAATGATTTGCATAACGGCCGCAGCAATCAGTATGCTTCAGATTTTGTCGAGCGGGCCTATGAGTTAGCCCGCGAATCTGTTGATCTGACGTTGCGACCGGCCGGTCATCCGCTTGCCAGAACCGAAAGTTTCTTAACTGGGCGCACCATTATCAACCCCAACCACGCCCATGCACTACGCGATAAGCTCAATGCGTTTATTGAAGCACATAATGGAGACGTGCCAGCCGAACTAAAACAGGCACTGCAACATCTTGATGAGGACGACAGCCGCACCTTAACATTCCCACTAGAAGGGTTTGTGGCCGCCATGCGTCAGAAGCTACAGATCTTGCAGCTGCCCATCGATGATCCCCTCGCCTTTGCCGACTATCGAGACTTTACAGAACGCGTGCACCAAGCGGTGGGCGATGCGCGCACGCTCTCGCCCGACCCCATCTTCGACTTTAATCCCATTCAATCAGGGGCGATGGAAGTGCGCCGGTTGCGCTTGATCGATAATTTTGGTCAACATCGGGATCAGGCCGTCAACCAGGTACGCTGCATCTCTACTCTGCGGGCCGACGACCACTCCAACTTGATTACGCTACCGGCTCGGCTGGCTCAGCCCGCGCGGCTTGAGTTTCGCTGGCTAGAGGCTGCCAGCCGCGCGGCGGAGGCGTCCGAGCATGTTGATAGTTCACCCATCTGTGGCTGGCTAACAGTCAATGATCTGGATGGGCTGATCGCGGTCCACGACGAGACTGGCCATCCATTGGGCGCACTCACATCAGATAGCGATCTGCTCTGGCAACCGCTGCCCGGTATGGATCAGGCGGTCGCGCCAGCCATGTTTGGCAACGCAACGCTGCGCAAGACGGTCGAATGGCTGACGCGCCAAGGCGGGCCGACAATCGATCTATTTGCCCGTATGCTCGACCATGCATTAGACAACATTCATCCGGAAAACTTTGGGGCCAATGAATGGACGTTGATGAGCGGTAGGCCGCTGGCGATTGTGCAGGTTAAGTTGGGGCTTCTGCTGAAGGGTTTGCCCGCAATTGACCAGAGCTATGGCTCGCTCTACCAGACGCTGGCAACGGGCGACCACCACAATGCGGACTTTGAAGCGGTTCGATTTCCCGTTCGTTTGGGTGACCACCGCCAAGTGAATGATGGATTGGTCGGCTACTGGCTGCAGGATGAAGAGGGTGGCCTCGATGGTCTCTTCCATGCACCCAACGCTGGATCGGTACGCAACGCCAAGCTGGATGCTGGGCTGCCAGCGGAAAGCGATTTGCCCATTGTTGGCGATCACGAGCCGCCGCTGATCCCGCTGTCGATCAACGAACCGGAAAAGATGTTGACCTTGTTGTTTGATCCACGCGGCCACTTGCTAGCGACCAGCGGCATCTTGCCCGCCAAAGCGCTGACCCTGCCAGAGAATTTCTATTTGGATGCGCTGGCGCGGATGCGGCCCGCCTTCTTCACGGCACCGGTGCTGACGCCCAGCGACAAATTGACTCTGCCTCTCCCCCGTCAGCATGGCCTGCATTGGGATTGGCTGGAAAAACGCAAAGAAGCATGGACCCGCATCGACCAAGCAGCCATCGGTGAACCAGAGAAAGTTGCCAGCACCGGTAGTGGACAAGAGATCCGCGAAGGGTGGCTGGAATTAAATTCGCGCGCACAATAGAAGCATTGAATAAAATAAATCGTACCTTAGAACCATAAAGGAGTGACCGCATGACTGATGGACTGATTCTATATCTGCCGCTGACCGAACCGCTAGATGCCGGCCCGATTGACCGTTCCGAAAAGCATCACCACGTCAACGTAGTTGGCACACCACGCCTGCACAGCGACCGCAAGCTAGGCGCGGCCCATCGTTTTAGCGGCGAGGAAAAACTGCATATTCCCAAGTTCGGCATTCACGGCGAAGGGTTAATGTTCACAATCCAAGTGTGGGTGATGCCACACAACGATGTGCCATGCAACCTTCTGGCTCTGGGCAACGGCTCCTTCGACAACACGCTATTCTGGACCTGTCAACCGGATGGCACACTGACATTGGAGATCAAGGGCGGCGAGTTCCCACAGGCGTTGACACCCGGTGAATGGACCCACCTCACCATCCACTGTGACGGATACCTGATCCACACGTGGATCAATGGCGTACGACACGACACGGTACTGCGGCGACCCGGGTTTGCACTGGAAGAGAGTCATCTGCAGGTTGGTGCCGGAATCGACCGGGACTTTGGCTTGTTCGTCGGCAGTATGGCACAACTGCAGGTCTTTGATCGCGTGCTAACGCCGATCGAAATCGAAGAACGGTTCCTTGCCGGGCTTAAGCTGCGCGCCGCCTTTGTCGAGAGCCACCCCATTCGCCTTTCGCTGCTCGATGCCAACGACGACGCCGTGATCTATATGAGCGATCACGCTTCGGGCGAGCCGTTGACGTTGGAGTTTTTCAACTTGGCTGGCCGCGCGATCTTCTTTGACAAGCTCTCAGGCGTACCGGGACCAAACAACCACCATTTCGAACTGCGCTTTCGGCCCGGCACTTTGCACCGCAGCACAATGACGCGTGGCAAAAATCAGATGCGTTTGGCTGATGAAAGTGACTGGTTACTAAGCGATCCGCTGCCAAATGCAAATGGGACCACCTCCTTCTTCTTGATCTGCAAAACGCCGAAGGATTTGATCTGCAAAACGCCGAAGGATGCATCGGTTACGCTGGACTCCGAGAGGGCCATGCGCGTGGAGCTAACCAATGTGCGCGCCGACCCCGCTGCGGGTGCGCGTACAGGGCGGGTCGAGATGCTCTATGCCCACATCCACTTGGGCGGGAAGAAGCAACGGTTGCTTCATGGTGCCACCGTTAGTCAGTTTAGCATTTTGAGCCACATCGGACGCAGCCATTTGCCGCTGCACACTTGCTTTATTGGCGGCAATACGATTATTCCTGGGACATCCATCGACGACAACAAATTAGCCCTACGCTTGACTAATCTTGAGAGCGAGTTGCCCATCCCGTGGCAGCCCGGCCAAGATCCATGGGATGATGACAAGCGGGTCAGCTATTTTGAGATTGGCTTTGACTACGAGGATACGAGCGAAGACAAGCCGTGGGCACTCTGCCGTACCGACGAAGCGGTCAAAATGCAGATTAATGGCGTGAATGGGTCAGATATGCAGCAGTGGCAAGCCCAAGCCAGCCCAGAAGGGGAGCCGCGTGCATGGCGAATCTACTCGGGTAGTGCGCCCCATTTGGATCGCGGTCAACATATTGAAGTCACGCTTAGTGGTTTGGGAACAACGCTGCCATCTGGCACGACCAATCTCTATCTTCGCTATGCAAACATTCCTGGCTATCAAGCTGGGCAGGTTGTGATGACGGTGGAGAAGAGTCATTTGGTGGTGCGTGAAGACAAGGTTGGGATTGGGACGAATACTCCGACATCGCCATTGCATATTGCGAGCGAGAATGGTTTGACCGTTGGGGATACGGAACGGTTTATCAAGGTTTTGCGGGATATGATTGAAATGCAGGATCAACACAGTCAGGTATATTTTTTACCACAATCTTTGACATTGCGAGACCGAAAAAATACTAATGAGCGCAGCGATTTACGACCATCCGGGTTAACGCTCCACGCTGAAGGAGAGCGTTTAACGCTAGAACCTGAACGCCTGACAGTAGGTGATCGGAAAAAATATGTAAAGATCGGGCGGTCTATCGAGCTAGAAGATGGAGCCGGCAACACGATTCTTCACCCTCAATCATTGACATTTAGAGATAGTGATGATGTAAACAAGAGTAGCTCGTTAAGACTGCGTGGACTAGAACTCTATAATGAAGATGGAACAACCAAGCTAGATTCAGATGGGCTTACAATCGCCGATAAGAAATAGCAGAACAGCGTAGATATTGATGCAAGAATGCTTGTGCTAAAAACAAAAAGCTCAGAAGCATTCTTTTTGGCAGAGGCATTAACCATTCGAGATAGCGACAACATTAATCGACAAAGTTCTCTAACTGAGTCTGGTGTGAGAGTTAATCCTAGATAAGCATCTGGAATAGGAAAATAATAATGACAAATCCAACCAAACAATACGCGCTCGGCTTTAACGCATACGCATTTCTCAAGCCCAAACATCTGCCCGAAGATGCGCTTCTCGAGTGGGTGGATGACGACGATCTGAAGAAGCTGAAGCCAACGCCCGAGAGCATGCGAGACGCGATTCTTGAGTGCAAGAAACATGGCTTGAGCGCGCGTTTTTCTGGAGGGCTAGCGCTCTCAATTTCTGGTGATGCAGCGGCCCTGCACAGATGTTTTGGCGTGCGATTTGTCCTCGACAGCAATCCCGCATTGACGAAAAACGAATGGTTCGAGGATGACTCGGGGACGAAGCTAGAATTGGCCAAGCCGGTCGCGAAGCATCCACTTGGGGGATACATTGTCAATATTGTTCTGGTGCCAGGTATGGAGCTAACTCATAGTCCACAGCGACGCCCGCCGCCCCAATACCCAGGAACAAACAAGCCTTGGGACAAACAAAAACCATACCACATGTGGCCCCACGAATTGAATGAAAGAATGCGTTTTAAGGGCGGACCTTTGGACCGAAAAGAGCAAGGATATGCTCTAAATCTTCAATTCTACAAAAAGTTCTGCGTTTCGATTGTTGACACGGGGTTAAATGGGCTTCATCCATATTTTCGGGGGCATACAGGTGGGAAATTGTCTATTCCAACGTACAAAACCGCGCCCGAACCGTACCCTATGCACTGGCCTAAAGTTCCAGATCTCACACAAGCCAACGAAGCCATGTCCAAAGAAGGGCTCGCTGCATGGACTGAACTTAATGCCCTTCTTGTATGGACATATGAGCTACCCCCTCAACTACAGGTGGGAGCAAACGGTATCGGCCCCATAGTATCCTACGATCAAAGTCATCAAGCCGTAATATTCACTGCGCAGAATGATCCCAATTTCGTTCAATCACGAATCGTTGCGCAAATTAAGAGCATTCGAGCCTCGAGATTCTACATTAAATACAGAATAGATAATATGGGAGGAACGACACCTCTCTCTAAGTTGACAAAGGGCATTGTTGGTGCAGGCACTGGTGGTAAAGAATTTGTATTGTGGGAAGGCAATTCTGCCCTGCAATATCATGCTGACCTAAACGAAATGTTCACTGACTTCGACAATTTTTTGAGGGAGCGTCATCGTGCTCTAAGCGACGCATTAGAGTGGCTGGACGACTATGGAGGCAAGCATTATGACTATAATGGGCATGGGACAGGTATGGCAGCGTCAATCTTTGGTGTATCAAGAAAAGCCCACGTGGCCTCTTTCCCTGCACTCACCAATGACGAGCAGCGCGATTATGCAGGCAGTGTCGGTTCCCCGAATGTAGATCTTGCCTCGGTATTCAATCATGCCGCAGACTGGGCAGAGAACAAACAGTTCTTGAGAAGTAATCAATCTTTAGACGTCATTAAGGAATACAGAATCATATCCAACAGTTATTCTTTGCCTGTAACGGTTTCTCAAAATGGGCAGATCAGTCAAGCAGATATGGACTATCTTGTTTTGTGGAGAAACCAGATAAAAGATCTAGTACTACGCCGTGGATTTTCGCTCCTGTTCAGCTCCGGCAACAGCGGCGCTCCTCAAGACCCACAGGTTTCTCTTTATGCCCTGCTTGGTAACACGGGCGCAATCATTGTGGGAGGAGCGTTCGACAATGTAAACAACCACAATATTCCTCCGCGAGTACGCACTATCTTTCTCTCGAATGCAGCACATGGTAAGGTTGTACCCCTCCCTTATGTTGATGCAGTAAACTTTGATCAGAATGCTAAACCGATTGTATTACCGGACATTTGTGGGTTTGTTGGGCCAGAGATTTCGAATCAAGGTTCTTCTCCATATGTTTACATTCCGTCTAAAGGCGAAACGTGGCATTATTTCGGTGGCGGAACATCGAGTGCATGTGCTCAAATAGCCGGATTGTGCGGTGCATTGAGGGCAACATATGACAATCTTAGTCCAGAACAAATCAAAGATGCGATCGTTTCCGGGGGGGATCAGCTAAATGACCCGCCGCCTCCAAGTGCATTCGGGTATCCAGGCCGTTCCTATCAAAGAGCGTCACCGCTCGATCTCAACGGCGTCAAGCTGGCCAATATACTGGGTGCATTTCATGAGGCTTCCAAGATGAGCCCAGGAGTGAGAAATTAATGCCATTTACACTTGATCCGAAGGGCAAAGATGATTGGTTTGCTGACGAACTCGGAGATCTATTTGATCCACGCAATCCCGACAGAACAGTCCAGTTTGATGACATAGCGAGCAGCACCAATTTCTACCAACTGTCCAGCGGACAGACCTTTTGGGGCGTGGCTGACGTCACTCTGCAGACATCTCTGGACGCGCAGCAGGGCAACCGCATTGTCCACTATCAGTTCACGCGCACCGCAAATCCCGGCAATTTGGTTGGCATTCCCATCAAAGCTGTCTCCGATCGATTAGATATATCAGTCGGCTATAGTGATGCCGATGATCCCTTTGTCAGCCGCATTTCACGCTCTTTCCTGGCTGCCTTTGATCTGGGCCATAGCGAGCTAGATATCCTGCTGACCCCCATGGGTCACGACCAACTGGAGCTGGATGCTTGGTTCGACGATGGTCATGGCCCCTCGCTCGGTGATCTCTTCAAACTACTTGGCTATACCAGCGGCGCGCAAGGCGACATCCGCTCCGATCTAGACTGGTTGCCAGAAGAACTACGCACCGGATCGGTCGTCGAGATCAGCAGCTTCCATGCCATGCTCCAGCACCACAGCACCGGCAACGACGACGCGGTGGCGCTGCCCGGCGGGCGTGGCGGTGGCACCAATATTCAGAACATCCGCCTCAACCTCTCGTTCCTAGATGGCCACTCGTGGAATCTGATTCCGGGTCACGATGTGCTCAAAGTGGGTCAGCTTACCGCGGCCCTCGACGTTGATGAACCACTCGATCCAGATTACCGCTTTCCGCGTATCGACGTAGGCGGGGTGATTACGATTGAGCCAGAAGGTCACGATAAGGCCGAAATCGAACTGCACGCGCGCTGGCCCGACTATGCAGTTAGCGGTATCCTGCGCGAGGGACAAGAGATACCTCTGCGAGCTCTGCTGGCCGAGTTCGGGGTGCCCGCGGGCAAACACCCCGACGCGCTGACCATCAATGAATTATCGCTACAGGCCGAGCCGATCTTTACACCCCGCTCCTTTTCGCTCTCGCTAGGCGTTGCCAACGTTTGGGAGATTGAGCTAGGTAAAGACGCTCAGGGGAACGGCAAGAGCTTCAAAATTGAGCAGATCAACGTTTACGCCGATTACCAAGGGGGCGACGAAGGCCATATGACGGGCCGCCTCTTGGGGCAGGCCGCTATCGGCAACCAGGAATTTCTGCTCTCGGCCCAGGCGTCAAACCAAGGCTGGGCCTTTAGCGGCAGCACCTACCCCAAAGATGACACCCAATCGGGTCTCAAGGCAGGCGAGTGGCTAGAGACGTTGGCGACCGAGCTAGGTCTGGCCAAGGCGGCGCTGCCCCAACAGGTCCACGACTTTGAAATTACGCGCATTGCGCTAGAGCTGCACACGGCCAACAACGATCTGCGCTTCACCTTAGCCTGCAAAACAACATTGGATGGCAGCGGCACCGAACTGGATGCAGAGCTGACTGTCCACTACGCACGCCAAGCCAGCAGTGGCTACCAGTTAGAAATTGAGGGCCATCTCACGGTCGGCTACCGCCACTTTGATCTCTTTTTCGACAAAAGCGGCGGCGACACGCGCTTGCTTGCAATCTATGCCAGCCAACATAAAGACGCGCTGGATCTAGGTGCGTTGCTCACCGAACTCACGGGCAGCAGCTCGGTCCCCAAACTTGAAATCGAGCTATCTGCCATCGAGTTGGCCCTCGATACCGGCATCACCGCCAAGGTCAACAACAAAGATGTTAGCGCCTTTCTGCTCAATGTCGATATGGGCGGGTCGCTCAACTTGGCCGATTTGCCGTTAGTCGGTGCAATCCTGCAGGGCGACAAAAGTGTTTTGATGGCGCTGCAAGTACTCTACTCGCGGATCGCGTTGCCCAAGAACAACGAACTGTTGGGTGCCATCAATAGCCATTTGGCGGAAGGCGTAACGCCCATCCCAGCAGATAAAGATATTGCAGCCGGCTTCCGGCTCTCGCCCCGCTTGCAGATCGGCGACACGCATTACGATCTGGAGCTGCCCGTTAGCGCCAACGCAGATAGCGGCCAGCTTACCGAAAATGGTTCAGCTGCTGGCGGAGCCATCGCCCCAGCCTCCAACGATGCCGCGACTAATGCGGGCGACGCCAGTTGGTTTCCCATTCAAAAACAGCTTGGTCCCGTCTACCTTTCGCGAATTGGTGGTCGCTACGCCGACGACAAACTCACCTTCCTGATCGACGCTGCGCTCAGCCTTGGTCCCCTGACCTTCTCTATGGACGGGCTGTCAGTCTCCACGACCCTGCCCGAGATCAAACCACAGTTTTCCCTCAACGGCATCGGGCTGGATGTGAAGAGTGGTCCGCTGGAAATAGCTGGGGCGTTCCTGCACGAAGTGATCAATGGAATCGATACCTATAGCGGTGCGGCGGTTTTGCGTTTCAAAGAGCTAACCCTCTCGGCCATCGGCTCTTATGCAGAGGTAAACGGGCAGAAGTCACTCTTTCTCT
>Ga0209185_1002520_pt1 | contig 12302 bp, 9 predicted proteins | sample SidtaG_2_FD_187425 | JGI IMG/M metagenome (GOLD analysis project Ga0209185, IMG submission 187425) | Marine algal microbial communities from Sidmouth, United Kingdom - Sidmouth_Asex2 metaG (SPAdes) (version 2) | ecosystem: Host-associated > Algae > Red algae > Unclassified | place: Sidmouth... | reverse complement strand
AATGTTTAAATCGTAGAATTCCCTCTATTGGGGAACTGTCAAAACAAGTGAATGCTTATTTCAAAGAACGTTCTGAAAAAGGAATCAAAATCAATTGGCAGTTTAGTCGGCAAAACGCTCGAAAAAACTAAATCGCCGTTATTCTGAGGTTAATTCTATTAATCAAAAATATAAATAAACTTTTGAAACACGGTACTTAGTATCAGGAACAGAATAAATGTATATTCTCGACTTGTTCTTTTTCCTTTATATTAGAATGAAGTCTACTTCACCAAATTTTCCTTAAATACAGGGAGTATTCGCGTCAAATTTGAGAAAACACATAGAAAAAATAGCTGCGTCAATTCGGGTAGATTATTTTCTTCGTGTTCCCTTAATTCCTGATACTAAGGATATTTTTGTCTCACTACTTAATATATCAATAAAACAATATATCAGTAAAGCAATAAATCAATCTCATTTTTGCTCTGACATGAGTTGTCGAATGACTAAAAATAGGGCTAAAAAAACCCCCAATAATGCCATACCCGCAGTGAGATAAGGCTGTGGTGTGTCGAAATAATTATCCAATTTTTTACCGGCAAATACAAATAAAAATATGGTGATTGCCATTTGAAATGCCATGCCGGTGTACTTCATGAAGCGGTATTGGTTATTCGGCTTCTTTTTCGGCGGTGACGGTTGTTGTGGCATAGTTGCTGTCTTGGTTGATAATTTCGCAAGCACCGTTGAAGGAGGCACCGGGTTCTATATCGAGGCTGCCTGTGGTGATTTTGCCATTGAGGCTTGCTGTTTTTCCAAGTTTTAATCTTTCTTCGGCGCGGATATTTCCTAATAATTTGCCTTCAATGACTGCGTTTTGGCAAGTAATTTCACCTTCTACATAGCCTTCCGGTCCGACGACGAGTTTGGCTTGGCATTGAATATTGCCATTGACTGTGCCATCAATGCGAATGTCGCTTTGAGAGGTGATATTGCCGTCTACGACTGTACCTTTTACGAGGTTGTTGCGAGCGTGACCCGCGCCTCCGTTAAGGCTGATGCCGTTTTTATTTTCTTTGTTTCCAAACATGGTTTGTTAGTTGACGAGTTGTTGTGTTGACGAATTGTTGTGCTGATGAATTGACGAATTGTTGTGTTGACGAGTTGATGAAATAAGGTGTGTAAAACACTGTTAATCATCAATTCTTCAACACATCAATTCGTCAGCTCCTCAACACGTTTAAAAGTCAATAAAGTCGCTTGGGTTTACGGGTTTACCGTTTTGCCAAAGCTCAAAGTGCAGGTGTGGTCCGTCAGACATTTCGCCTGTATTGCCGATAATAGCAATGGCTTCTCCTGCACTGACAAAACTACCAACTTTTTTCAACAATACCGAATTATGTTTGTAAAAAGAAATCAGGTTGTGTTTGTGTTGTATGGCGATGACATTTCCGGTGTCCATTGTTTCGTCCGATGATATAACAGTTCCGCTTAATATGCTCTGTACAGGCGTGTTACGTGGTGCGGTGACATCAATGCCGTAGTGATTTTTTTCCGGTCTAAACTTATCAGTCACGCGTCCGCCTGCGATGGGGGGAGCGATGTATTGTCTTGCCATGCCGTTGTGATTGGTGGCGACCAAAACGGGTTTCACCGGCTTGGTATTTATCTTTGGCGGTGGATTATTTACGGGTGTTTCGTCGTTGAGTTGGTCGCTAATAGTTTCGGTGACTTCTGGTTCTTCGGCATCGGCATCGTACTTTTTGCGGAGGGCAAGGTCTTCGGTAATTGGGGCAACTTCTTTTATATTCGTTGGTTCGCTCACTTCGACATATTCGCCCGGTCCAGATTCGTAATCGCCACTCAACCAACGTTCTCTGGAAGATATGACTACGCTTTGATATTTGAGCATTTTCTCCAGTGTATCTATTTGTGTTTGGAGTGCCATCACTTCTCGCGGGTTGATATAGTCGCCCGGCAGGGTACGTCGCAAAGGCGTGAATGCCAGCAATAGCCACCCTATCAAAAACGTACCAAACAAGACTGCACCGATAGCCAAGTAAGCATTGAGCCGCGTGAGTCGGTACGAAGTCACTTCCTCAAAAGTGTCGTCATTCATAACTACAAGACGGTATTTATCCTGCAAATTATTGGTAGAAGAATGTATATCTTTAGACATGATTCAATGAGTGAATGAGTGAATTTTTAATGAGTGAATGTCTTTAATGCTACAATGCTGAAATGCGTTAATGCTATAATGTTTTTAACGAAATAATAACGTGTACTCTTCGAAGTTCTGTATATCTTTTCTATTTAATGTCGTTATTAGGATTGGTAACTGATTGCCCGATTACCCAGTCACCTAATTTCCTAATTCCCCAATATCCCAAAGCCCGTTATACAAAAGTAAATCAAATTTTCTGATTTTACGGAGTTTTCTGCCATACATTTCATTTTGTGACAATATTACGAGTGGAAATAGAACGCGGATTTTGCGGATTAGACGGATTTCGCGGATTTTTTTTGAATAATACTCAAATAAAAAGAGTGTGTCATAAATCGATGGTCATACATAACATCAAACACTCCAAACCAAAACGTCTTTCTGAATTTATTTCAGAATCTCCTAAGCGACAAGGCGCGATTTTGATATGAGCTACAATTTTGTATTTCATTAGACTTTATTTAGGAATATTTTATATGCATGGAATTTTGTATTTTTTCGATAATCGAGCCTCATTTTGAGCTGCATACCCTACGGTACGGAGCGAAAAATAGGAGAAGAGTATCGGAAAAAGACAAGGTTAGCTGCATACAAAATATTTCTAAATAAAGTCTATTATAAATCAATGAATTACAACTTTAGTGTAGCATTTGTTTTCCATAGCTTGGGAGATTCTGAAATAAATTCAGAATGACGGTTTATTTTTTATTTTTTATTTTGTCGTGCTATCACCGATTTATGACACACTCAAATAAAAATACAAAACCATGAACACTAAATTGCTAATAATTTTCACATGTACAATCGTGTGCTTGTGCGGCTGCGAGTTGGGCACAGACCGCGTGTATATGAAAATGTATGAGGCTATGAAAGCCAATAGTGATGCTATCGAAAATGGTATTGAATCAAAAATTTCTGCTATGGTGGAGCAGGTCAAAAGGAAGCCTGATTACAAAGCACTCGTACCTGCTGCAAAGGAAATTGAAAAGCGGACTTTTGACTTTGATAAGTTCATTAGTCGCCACCTACAAAACCACGCCCACCGTCTACGGCGAACATAGATATGTTGTGAAAATTTTGGTCAAAAATCCGTTTAATAATAAATTTGAAACCTATCAACGTACCTTTGCTTTTGAGGTTGGTGAGCGTTGTTATTGACTTTCTGTAAAAATCAAGGTATTTTTGCAACTGCAATTCGTATTTTTACATTTGAATTAGAAATGAGACGCGAGACAAGAGAAATGAGACGAGAGATATTGAAATTTTAATTTTATAATTTTCAATGTTTTATAAAATGTTAAAAGTATTATTAGTTATTTATTTTTATTCATAAAAATAAAAATAACTCTCGTCTCACCACTCTCGTCTCGCGTCTCACCTCTCTCGCCTCAAATTTTTACTACAAATTGTATAATATTTATCCTAAATTTCTGTTAAAATAGAATGTAAAATGCCTCGCGTTTTGCGCTGACCATACTCGCGAACAAATACGAACGATCAATCTGTGGACTATCGACTAACAACTAAATAAAGATGTCAAATAAAATCACCATACTTTTCGCATTGATTTTGAGCCTTGTGTTCATTGGCTGCGCTACACAAAAGGACGCAGAAGCTGAACTCAAAGGCATAAAAAAAGCCATAAAAAACCTCAATGCCCGCTTCAATGGCTTGCACAATTCGCGCGAATTGCTCAAGGAAAACCATTTGGCGACCCAAGCCTCGCGCCGCGACAACTACAACCAAGTACTTGCGCTGTACGATGAGGAAGCAGCAGAAGGCGGCGGTGGCGCACAACTCGATCCTGTGATAGAAAAGGCGTCTGTCGTGGCATCGCTTTATCGTCAGAGTAAGTGGGTAGACGATTCGTATATGCAGATTGGTATGGGCGAATATTATAAGGGAAACTACGAGGAAGCTGCCCAAACGTTCCAATATGTCATCAATAATTATGACCCGATAGTACTGGTCAAAAAACGCGGCGAAGCCCTCAAACGCAGTAAAGATAAAAAAGACCGCAAAAAAGGACGCGACCTGCTCAAAGACCCCGTACCAGCAAAGAAAGACCTCAAAACCCGTCAGCGAGATGCGATGGTTTGGATGGCGCGTACTTTGATTAGTCAGGAAAAATATAGCGAAGCCGACATTATGTTGGAGCAAATTGATGGGATAGACGACCTCTCCAAACCCCTCAAAAGAGATCTGTCGATTGTGAAATCTTACTACCAACTCAAACAGAAAAACTATGCGGCAGCGATACCTGCTCTGGAAAGTGGTTTGAAATTGACCAGAAACAGAAAAAGAAAAACACGTCTGACCTATATACTCGCACAACTCCATGAGTTAGAAGGAAATAACAACGAAGCACTCGCCAATTATAAGCGCGTTACGCGCCTGCGTCCCAATTATGATATGGAATTTCGCAGCCGCCTCAATATCGCTACGAATGGCATGAAAACCGGTTCATCGACAAGTCAGCAGACCCTCGCTACCCTCAAACGTATGTCCAAAGACGCCAAAAATACCGAGTTCCGCGACCAGATTTATTACGTCATGGCAGATATTCATTTGAAAGATAATAGTAAACTCGAAGCCATTGATTTCCTCAAACAATCGCTTCGCGCAAACCGTAGCAACCAACCACAAAAAGCGGATAGCTACTTACGATTAGCCGAAATATATTTTGATGATGAGGATTATATTTCATCTAAAAATTATTACGATAGTACAAAAACCGCCATGTCGAATGCCGATGAACGCTACGAAACAGTTGCCAAATACAGCGAAGCCCTCACCGATATTGCCGCCAATTTGCAAATTATTTCTCTGCAAGACAGCCTCTTACGCATCAAAGACATGAGCGAAGCAGATAGAGAAGCATTGGCAAAACAAATTAAAAAAGAACGCCTTGATGCCCAAAAACAGGCGGCTACCGATGCTTTCGCCAATCTGGACGCGATGAGACAAGGAGGAGCAAGAGCGAACCCGACCAGCAAAATTGCTCGTCCGTCTGCCTCTGATTCGGGTATTCCTACGGGCGGTATCGGCGGACCGGGCACCGGAAATAGCGATTATTGGGCATACAGTACCAGTGAAGTGAAGCGAGGAAAACGCGATTTTGAACGCAGATGGGGTGACCGAGCATTAACAGACAACTGGCGTCGTTCGCAAAATCAAGGCGTCGAAAACCTCGAAGACGAGGGGCTTATCGCAGGAATTGGTCGAGTAAGAGTGACTGACGAGGAAGTAAAAGCCATCTTCGCCGACGTGCCGCAGACACGAGAAGAAGTAGAAGCCGTGAACGATAAAATCATCGAAGCATTGTACGCCTTGGGAAGCCTGTACGATGAAAAACTCGACAAAACACAAAAATCCATCGAAGCTTACGAGGAGTTGTTACGCCGTTTTCCGAGCAATAAATACGAAGCAGAGACGCTTTATGCCCTCTACACCATCGCGCTCGACAACAATCCGAGCAAAGCCAATGGCTATAAACAACAACTCCTCAAAAAATATCCTGACAGCAAATTTGCACAAGCAATCTCCAACCCTGAAGCCCTCGCAGAAATGCAGCGCGGAGAAGATGACCTCGAAATTTATTATGACGAGACGTATTTGATGTACGAAAATGGCAAATACGGCAAAGCTAAATCGCGCATCAGCATGGCAGATTCGCTTTTTGATGCCAATGCCTTGCGTGCAAAATTTGACTTGCTCAATGCCCTTTGTGTCGGTCGTATCGACGGCGAAGATGCCTATAAAAGCTCTCTAAACGAAGTAATTACAAAACATAAAGCCACCGAAGAAGGTCAGAAAGCAAAAGAAATACTTGCCTTTTTGGAAGGGAAAGCACCCAAAGCAAAAGGTAAGAAAGATGAAGGCGAGAAAACAAAGAAAGAAAAAGATGCAAAGCAGCTCTATACAGTGAATGAAAAACTTCAACATTACGTTTTAGTCATTCTGAGTACAGCGCAAGTGAAATCATCGGAAGTGAAAGGTGCGGTATCTAATTACCACAAAGAAAACCACAAATTAGACAAGCTATTCACGGCGAGTTTATTATTAAATAAAAATACGCAAATGTTGGTCGTCCGTCGTTTCAAAAATGCCGAAATCGCCCAACGATACGCCAAATCCGTCCGCAACAAACCAGCCAAATACCTCAATAATCTGGACGAAGGCTACCGTGTTTTCCCCATTTCCCAAAATAATTATAAGTCGCTTTTACGCTCTAAAAAACTGGAAGAATACGCGATTTTTTATGAGGAAAATTATAAATAAGTAGTGGGACAAAAATAGGCTTACAATTTTGACGTGGTTATTTTTTCGATATTTTTTCTTACAAAAACCGCACATAGCCTACGCTACGTAAGGATTTTTGTAGGGAAAAATAGCGGAAAAAGAAACCGTCAAAAAGTAAGGATATTTTTGTCTCACTACTTAAGAGGCATAAATAAATGGGTTCTTTGACAAATCCAGTGAAGTGAATGAAAATTTGGGCGTATCCCCCTCCTTATCAGTCGGGGGTCGGGCTATCCGGCACTCTCTCCACTCCGCTATCGCTACGTTACGTTCAAACAACACCTACTATCCCTTACGCAAGAGACGAACAATCGCGAGGCAGAAAAACGAACAATCACGGATTTGTCAAAGAACCAATAAATGTACATTCTTTGCGTCGTTATTTTTTCTTTAGACGAACCAAATTTGACACGAATAACGGGTTATTTAAGGAGAATTTGGTGAAGTATAACGGAAAAAGAACAAGTCAAGATGTAGCGTTTATTGTTTTTTCATCCTTAAGGTGAGAGTGTAAGAGTAGATAGAGGATATGCTATGTGTATTAGTTTGAATATCAATTTTAATTCATATACAATAAAGAGCCTCTCGATTTATCGAGGGGCTTTTTTAATACAATGCTGAGTCTACATTAAGTACAAGAAAATTCAATTTTAACGAAATTTAATTTTGTATTTTATTATAAATAATTTCATTAAAATATTTATATTTAAAATAAATTTAATTTATAATTTTGAAAATGAATTAGTTAAATATTGATAAGTAACTTAATGAGTATTTGTTATTTTTAATTTAAAAATAAAATTTCACCTTCTTCGAATACTTATACTTATTAAGGTAGGCTCAATGCTTAAATGTTGAAAAAAGATAGGTAAATGAGTCAGTGGGACAAGCGCAGTCTTGAAAACCGATGGTATCTTCGGGTATGGGGTTCGAACCCTCTGCCTGTCTCTTGAACGGTGTATGACTAACAATAAACGGTAAACGATTTAACGAAGCTGTTTGCCATTAATCGTTCACCGTTTATTGTTAGCCGTAAATAAAAAAAACCGCCCCACAAATCATTGAGTTGGGAGCGGTCCACACTATGAGAACACCATCTTTATTCCGATGCAATTCGGAACTTTATTTTTTTATTTCTGCGGTTATTATTCTATTTGCATATTCTGTGCCAACTTTTTTTTAGGCTACTATGCAAGAACACTTATCAATAGGCATATACCATGCCAAGAAATATTTTCAAAGAAAAGTATTTGCAAAAAAAATACGCCTATCATATTTGTATGATAGACGCACTTTATGCTTTATCTAATTGATAATCAGTTAGTATCAGGAATTAAATAAATGTACATTCTTCGCGTCGTTATTTTTTCTTTATACGAACCAAATTTGACACGAATACTCACTGTATTTGAGGAAAATTTGGTGAAGTGCAGAGGAAAAAGAACAAGTCGAGAATGTACATTTATTGAAACCCTGATACTTAGATAAATATTTTTTAGAGAAATTAAAATTACTCAAAACTAAAAGCATTAACTACATTGTTCATCACTGCGGCAGCTGCTTCAGGATTGTTCATAGGGCGTGAAAATAAATTATTTGGGAGGTCATAATTTTCAAAAAACTTCGCTACATCAAATTCAAGGTGCATTTCAAAATTCTCCTTATCTATTGTCTGGTCGGTAGAGAGTTCAATGCGTTGTAGGTTGTCATTAAAACCACAGTGGATGGATAGACTTTCATCAGCCCCATCAAAAACACCATCACCATTCACATCTGCTGCCCCTTCAATTTTGAGGAATATGTAGCCTGCCGTCCAGTTCCAATGTTGAACAAACGGGCTATCTGCCGAAAGTGGATTATCAGCCGGTAGGAGTGCAGGGTCAGCGTTGTTCAACTCAGGTACAACACCAACGTTGAATGCCATCTTAGTAAGTTGACCCGCGGTGGCTTTTCCTACTTCTTGGTCGCCAGAAGTTTCGGTGATGATAAAAGCGTTGTCAAAACTCTGTGCTTTATCATTTATTGTCATTTCCAAGCCCGTCATATAGAAACGAATTTCGTCTAAGCGCACATCCAAACCATTAATATCGTATGTATTGCCATACGTTAATGACTCCTCTCCAACATTAGGATGAAGGTGGAAAGCGATATTCGGGTACACACATACGTCCGCACTTTTGTCTGCATCTGCATCAAAGTTGATGGCTTCTGCATCAGTACAACCTTCTTTTTTCTTACAACCCGTAAGTACAAAAATTAAGATAGAACATAATAAAATTACTGTTTTTAAAGAAAAATTTGACATAACATTTAAGTATTTTAAAACACGGTGAATAGATAAAAGTAAGGCACAAAGTTATAAAATAACCCTGTACGGGAATGTAAAGTAATTGTCATTTTTAGTTAAAAATTCTGTTAAGTAAGGGAATAGGAAGAAAATAATCTACCCCAAATGAAGAAGTTATTTTTTTTATATGTTTGGCTAAATTTGACGCGCATAGCCGAGCTACGTAAGTGAAAGAAATTAAATAAATTGTTCCAAAATGCGCCGTAATTTTTTCTTCTAAAGAATTCAAAAAATCGTTGCATAGCTATAGCTACGGAACTATTTTTTGTGTTTTTTAGAAGGGAAAAGAACAAGCATAATGGGGCAAGTTATTTATTTTCTTTCACTAAGTGAAACATATGATAAAAAGAACGATTCAGACGGGTAGATTATTTTTTTCGTCTTCCCTAAGTAAATTTATTTGGCACATGATTTGAAATTTAGAGTGCAAACGTTGAAAGAGAAAGATTAGGAGATGAAACGAAATGCCAATTAAAACTTTTACCTTTTAGTGGCGTTTCTTGGTAATAATGAAAAATAAATGTGCAATTTTGCATTATTTCGATAGTTATCGGAACAGCATTTGTTCATTCAAAATTACATTACTAACTGGCTGGACTTTAGACATTGGGTAATTAGGTAAATCGATCATTATCAATAATTTACGTTAATTTGCATTTTATTTTAAATTAACTTTATTACAATTTTTATTGTGCTGATAAATAGCGAATTATGCTTTCGTCAGCCTAATTACCTAATTTCCCAGTTACCTAATGTCCAAAATCTAGTAACTGGTCAAAAAAAAATTGTTATGAAAAAAATAATGTCATTAATGCTAATGCTGTTTGTAGGCTTGAGTATGTTTGCACAAGTGGATAGAGCATTGATTGAGAAAGCCAAAGCGAGAGAAGCCTCCGATCCAGAAGCCATGAAGATTCTGGATGCCGTCAATAAGAAATATGACGATATGGAAGCTATGCAGGTCGAATTTAAACTTACGATTAAAGGCGAAAATGAAAGCACACAGGAGGGGAAAATGACACTCAAAGGTGAACAATATCGTCTCGAACTTGCCGACCAAGACGTAGTTTGCAACGGCAAAACGGTCTGGTTTCACCTTAAAGATAATGAGGAAGTACAAATCAACAATCCTGATCCCGATGGCGAAGATTTTCTTTCACCCGCCAAGATGCTCAGTGTGTATAAAGATAATATGGTGGGGCAAAAACTTGACGATGAGAAACTCAACGGGCGTATAGTACATCAAATCGAAATCAAACCCCGTGAATCGCACGACGAAATTACAAAGTTGCGCGTGACGATAGATGAGAAAACAAACGAGCTGGTCAAAGTAGTCGTATTTACGCGCTATGCAGACCGCTATGTTTTTGAATTTACGAACCTCGTCGAAAATCCGAAATTGAGCAACACCTTATTCAATTTTGATACCGCAAAATTTCCGGGTATTCACATCGAAGACCTACGGATTGAGTAGTTCTTAGTCGATAGTCGATAGTTTTATTTTGCTTCGCAAAATACCTCAATGGATTAGGGATGAAAAGATAATAAACGTTACATTTTCACGCCGTTATTTTTCTTTACACGAGCCAAATTTGACGCGAATAACGGGTTATTTAAGGAGAATTTGGTGAAGTAGAAAGGAAAAAGAACAAGTCAAGATGTAGTGTTTATTGTTTTTTCATCCCTAAGTAGTGGGACAAAAATAGGCTTACAATTTTGACGTGGTTATTTTTTTGATATTTTTTCTTACAAAAACCGCACATAGCCTACGCTACGTAAGGATTTTTGTAGGGAAAAATAGCGGAAAAAGAAACCGTCAAAAAGTAAACCTATTTTTGTCCCACTACTTAATCGACTAAAAGCTACCAACTAAATAAAAAGGTTTGCAGTACTGGCTGCAAGCCTTTTTTTGTGTCTTTTAAACAGATTACATAGCGAATTATAAATATTTTTCAATATTTTTTAAATATTTCTTAACGTTTAAGCAACGTTTTTGCCTTAAAATTCGTTCTTATGTACATTAGTATCAGGAATTAAATAAATGTACATTCTTCGCGTCATTATTTTTCTTTAGACGAACCAAATTTGACGCGAGTACTCACTGTAAGTAGTGAGACAAAAATATCCTTACTTTTTGACGGTTTCTTTTTCCGCTATTTTTCCCTACAAAAATCCTTATCCTGAATCAAGTACGGGACAGGCTGTAGCGTAGGCTATGTGCGGTTTTTGTAAGAAAAAATATCGAAAAAATAACCACGTCAAAATTGTAAGCCTATTTTGTCCTACTACTTATTTAAGGAAAATTTGGTGAAGTATAAAGGAAAAAGAACAATTCAGACGGGTAGATTATTTTTTTCGTCTTCCCTTATTGGGATAAATGACTGTTTTCGAGGAGGAAAATAAGGGCAAAAGAAGCCGTCCAAATCGTGAAGTTATTATTTACTCGTTACTAAATAAACATGACAACATAAAACATATTAAAAGCTAAAATTATTATGTCATATAAAATATATTTCACACATATTCCTCTATAATTATAAATTTCCTTAACCCGAAAGCAAAAATGAAGCAGATAAAAACAATATTATTCATACTCGGAGTTTCCTCCCTGCTTCTTGTCGCTACGGCAAGGAACACAACTCCTGTTGTCATAGAGGAAAATACCGAAATCACAACTGAACCACCCGGTCCTGCCAATCCCGAATCACAGGCGATGATGGATAGCATCTATCAACGTTACGACGAATTTAAGTCCCTGAAAGTCAATATGGTATTGACGACGGGTTACAAAGATAATATTGCCATTGATACCATTCACGGTTTCATGGATGGTGCAAAGTACCGCCTCGAAATGCCCCATCAAGATGTAGTACATGACGGCAAAAAAGTCTGGTTTTACAACAAAAAATCAAAAAAACTATTCAGCGAACTCAATAACCCTAAAGAAGCCAACTTTATTTATCCCGTAAATACGATTAAAACTTGGGAAAATGCTTTTAACTATTCGATAGTAGGCGAGTTGAAACTCGGAGAAAATACCTTTGTGAAAATGTCTTTTACGCCCAAAGAAAGCAAGTATGCTGCACCCGGCTCACCACAAATCAATCTTTTCGTAGATAAGCAAAACTTCCAAATCCTAAAAATTACATTCTTACAACCAAATGGTTATATTCACATGCTCGACTATCTTGATTTTGAGCCCAACCTAAAGTTTGACCCATCTATATTTGTAATGGATATTTCCTAATCCCATAAGTCGGCGGATAGAACTAAGACTTAAATTTATATTTCCACTTACTACCATTTCCTTTTATTAGACTTTATTTAGGAATATTTTGTATGCATGGAACTTTTGTATTTTTTCGATAATCGAGCCTCATTTTGAGCCGCATACCCTACGGTACGGGGCGAAAAATAGGTGAAGAGTATCGGAAAAAGACAAAGTTA
>Ga0209185_1002516_pt1 | contig 12322 bp, 8 predicted proteins | sample SidtaG_2_FD_187425 | JGI IMG/M metagenome (GOLD analysis project Ga0209185, IMG submission 187425) | Marine algal microbial communities from Sidmouth, United Kingdom - Sidmouth_Asex2 metaG (SPAdes) (version 2) | ecosystem: Host-associated > Algae > Red algae > Unclassified | place: Sidmouth... | reverse complement strand
TTGGATTATATATAATCCGTAAAGAATAGACAGTGCAATAGGAACCAACTTATAATCAATCAAAAATCGAGTGCCCTTCCAGTTTGGGAAAAAAATCATCATCACCCACATTAGCATAGCTAGGGTATTGGCAAATTGAAATACGAAGGAAGTAGTCATAGAAATAAAAGATTTTAGGGTAGAGTAATATAGCCGTAAGTTAATTATTAAGTAAGTAGTAATGTAGTGCTAGTCTTGATACTGCTTCTAATATAGCAAAATCCTTTTTTGAGTAAGGGGGTGGAATGAGGAGCCCAATTCGGCTCCGTCACTGGCCGACTCTATCAGGCCAGGGACCGCAGTGAACACGGAGTCATGGAAGACCCGACCCTGACTAGCCGCTTTTTCTGCGGCTGATCAGGGATACCCCCAAAAAATAAAAATGGTTTTAAAATAATTAATGAGTTACGTGAAAATTTACTCCCGTATTCACCATAAATGCAGCGCCTTCTTCCACGCATAATAAACAGTAGTCGCATCGGCATCTACAAATGGATGGAGGCTCAAATAATACTTTTAAAAATATCTAAGTAGCCAAATTCACTTCAACACTTTCCACACAGATTAGAAATCTGAAAAAATGCGGTGTAGATAGCTGAAATATCTAACAAAGTTTGTTTCTTTATACTTTTAGGCAATACAATAAAATCAAGTAGAAATAATGAATATACCAGCGGAATTAAAATACACTAAAGAGCACGAGTGGATCAAGATAGATGGGGATGTAGCGACCATTGGAATCAGCGATTTTGCGCAGTCAGAACTAGGCGAACTAGTCTATGTCGAAGTGGAATCAGTAGGTGAAACGCTGGCAAAAGACGAGGTGTTTGGAACAGTGGAGGCCGTGAAGACGACTTCGGACTTGTTCATGCCTGTATCTGGAGAGGTCATTGAGTTTAATAAAAAACTGGACGAAAATGAGGGGGATGATCCTACTTTGGCGAATAATGATCCATACGGTGACGGCTGGATTATCAAAGTGAAGATGAGTGATACGTCGGAAGTGAAGGATTTGATGGACGCAAAGGCATACGAGGAGTTGGTGGCTTAAATTTATTTTTTGGTGGCGTACGCCAAAATTCATTTCACTTACATCTTTACAGTTGAAGTACTATATTCCTGCGATAATTTGGGCCATAGTGATCTTGGTGTTGTCAGCAAAGGCGGGCATAAATTTACCTGAGTCGCTTTTCGATATCATCGCAATGGATAAATTGGGGCACTTCACCGTTTATGCTTTACTATCTGTGCTGATATTATGGGGTAATCGTAAAAATGATGTATTTTTAAGTAAAAATACTGCTTTTATAGCTATTTCGCTGGCTGGACTATTTGGAATAGTCATGGAGTTGATGCAGTTCTACTTTTTCCCAGGCAGATATTTTGAATATCTAGATATTATATCTAATATTATCGGAGCAATCTTCGGATTTGTTCTTTTCAAATTCTTGTACATTAAATTTTTTTAATATATGCTGTTTTTAGTTGATATCGCATTAAAAGGAAGCACCCTCGCAGGAGTGGTAATCGCTTTGCTTTTATTGGTGGTAGGGCTTGTCTTCTTGATGAGAAGCAGATTCAGCAGTTTTTCCTCTCAAGACCACAAAGAATCAGTGCAGAAATCACTGTTGGGGTCTAGAACCAAATATCCTCAAGTAAATGCTTTGAGTAGCTTCCGTACACCGCTAACCTTACTAGGTTTGGCTTTGTCTATCGGACTGACTACAATCGCTTTTGGGTGGACGCAGTATGAAAAGACATTTTTCATACCAGACGATGCCATGGAGATAGATGATGATATAGAGGTAGAACCGCCGAGAACTGCAGAACCGCCACCACCTCCTCCCCCACCACCGCCGCCAGTAATCGAAGAGGTTCCTGAAGAAGAAATTGAGGAAGAGGATGAACCAGAATTTATTGATCAGTCGGTAGAAGAGGAGACTGTGGTAGATGAGCCACCTCCACCGCCTAAGAAAGAAGCACCACCACCACCACCACCACCACCGCCACCACCGCCAGAGCCAGAAGTGGATGAAATATTTAAGGTGGTAGAAGAGATGCCTAAATTTCCTGGTTGTGAAAATGAGGGAGATGAAGCAGCAAAGAAAGCTTGTGCGCAAAAGAAGATGCTCGAATTTATCTACGGAAATATCAAATACCCAGCAATAGCTCGTGAAAACGGGGTTGAGGGAACAGTAGTTGTTAGATTTGTGGTAGATAAAAACGGTAAAATCACTGTCCCTGAAGTCGTAAGAGATATCGGAGCAGGCGCAGGTGAAGAAGCCTTAAGAATTGTAAAAATGATGCCTACTTGGAATCCAGGTAAGCAGCGTGGTCGCCCAGTAAAAGTTCAATTTAACTTACCAGTGAGATTTAAACTCCAGTAATGAATTAGATAGAATAATAACTGAAGATCATTTTAGATATAGAAAAAGTCCTTCGTGCAGTAATGTACGAGGGGCTTTTTTTGTGAAGCCTACAAATAGGAATATTCACAAGTAGGTTAAGCTGTTCTATATCAAGAAGATATTCGTATTTTAAAGTTTTGGATTGCTTCGCTTTTCTGGACACTGCGCTGAAGACGGGGTAATTCTTGTAGGCAATTTGTCATGATTTTTTCCAAAAAAATAACGCCAAATTAGATCTAACTCTGATGATAATCCTGGGTTTTCAACCCAGGGCTATAAATATTTCACCACCCTGTGGTGATGTGCTCTTACTTCTGAATACCCCTATTTTAAAGTTTTGGATTGCTTCGCTTTTCTGGACACTGCGCTGAAGACGGGGTAATTCTTGTAGGCAATTTGTCATGATTTTTTCTAAAAAAATAACGCCAAATTGGATCTACCTCCAAATATAAACCTGGGTTTTCAACCCAGCGCTATAAATATTTCACTCCCGAAAATCGGGACGGGCTATACCGTAGTGATTGGCTATTACTTCAGGATATGTCCACAAATAGTTTGGCCGTCCAAGTCATAGCAAGACACTATCCATCATCTCCTTGAAACTCAATGTACTCCACCTCCTCCTCTTCTTCAAATTCGAACTCCGGTATAACGTCTTCTAGAGTAGCTTCAATAATCTCTTCACTTGGCGGGGGTGGATCATTTTGAATTTGCGCAGGTTTAGGTGTAGATTTTTTTGCTTTAGTTTCAACGGCATAAGTCGATTCGTCTAAGACAAAGTCGCCGAAAGAATCTTCAAGTTCTTTGCGGATATACTCTTTTTTAATTTTGCTCGCTTTAAAATCTTGGAGTACGGCTCTTCTGTTACTCTTTACTATATAGTCATCGACAGTACCGTTGATCGTATAATAAAGATTGAAAAGACCATTGCGTTGATCCTTTACTGGACGTAATGCACGGTCATACTTTTTGAGTTTATTCATAATGACTTGTCCAGCATTAATTTTAATATTATAACTGATATCGTGGTCAAAAGAATGTACCCCACTCACCATCATATTGGCTGCATTACTCTGAATAAACATAACTGGAATATGAATTTTGCCTTTATCTATTTCAAACCAATTCTCTAGTTTGGTAAATTTGATGCGTTGTAGATCTTTATACTTTATATAAGTTGAGAAGTTTTCTAACATCTCCAAATCTCTCAGTTCTCCATTGTGAATTTCTAAACCAGCATAAACCTTAAGCTTTTCAGATAAGAAAGTCCCCCTTTCATCAAAGTGTGCATTGATGATCATATTCGTATTCATTCGGCCTTTGAGATTTTCGGCTACGATCACATCTTGACCAAAGTTGTTTGACTGCTTGAATAATTTATAGACGTCAATCTTTTGAGCGGCTATTTCTCCGATTAGCTTTGGTTGTTTCTGTAAGAAAAGTTCACCTTCGATACTCATAGAACCATTCATAGCATCGACGTCACCGCTAATAGTAAGTATATCTTTCTCAAAATTTACGCTTCCTTCAAATTCATGACCTTCCAGTTTATTATAATGTAGAGATTCAATGTAAGCTTCAAAGCTTCCGTCTAGAAATCCGCTTAATCTCGAATGCCAACCCATACTTTCTTCTGTATCCGTACCTTCTGAAGATGAAGATGCGTTAAAAGCTTCTACCAACTGATCAATGTCCATTTCTTCAGAAGTAAGCTGTGCTTCAAACTTCAGCTGTGCGTTTTGTGAATTGATAGAATCAGCAAAAAGTACAGGGATTAAATTTTTAAAATCACCAGAGAACAAGGCGTCGCTATCTGCTCCCTTCAGGTATAGTTCCTTGACCGCTATGTTGTTACCCTTGAGCACAAGCAATCCTCGATCTGCTAAGAACGGAAAACCATTGATATTGAGACCAGCGTCAACGAACTCTACTTCTCCGCTTACTTTTACCTTGGCGATTTTAGACATTGATGCCATATCCGTTTGTTTTCCTGATATTTTTAAATCTTTAATATCTATTTCACCTTTTGCCTTTGTGATATTTTCTTGTTTAAAAAATTTATAGACAGATTTGACTGGGATAGTGCCGTCTAACTCGAGATCGATAAAAGAATCCTCCATATCCGATATCCGCAATTCCATTTGCGTTAACTCCCGATTGAAATATCCCTTGAAATTTGAAATCTCTAGGACACTAGATTTTAGGTTTCTATACTTACCATTAGTGAATCTGGCAGATAAGGATACATCTTTTAGCGGTGCGTTAAATAGGGGGCTCTTGATTTCGCCTTCTCTCAAAATCATTTTTGCATTAAGAGCTGGGTTTTTCTTAGCTGTCTTTTGACCTTTATAAGTAAAATCAAACAAGAACCTTCCCGTACTGGTCACCCCTCTGAAGGATTCGATATACTCATCGGGTAATAGGGTAAGTACAGAAGTGAGATTACCGTTTTTAGACTTGGTGCTAAGGTCGTAGATGAAACCATCCTTGTGTGCAGTAATGTCACCAGTAATCTTAAATAAGTTATCGTCGATACGAAGATCCCCTTTCTCGAAAGCGTAAAGATTCTTCGTCATATCTATATCTAGAATAAAGTCAAATGCCAGTTTATTACCTACGATAAAACGTTTTTTGGATACCTCTATATAGTGACTCACACCGTCCCCTCTGCTTTGTAAAGCATATACATCTGCGCTAAAATCTCCGATTAATTGAGCTTTATCCACATGTACACGGCTATGGATATCAGTATTATTATTGGTATATATGATTTCGATATTCTCCAGAATAGCATCTTCTATACTTAGCTGAAAGTCATCTGATTTAGATTGAGTTTTATCTTTAGTCTTGAATATTTTATAGTTTGGTAAGCCATTGCTGTTAATATAAATACTGACGACTCCGTCTTTAAGCAAAACAGACTTAACTACTATGTCAGACTGTAATAATTGCCACAAAGAAAATCGAAAAGAAATAATGGAGGCTTCCACGAACGGTGCTTCTGATGAAAAGACACCTTCCAGCATAACATCTGAAAAGTTAGCAGACATATAGGGAAAACTGCTAAGAAGCGAAAGGTCGAATGACCCAACAGAAAGTTCTGTCTTCAACTGATCATTAATTTCATCGACTAGTTTTGCTTTAATCTCGTCTTCAAAGATGTACCCAATAAGAAACGAAGTCATTACCAATAATAGCAATGCCGCTAAGATCCACTTGGCAACACGAAGAAGCAAGCTGCTAGACTCATTCTGTGATTCTTCCACAGGAAATTGAGGAGCGGTATTAGGTGATAAAGGAGATTCCATTTCTACAATAGTTGTTACGTGAATACAATGCTTAGTTACAATTCTAAAAGAGAAAGGGAGACATTATGCAAGTAATCATAATTTTTGAAATATGCAGTTTGCGGATAATATCCGCACTATTGCGAATATGGTTGCTAAGCGCATGGTTATAAATTACTTCAATATATAAATTTTTATATATAACGGACTCCGTCGTTGTAATATTTTTTTGACCGCACAGTAAAAAATACATAATTTAAGAAAGGAAAACTATATGGCTAGTACACAAAAAAAGAGGCAACATGATTAAATGTTTGCCTCTTTTGTGGGTGATGAGAGATTCGAACTCCCGACCCTCTCGGTGTAAGCGAGATGCTCTGAACCAGCTGAGCTAATCACCCAATTATTTGGGAGTGCAAATATAAATCCAGTAAATGTTGAATGCAAGTTTTTAGCTACTTTTTAATTGCTTATAAAAGCACTAATTGTCAGCGTTTTCAACATTTAGTAATCACATAGTCCGTTAACACTTATATAATACGCTGTTAATAAGCCTCAAAGCATTGCCGATATGCTGTTTATCGTGCTAAGAATTATGTACATTTGCCTGCAATCGCTGAAAATTTTAATAAACTATAAAGCCTCTTCAGCGTAGAAAAATTAAGAACCATTTTTATTTACATCTGGATATGAATAATTACCATAAAATAGTCAATGCTGCAGGATGGATTGTATTCGCCATAGCATTCACAGTTTACTTTTTTACTGTAGAGCGTACGGGGAGTCTTTGGGACTGCGGGGAGTTTATCACAGGGGCATATAAGTTAGAAGTGGTCCACCCTCCAGGGGCAGCATTATTCTTACTTATAGGTAGGATGTTCACTATGATTGCAGATCTGTTTTCAAATGAAGGTTCGACGATATCACATTCGATTAATCTTTTATCGGGAATGTGTTCTGCATTTTTGGCTATGATGGTATGCTGGGTAACTATCATACTAGGTCGAATGATGCTCAAGGATGGACGTGAAGTAATGCCAACTCAATCCGAGACCATTGCACTTGCCTTTGCTGGAATAGCAGCTGGATTAACAGCTGCATTTTGCACAAGTATTTGGTTCTCAGCTGTTGAGGGAGAAGTATATTCTATGTCAACTTTTTTCACAGCTTTGACACTATGGGCCATGATGAAATGGTACATCCTGCCAGATACGCCACAGTCAGATAGATGGTTAGTCTTCGCAGTATACGCTGCAGGATTATCTACTGGTGTTCATTTATTGAGTTTATTGACGTTCCCTTCATTGGCTTTATTTTATTATTGGAAAAAATATGAAAATCACAATGTTGCAGGTGTGTTAGCTGCTCTCGTAGGTGGTGTAGTGGCACTGATATTTGTACAAAAGGTTATTATCGTGGGAGTGCCTACACTATGGGCAAAATTAGAAGTAGTCATGGTAAATGGTCTTGGCTTACCTTTTCAGAGTGGTATTTTTCCTTTGATCCTAATTTTAGGTGCTATTATCTTTTTTGGATTCAGATATGTGAATACCAATCGTAAGCAAACACTGCAGGTAATTTTTATGAGTATGGTACTCACTTTGATTGCTTTCTCTACTATAAGCGTGGTAGTGATCAGGGCAAATGCAGATACGCCGATCAATATGAATGATCCATCTGATCCTCTAAGGTTGATCCCTTACTTAAATAGAGAGCAATATGGAGAAAGGCCATTGCTTAAAGGACCAACGTTCGATGCGGAAATTACAGGCACCGACTCTGAGGATAGAAGAGGAAGAAAAGACGGAGAATATAAAATCATTGATAAAAAGCTTAGTTACAAATTTGACAAACGCAAAGAGGTCCTCTTCCCTCGTATAGGTCACTACGAAATGGGAAGACCTAGACAACATAAGATCTGGATGGGTTTAGACCCAGACAAGCCCTTGCCTCCTGGTCGACCAAATATGGGAGATAACCTAAACTTCTTCTGGAATTATCAGATCAAATGGATGTATGGTAGATACTTTATGTGGAACTTTGCGGGCCGTCAAAATGGCGTGCAGGGATACTATCCAACAGATAAAACGAGAGGTCACTGGCTTTCTGGAATTTCATTTATTGATAACTATCGATTATTCGACTACACTAATGCACCTGATACTGTATTAGATAACAAAGCTTATAATAAGTACTACATGCTACCCTTTTTGCTAGGGCTCTTAGGTATGCTTATACACCTCATAAAACGACCTAAAGATTTCCTCGGCTTATTTACCTTATTTATTATTACAGGTATTGGTATTATAATTTATTCTAATCAGCCCCCAAATGAGCCGAGAGAAAGAGATTATGTTTTGGCTGGTTCCTTTTTCACATTTTCCATTTGGGTCGGACTATCTGTGCTTGCAATCTTTGAAGTCCTAAAAGATAAGTTGAAAGGTTCTACTCCTGCTATAGTTGCTGGACTACTAGTATTGACTGCACCTGCTATAATGTGTATAGAGAACTGGGATGATCATTCTAGACGTCACCATACGGGTGCAAGTGATTATGCACGAAACTTTTTAGAATCCTGCGAGCCCAATGCCATCATTTTCACCTATGGGGACAATGATACATATCCACTATGGTATGCCCAAGAGACAGAAAAAGTGCGAACAGATGTACGAGTAGTAAACTTGAGTTTGATTGCTGTAGACTGGTATATCAATCAGCAGCGCAGAAAAATAAATAACTCCCCACCTCTAAAAATGACAATCCCTGCTGAAGCTATCCAAGGTTATAAGCGTACGCAAGTGCCAGTAGATTCACGAAACGAAAACGAAATGCGTTTGTCAGATGCCCTACGATTTGTAGCTGAAGATCACCCTCAGCAGCAGAGATTCGATAGCTATTTTCCTGCAAAAAAACTCTTTATCCCTATTGACAGAAATAAAGCCGTGGCTATAGGTATGATTAGTCCGAGGGATACGAATGTTGTGAACAAGATATCATTTTCGCTTGGTAACAAATCTGGACTAATCAAAGGAGATATGGCCGTACTAGACATTATTTCTTCCAACATTAATGATAGACCAATCTACTTTGCAGTCACCTGTAGAGAAGAGTCTCTCTTAGGCTTAGATGATTACCTACAACTTGAAGGGCTGGCTTTGCGAATTGTACCTAAGAAAAATAATGGGGATCCAAGATTAGGTATTATTGGAAAAGGTACAGTAGCTACAGATAAGTTATATAATAATGTGATGAATAAGTTTAGATGGGGAAATTTTGACAAATACGATTTGTTTGTTGATAGATCTTATTTACCGAGTGTTCAGAGTCATCGATTGGTAATCTTGCGAGCTTGCGAAACAATGATTAATAGCGGTGATAAAGCAAAGGCAGGTCAATTGGCCGAGAAGTATTTTAAGTCTTTTCCTCATATGAATTTCCCCTTGGATGAGCAATCTATTCCACTGCTCCGTGTACTTATTAGCGCTGGTAAGTTTGATACGGCTAAGCCACTTATTCGTACTTTAGCTAATGAAGCGAAGCAATATCTTGACTTTTTCGAACCGATGACGGTAGCAGAAATGAGAGAAAATGGTTGGATAGAAAAGTATGCTTACATGATTGGCAGGACGAAGGATGAAGTCATTCGCATAGCTGGACAGTGCAATGACCCAGCTTTCCAAAAAGAAATGACAGATATGCTCTCTCCATATACTGCCAAACAGTAATTTAGTTTGTGCTGTATCGATCTTTATACACGTATGTAATAAACACTAGTGCCATAGCCGATGTAAAAAATTGAACCATTATGAAAAAATTGTCAGTGGCTATCGGCTGTGATCACGCAGGATTTGAGTACAAAGAACGTATTATCGAATTACTGGAAAAGAATAATATTCACACTCTTGATAAGGGAACGGACTCTCCTGATTCAGTGGATTATCCAGATTTTGTACACCCAGTGGCGGTTGCAGTAGATGCTGGCCTTGCAGACTTAGGTGTCATTATCTGCGGAAGCGGGAACGGTGCTGCTATGACTGCCAATAAGCATCAAGGTATCCGAGCAGCACTTTGCTGGAACAATGACTTAGCTGCACTGGCCCGTCAACACAATGACGCCAACATTCTTTCTATTCCATCTAGGTACGTTTCCGTCGAAGAAGCCATTTCGATGGTAGATGTATTTCTAAATACTAGCTTTGAAGGTGGACGACATGCAAGACGTGTAGGAAAAATCGCTTGCGCTTAAAGTTTGCCATAAGCTATTCTTACCCTACCTTAGTGTATTTTTTATTATGCACCCCAATATTTAATAAACGATCAGACATGAAGTATTATATTTTTAGCATTGCGATGCTATTTTCGCTTTTGGCATATAGTCAGACTACAAGACCTACTACGAGCCAGCCTGCTACAAAAGAATTGACTACGCAGCCAATGAATAAGATGCAGAATAATCAGTCAATAAACATATCGACTACACAGTCTTCTGCCTCAAGCAAGATAGAAGCGGCAACAGCGAAAATATCGACGCCAAAGACTTTTACAGATGGTAGTCCTTATATAGATATGACTCCATACATCAATACTATTTCAGCTGGCGACATGCGCAAGCATCTTACCATCTTAGCATCTGATGAGTTCGAGGGTCGTGAAACAGGTACCCAAGGTAACAAAATGGCTGCTAACTATATCGCTGAACAGTTTGCTAATCTAGACTTGCCGCGAGTAGGAGATTCCTCTTCTTATTTTCAAAACGTAAGCTTTATAAAGGAAAGCTGGGAAAAGCTCAGCGTTATAGCAAATGATGAAACACTCAGAAATATGAGTGACTTCTTTGCCTACCCAAGTACCAATAGTGACATGCCGAGAATACAAGCCGAGGAAATCATGTTTTTAGGATACGGCATAGACGATGAAAACTACAGCGACTATACAGGCAAAAACATCCAAGACAAAGTTATCTTGATTTATAATGGCGAACCTAAAAATGCAGAAGGAACTTACTATGTTTCTAAGAACAAAGAGACATCCAAGTGGTCTAACTTCAGAGAGAAGATAATAACGGCTCATGATAAAGGCGCGAAACTTGTTCTTATTATCGACGGCGATATCCGCAAATCTATTGCAGAAAATAGAAACACATTGCTTTCATCAAGATTGCAATTAGGTGACGGCGAACAACCTAGGGGAAAGTACGCTAACAATATTTTCATCTCCCCTGGTATGGCGCAGAAGTTAATTGGAAGAAAGTTTAACAAAGTAGTAAAAGCGAGAAAAAAGATTCAAGCAAAAGGTAAGTCTAAGTTAGTAAAATTACCAGCTAGATTAGATGTCACGATGCAAAAGTTAGAAAGCAATCTTAAAGGCGATAATGTACTAGGCTTCATCGAAGGCACCGATCCTAAGCTCAAGGAAGAGGTAGTCGTTGTGTCTGCACATTATGACCACCTTGGTAAACGTGGTGATGATGTATTTAATGGAGCAGATGATAATGGCTCTGGTACGACCACCGTATTAGAGATTGCAGAAGCATTTGCCAAGGCAAAGCAAGCCGGGGTTGGTCCGCGAAGATCTGTCCTAGTGATGTTAGTTACTGGTGAAGAGAAGGGTCTTTTAGGTAGTAAGTACTACACTGAATTTCCAACCTATAATATCGCTAATACCGTAGCCAATATCAATGTAGACATGGTAGGCCGGGTAGATGAAAAGTACGCCGATAATCCTAATTACATTTACGTTATTGGTGCGGACAGATTAAGTTCTGAACTACACGAAATCAATGAAGCTGCCAATAAAAATTTCACTCAACTCACACTCGATTACACTTACAATGAAGAGAGCGATCCGAACAGGTACTATTATAGATCGGATCATTACAATTTCGCAGAAAAAGGTGTACCCGCTGTTTTTTATTTCAATGGCACACACGATGACTATCATATGAGTACCGATACCGTAGAGAAGATCAATTTCGAAAAGATGGAGAGAATAGGTAAACTCGTTTTTGCCACAGCTTGGGAATTAACAAATCGTACGAAGCGCATCGAAGTAGATGTGAAGCCGTAGAATATTAGATTTATATTTCATTATGGGCTATCCCCATGCAAGTACGCCTCCTGTGAAATTTCACAGGAGGCGTACTTGCATGGGGTCGTGTCATCCGTTTGTATTCAGCAGCCTGTATACCTATTCAGGATGTGCCTGACTAGTATTCGCTCCTCGTTGTCCAACGGGGCTCATCCGTCGTCAGACACTCCTTCATGAGGTAGACAGACTACTTCATATCACTTCTACCACTTGTCCGTTTTTATAAATGATTGGTTATAGGTAGGAGCAATACGATTAGTATTACTTACATATAGTATGATAATTTTTATACTTCGATGGAGTGCCTCCAAACTAGAAAACACATACATTTGTATGTGTCATTAATTCTGAACTTATTTTTTTTGAATAATTGTATTTTTCCTGAAATGAGTTATTGGACCTCCGTACCCCCCAATGCGAAGGTCCAACTCATTCTATAAAGTCGCATTCGACTTTATTTCTGTGGTATGTTTCGTTTCAATATAATAAGGAGGGATTTGT